>Ga0351886_10540_pt1 | contig 8960 bp, 9 predicted proteins | sample TotcelFGM3001L14_FD_206761 | JGI IMG/M metagenome (GOLD analysis project Ga0351886, IMG submission 206761) | Enriched cells from coal bed in the Powder River Basin, Montana, United States - Total cells FGM rep3 HSBNCT.FGM.300.1.L14 ... | reverse complement strand
CCCCCAAGGCCCACGGTCTCCAGGTGGGCCACGACATGGTCTACATCCAGTGGCAAAAAGGTAAGGATGGCAAACCCGCGAAGCAGGTAGTGTGGCCCGAGGCCGCCGCCACTGCTCCCGCCATGGTCTGCCCCGCCCGTTAACCCCAAGATCATTCCCTGCCGCTTCCGGTGAGGAGGCGGCAGGAGAACAGGTGAGACTTTTCTATGTGGTCGCAACTGGCTGCTTCCTTGACCGACGGCCTGCTCCTGGGCTTTGTCTATGGCGTCGCCGCTATGGGACTGACCCTGATCTGGGGCGTGATGTCGGTCATCAATCTGGCCCACGGACCCGTCATCGCCCTGGGGATGTTCGGCACCTACCTGCTGTTCACCCATCTGGGGGTGAACCCCTACCTGGCCATGGTGCCCGTGGCCGGGGGGGGCCTGATTGTGGGTCTGGTGATTTACATCATCGCGGTGCACCGGGTGATTAACGCCCCCCATCTTTCCAGCCTGCTGGCCACCTTCGCAGTCAACATGATCATCATCGGGATCGGCACGGCGGTCTTCAGCACCTCGCCCCAAAACATCGACTACTCTTTAGGCTCCGTGGAGGTGGGCATCCTCACCTTTCCCGCCAGCCGGGTGGTGGGGGCCTTTGCAGCCATTGTGGTGACGGCCTGCCTCTATCTCTTTCTCTACTTCACCCGGCCGGGGAAAGCGATCCGGGCGGTGGCCAATAACCGCATGGCCGCGGAACTGATGGGCATCCCGTCCTCCCGGGTGCTGGCCCTCAGCTTCGGTTTAGGCACCATGATGGCGGCGGTGGCCGGCGGCCTCATCGCCACGTTTTTTCCCTTTACCATCCTGAGTGGGGGCCCTTACGAATTAAAGTCCTTCGTCATCTGCGTCTTGGGGGGACTGGGTCATCCCTTGGGGGCGCTGGTGGGCGGCCTCGTCCTGGGAGGTCTCGAGGGCCTGATTCCCACCTTCATGCCGGTCAGTTGGGTGCCGGTGGTGGAATTCGGACTCTTCGTGCTGGTGTTGCTGGTGCGCCCCAGCGGTCTGTTTGGAGCCAAGTAAATGAAGGCCTGGCAAAAACCCGGATTATGGCTCCCCCTGGTCGTTGTGCTGGTGTGGGGAGGGGTGGTTCTGCTCATTCATCAGGACACCATGCGGGAAACGGCGTTTGTCCTGCTGATGTCCGTGGGTCTGGCCTCCAGTCTCAACATCCTGCTGGGCTACACCGGCTACGTCAGCTTCGGCCACATCGTGTTCTTCGGCCTGGGAGGCTACACCGGTTTCTTCCTGCTCAGTGAGCTGGGCTGGCCCCTGATGGCCGCGGCCATCGGCGGGGGGCTGCTCTCGGCCCTTATCGCCCTGCTGGTGGGGCTGGCGGTCCTGCGCCTCAGGGGGGCTTACTTTGCCCTGGCCACCATCGGCATCAATGAGGCGGCCCGGGCCTTTGTCAGCAATTTTGGGCCTTATGGCGGCGCCACCGGCATGTTTGTCAACTTTTCCGCCTATGAAAAGTACGGCGGTCCCGGCCCGGCCCTCTGGACGACCTTTACTTTTCTGTGGATCACCACCCTGGTGGTGTTGCTGGTGAGTTACCTGGTGAAACACTCCCGGTTCGGCCTGGGCCTGCTGGCGATCCGCGAGGACGAAGATGCGGCCATGGTAATGGGCGTCAAGGCCCCTAAAGCCAAAACCATCACCTATGTCATTTCGGCCTTTTTCCCCGGGGTGATCGGCACCTTGTATTTCTTTAAGAACGGCAATATCGAGCCGGGTGACGCCTTCCAACTCCACATGTCCATCGAGATGCTGGTGATGGTGATGCTGGGGGGCATGGGGACCGTGATGGGACCCCTGGTGGGAGCCGTCGGTTACCAATGGCTGCGAGGCTATCTCCTCACCAGCCCCATTTTTAAAGACCTGCATCTGGCGGTGGCCGGCACCATGCTCTTGATAATCATCCTCTTTGTGCCCGCGGGCATCGTCGGCTGGGTGCGCAATCACGTTCGCCGTTTACAGAAGGTGCTGGAATGATACTCCAGGTTCAAGATCTCACCAAACGTTTCGGTGGCCTCCAGGCCCTCTCGGACATCACCTTTGATTTGGCCGAGGGCCAGATTTTGGGACTCATCGGCCCCAACGGCGCCGGCAAAACCACCCTGTTCAATGTCATCAACGGGGTCTATGCCCCGGAGCGCGGCCGGGTGACCTTTCGGGGCGAGGATATTACCGGCCTGCCCTCCTATGAAGTGGCCCAGCGGGGCCTGGCCCGGACCCACCAGGTGGTGCGCCCCCTCAACGATCTTTCGGTCCGCGAAAACGTCATGGTGGGGGCCTGCTATGGCCGGGAAAAGCACTCCCTCAAGGAGGCGCGGCGCGTGGCCGACGAGGCCTTGACCCAGGTGGGTCTGATCGACCGGGCCGGCCAACCGGCGGGGAGCCTCAACGTGGCCCAGAAAAAGCGCCTGGAGATGGCCCGGGCCCTGGCCGCCGAACCTTACTTGATACTGCTGGATGAAGTCCTGGCCGGCCTCAACCCGTCGGAAATCGCCGCGATGATGGAAACCGTCCGGGCCATCCGGGATCAAGGGATCACCATTCTCATGATCGAGCATGTCATGCAGGCCATCATGGCCATCTCGGACCGCATCCTGGTCCTGGATTACGGCCTGTTGATCGCCGCCGGCGCCCCCGAAGAAGTGGCCAATAATCCCCAGGTGATCGAGGCCTACCTGGGCGATCCCAAAATGACCGCGCAACTGATGGCGGAGTAGATTCCATGGCACTATTAGAAGTGAACGACATTGCCTCCGGCTACGCCGGCGTCCAGATCCTCTGGGGGGTCAACCTGAAGCTTTCGCCGGGCAAACTCACCACCCTGGTGGGCAGTAACGGCGTGGGCAAGACCACCTTACTCAAAACCGTAATGGGATTGATGCAGCCCATCAATGGGTCGGTCTCCTTCCAGGGAGAAGACGTCACGAACCTGTCCGCCCATGCCCGGGCCAACGCCGGCATGGTGTTGGTCCCCGAAGGCCGCCAGCTGTTCACTGAAATGACCATCTACGAGAACCTGGAAATGGGGGCCTTCTCTCCCCGGGCCCGGGCCAGCTTCAATCACAACCTGGACAAGGTCTACGAACTCTTTCCCCGCCTCAAGGAACGGAGCCGCCAGAAGGCCGGCACCTTGAGCGGCGGCGAACAGCAGATGGTGGCCGTGGGCCGGGGCTTGATGGCCGAACCCGAAGTCCTCATGCTGGACGAGCTCTCCCTGGGGCTCTCGCCCCTTTTGGCCCTCACCCTGTTCGAGGCCCTGACGCGTCTGAAGAAAACCGGCCTGACCATGCTCCTGGTGGAGCAGAACGTCACCATGGCTTTGGCGGTGAGCGATTATGCCTACGTCCTGGCCGAAGGCAAGGTTCACCTGGAAGGCCCGGCCCGGGAACTCAGCAAAAACGACGAGGTGCGCCGCACCTATTTGGGAATTTAGTTCAAGGTTCAAGGTTCAAAGTTCAAGGTTTGAGGTGCAAAGCAATTGAAAGTTCAAGTTTTTAACTTTGAACCTTGAACCTTCAACTTTGAACTCATCACAAGGAGGTTGGTCATGCCGGTTAAGGATTGGATGAGCAAAGACCTGGTCACCATTGATGCGGATACTTCCATCATGAAGGCCTCCAGGATCATGAAGCAGAATGAGATTCAACACTTGCCGGTTCTAAGCAAAGGCATCCTCACGGGCATCGTGTCTGACCGGGACCTGAAAGAGGCCACGCCTTCCAAGGCTACCACCCTGGATATTCATGAGATGTACCATCTGCTGGACACGATCAAGGTCAAAAGCCTGATGCCGAAAAGACTCTTTACCATCACCGCCGGGGAAACGGTGGAAAAGGCGGCGGCGGTCATGCTCAAGCGCCATATCTCGGCCTTGCCGGTGGTGGACGCCCAGGGGACCCTGACGGGCATCATAACCAAGGGCGATATATTCCGGGCCTTTGTCTCCATTTCCGGCATTTATCAGGGGCCACTGGCCATGGGCCTGGAATTGCCGGACCAGCCGGGATACATCAAGCAGGTCACGGACGTGATCCGGGACCACGGTGGGCGGATTGCCAGTATCATGACGCGCTATGAAGGGGCCCCGGAAGGCTTCAAGCGCGTCTATATCCGCGCCAAAGAGGTCAAGGATGAAAAAGCCCTCCAGAAAGAACTGGAGGGCAGGCACAAGATACTTTACTATTTCATCGAGCAGGTCGATTAATCCAGGTAATACCGTGTTCGCCTTGTCGGGGCGGGTTTGAAACCCGCCCTGACATGTGACATCAGCAGCCAGCGGCCTTTGGACAAATCCCGCCAGAGAGCTATTTTCCCCGCGTTTTTACTGCTCACGGCTCACTGACCCCTAAAACCAGGAGCGGTGGCTCCACAATTCCTCTTGCAGGTCCTTCATCTCCGTCTGACACATGAGATACAACGAGGCGTTCTGGATGGCCAGGCCCCCCAGGTAGGCCAGGGCGGTGACCAGCTTGATCTCCTCGGCGGTGAAATGCCGCACCGCCTTGGTGTAAAGCCGCAGCACGCCGATCACCTTCTCCTTGGTCTTGATGGGCACCGAGAGAATGGAGACAATCCCCTCTTCCTGGTTCATGTCGCGGTATTGCACCCGGCGGTCGGTGGCGGCGTTCAAAATAATCACCGGTTTGCCGTTCTTCAAGGCCTGGGCGATGCTTTTCTGGGCCGACACCGGCCCCTTTTGCAGATATTTTTTACTCAAGCCGAACGCGGCCACTAATTCCAGGGTCTCCCTGGTCTCATCCAGGAGGCGGATGGAGGCGCCCATGACCCCCAGGGCCTTGGCCAGATCGGCGGTCAAGGCGTACAAGATCCCTTTAACTTCCAGGCTGCTGCTCAGGTTGACGGCCAGGTCGAAAAACAACTGCGTCTCCCGGTGCACGTGGTCGATGAGACGGGCATGTTCCATGACCCCACCCCCTTGTTGCGCCAACAGGGCCAGGAACTGCTTTTCTTCCGGGGTAAAATCCTTGGGGGCGGCGGTGAACAGGCAAAATACCCCGATATTTTTGCCTTTGACCATCACCGGCACCGCCAGAATGGAGGCAATGCCCTCGGCCTTCTTGGCGTCGGGATACGCAAGCTTCGGGTCGGCCGCGGCATCCCGGCAATAAAAAAACCCTTTCTTTAAGACCAGGGGCACGATCTTTTGAACCAGCATGGATTGTTTGGAGTGGAAATAGCTCTCGGACAAGCCTTTCTGGGACACCGGGATAAGTCCCGGTTTGCCCGGCTCCAGCAGATACAGACACGCGGCCTTGCCCTCCAAAATCTCCATGGCGCTGGCGAAGATCATCTCCAGGAGTTCCCGGCGGTTGCGGGCCGTGCCGAAGGCCTGGCAGAGCTCACATAACTTCTTGAAATAATCGGCGGTTATGGGCATTGAGGTACTCTTTCCTTGAGTTGCAATGAGACGTGTTGTCGTTTCAGCCTGATCCGTTTGAAACTCAGCCTTCCCTGGCCAGCAGCCAGGCAGCAATCATCGGGATCGTCTCTTTCTGGAACCGGGAACTGACATAGATGCCGACGTGTCCCGTATCCAGACAGACATTCTCGGTATCCCGGCTCCCCACCTTTTCCGGCAAGACTTCGCACGCCTCCGGGGGCACCAGGTGGTCGTACTGGCCGTAGATATTCAACAGCGGCATGGTGACCCGCTGGAGATCCACCCGGCGCTCCCCCAACCTCAGCTTGCCCTGCACCAGGAGGTTCCCCTGGTACAAGTCCTTGACCACCTGCCGAAAAGTCTCCCCGGGCACGTCCGGGCTGTCGAAGATCCATTTCTCCATGCGGATAAAGTTTTCCACGAAATCTTTGTTGTCCATATTTTCCAAAAATCCCAAATACTTATCCAACAGGAGCCGGGGAGGATTGAGGAGCAGGAAGGCCGCGGTCACCAGGTTGCCGGGAAGGTTGCCAAAGGCTTTTACCAGACGGTCGGCGTCAATCTCCTGCAGCCAGATGTGCAACAGGCCTTTCGGGGTATTAAAGTGCGTGGGCGCCACGGTGGTGATCAGGTTCCTGATCTTTCCCGGGTGGAGAGCCGCATAGATGACCGCAAAGGTCCCCCCCAGACATACCCCCATGAGATTCACCTGGGGCCCCCCATGCCGGTGGCGGATAAATTCCACCATGTCATCCATATAGCCGTTGATATGGTCATCCAGGGTGAGAAACTGGTCCCGGCGGGTCGGGGAGCCCCAATCAATGAGATAGACCTCCATGCCTTCCTTGAGGAGATTGTGGACGATACTCCGGTCCGGTTGGAGGTCCAGCAAGGTTTCCCGGTTAAACAGTCCGTGCACCAGCAGCAGTGGGGTTTTGAAACGCGCCGTTTCCGGCCGGTAATATTTGAGCCTGACCCGGTCGGCTTGAAAGACCAGTTCATAAGGCGTGGCCCCGATATCCGTGGACAGAGGACTTTGAAAGATATCCCGGGCTTTTTCCAGGCGCTGCCTGGCCACCCTCGCGTCCGCCTCCAGCTTGGCCATGATCAGGTCAACCGGGATTTTGCTTCGGTCCATCAAGTTTCTTCCTGGACGTGACCGGTCCGGCCGATTTTTCGGGCCAGTCCCTTCACACTTTTCTTCAACAGGTATATCTCCCGGTACAGGTCATCCATTTCCCGGCGAGTCGGGAGACCCAAGGCTGCCATGGCCTCGGACTGCAACTCCTGCTTGGCCAGGGTGAAATCTTCCAGGGCATGGAGGGTGTGGTTCAGAGTGCGGATATACTCCGCCGCCTGGAAGAGGGTCATGTAATGCCCTTCCAGGATCTTCAGCCACCTCTTATAGTACTCCTTGAAATCTTCCGGGGGCTTTGACGTCCCGTCATCCACCCACACGGCCCCCATGGCCCGCAGGGATTTTTTCACCGGTAGAAAGAGCAGATGGATGAATTCGGCCATGGCGGCCTGAAACCGGTTGAATTTTACGGTGGCCTGGATGACCCTCTCCTGGGGGAGACCATCCAGGCAGAGGTGCGGCAGGTTCATCAAGCGCCGAAAGTCTTGTTCAAAGATTTCACTGCAGGCTTTGAAAATTTCCTGATCCAGGTTCTCGTAACCCTCTTCCCCGGGAGGAGATCCATTCCCCTGCCAGCCCTCCAGCCATTGCTGGTGGAGATAAAAATAACCTCCCCACCCGGCCTGGGCCATCCGCAGAACAACCTTCGAGGGGGCCTGGATACCTTGAAAAACTGCGGTTACCGTTCCCGGTTCCGTCAGCAGCGAAAAAAAGGCCTGCCATAGGTTCAAGGCCGCCAGCCAGGGATCGCCCGAGACCGCGGACCCCCGGGAGTTCTGGCCGCCGGACCGGCCGGCCCCGCCCAGACCGGGACCCATCTGGGCCATGGTGTCCCAAAAATCCATAGTCCAGGTGATCCAGGCGGCCAGCAAGGGGTCTGACGCTACGTGACCGGAGTTTTCCTGAGCCATACTTGCCTCACTGGCCTCAACCGGGCGGCATCGCGATTTTTGCCCATTTTCCCAATCAGAGTCAAGAGAAATATTTCACAAATTATGTCATTTTACCACGATCGAAAGCGATTGCCACACCGGGATGCCTAGAAGGTGATTTTTTTTCTTGGGGCCGGCAAGGCGAACCGGTCCGCCGCGGTCCGTCTCATCTGCCGGGTATCCTCTCGCCCCGGCCCGCCCCATGGATCGCCGCTCAATCACCTTACCTGCTGTTTTTTCAACCATTTATTGTATAGTTATTTTCAGGAGAACGAACCTGATGCAAAAGATTCGGCTGGGAATCAGCGCCTGCCTGCTGGGGGAGCCGGTGCGGTTTGACGGCGGCCATCAGTTAGACCGTTTTATCACCGATACCCTGGGGCAATATGTGGAATTCGTCCCCGTGTGCCCGGAAGCGGAGTGCGGGCTGGGGGTGCCCCGGGAAGCCATGCGCCTGGTGGGCGACCCGGAAGCCCCCCGCCTGGTTACCGTCCGGACCAAAATCGATCTCACGGAACGCATGGTCGCCTGGGCCCGGAAACGGGTGGGGGAACTGGAGCAAGAGGACCTGCGCGGTTTTATTTTCAAGAGCAAATCCCCCTCAAGCGGCATGGAGCGGGTGAGGGTCTACCCCGAGACCGGCCAGGGGTCGCCGGTCCTCCGGGGAGTGGGGATGTTCGCCCGTATCTTCATGGAGCACTTTCCCCTCCTGCCGGTGGAGGAGGAGGGACGCCTCCACGATCCCGTTCTCCGGGAAAACTTCATCGAGCGCATCTTCGTGTTTCAGCGCTGGCGGGAACTCCTGGCGGCTGGCCCTAATCCCGGCGGCCTGGTGGCTTTCCATACCCGCCACAAGCTCCTAATCATGGCCCACAGTCCCAATCATTACCGGGAACTGGGCCGCCTGGTGGCCCACGCCAAAGAAGTTCCGGCCCCGGAACTTTATGAGCGCTATCAGTCCCGGCTCATGGAGGGCTTGCGCCTGAAGGCCACCCCGAAAAAAAACACCAATGTCTTGCAGCACCTGATGGGGTATTTCAAGAAAGACCTGACCGCCGACGAAAAGCAGGAATTGCGGGAGGTCATCGAGCATTACTATCAGGGCTACGTCCCCCTGGTGGTGCCCATCACTCTGATCAATCACTATGTCCGGAAATATGACCAGCCCTATCTGAAAGAGCAGTTCTACCTCCACCCCCATCCCCTGGAGCTGCAACTGCGGAACCATGTGTGATTATTAATTTTTTAGCGGGATAATGAGCTTATATTTGCCGGTTTTGGGGTCATTGGGAATATCTTGAACCACCTCGAGGCTAAGCTTCACCGTGGTATCAAGTTTTTTGCCGCAGAATATTTCATGCATCCGTTGGCGGATTGCCGCTAACACCACGGCTTGATCCCCGTCCACCATAACTTTCATGAGCATGGCATTT
>Ga0351886_10525_pt1 | contig 9271 bp, 3 predicted proteins | sample TotcelFGM3001L14_FD_206761 | JGI IMG/M metagenome (GOLD analysis project Ga0351886, IMG submission 206761) | Enriched cells from coal bed in the Powder River Basin, Montana, United States - Total cells FGM rep3 HSBNCT.FGM.300.1.L14 ... | reverse complement strand
AAAACTTCAATGGCAGAGCAGGTTGTTAGACGGAATAAACAAAATTTTTCGAGATGCACTGGTATGTGATACTGTGGAAGAGGTGGCCAGGACATGTCTCCTTGTTGCACAGGAATTGACAGGGAGTAAGTTCGGCACTATGGGCAAACTGAATGACAGGGGGCTCAATGATACCCTTACCATGACAGATACAGGATGGAGTGCCTGCTGTATGTCTCCACAGGAAGCAGCAGAGAAATTAAAAAATATGGAATTACGTGGCCTTTGGGCCAGACCGATTAATGAGATGAAAAGCCTCATAACCAATGATCCTTCTTCCCATCCCGACTCTTTCGGTACTCCGAAAGACCATCCGAAGATTACCTCTTTACTCGCTGTTCCACTGATACAGGGGGATAAAATCTTTGGAATAATTTTACTGGCCAACAAGGAATCCGGTTATGACTCTTCGGATCAGGAAACTGTGGAAAGACTATCCGTAGCTTTTGTGGAAGCCATAAACCGTAAAAGAACAGAAATTAAGCTCATAGAGAGTGAAGAAGGGTATCGTTTACTTTTTAATAAAATGTTAAGCGGCTTTGCTCTTCATGAAATCATCTGTAATTCCGATGGAAAAGCCTGCGACTATCGTTTCCTGGAGGTAAACCCTGCCTTTGAATCTATGACAGGCCTCCGGCGGGAAGATATTATAGGAAAAACACTTCTCGAAGTAATGCCTCAGACTGAGGATTACTGGATCGAAACATACGGAGAGGTTGCACTCACAGGAAAACCTGTCAGATTCGAAAACTATTCCGGTGTGATTGATAAATACTTTGAAGTTCTTGCCTACAGCCCCAGAAAATGGCAATTTGCCGTAGTATTCAACGATATAACCTCGAAAAAAAAGGCGGAGGACGAACTCATAAAAAGTGAAAAGAAGTATCGCCAGCTCATAGAAATTGCCGCAGAAGGTGTGTGGGTCACAGATGCTGAAGTGAATACTACTTTTGTTAATCATAAAATGACGGAAATACTCGGATACAGGGCAGATGAAATGATCGGTAAGAACATCTTTTGTTTTATGGATGAGAAAGACGTAAAAAGAGCCAGAACCAATCTGAAACGCCGTAAAGAGGGTATAACAGAACAGTTTGATTTTACTCTTTTGAGGAAAGATGGATGTGGAATATATACTAATGTGTCAAGTTCTCCTATAACTGATGATAATGGTAATTACTCAGGATCTATTGCCCTTGTGACAGATATAACAGAAAGGAAGAAATTGGAAGAGGAATTAAAAAAACATAAAGAACATCTGGAAACCCGTGTCAGGGAAAGAACTGCTGAACTTGAACGGATCAACTGCCTGCTTTATAAAGAAATTGCCGAACGCCGGAGGGCCGAAGAGAAAGTGACGGCAGAGAGGCAGAGGTTCAATGATGTGCTGGAGACTCTGCCTGTATACGTGATATTGCTGGATGAGGATTATCATGTTCCCTTTGCCAACCGCTTCTTCCGGGAGCGATTCGGTGAGTCCTATGGCAAAAGGTGCTTCGAGTATCTCTTCGGGCTGGGCGGGGCATGTGAAAATTGTGAGACATACAAAGCGCTCAAGACAGGTGAGCCTCACAGGTGGGAATGGACCGGACCGGATGGCAGAGACTATGATATATACGATTACCCCTTCACCGACACAGACGGAACACGACTCATCCTGGAGATGGGTATCGACATCACAGAACGCAAGAATTACGCCGCAGAACTTGTTAAACACCGTGATCACCTGGAGGATCTTGTAAAAGGGCGTACAGAGGAGCTTCAAAAAGCCAGAGAGGAAGCAGAATCGGCGAACCGTGCAAAAAGTATGTTCCTTGCCAGTATGAGCCATGAAATAAGAACCCCTCTGAATGCAGTCATAGGAATGACCAGCCTTCTCCTGGATATGCCCCTTGCGGGTAAGCAGAGGGAATATATAGAAGTAATCCGTTCCAGCGGTAATACACTCCTTTCACTCATAAGTGATATACTGGATTTCTCCAAGATTGAATCAGGTCAGATAGAACTGGAAAGGCAGCCTTTTGTTCTCAGGGATTGTATCGAAAGTGCCTTTAATCTCCTTACTCCGAGGGCATCTGAGAAGGGACTGGAAATGGTATATTCCATCGATAGTTCCGTTCCTTATGCCATCTTCGGAGATATTACGAGACTTCAGCAGATTCTTGCCAACCTTCTGAGTAATGCAGTGAAATTTACTGAGAGGGGGGAGGTTGTACTATCTGTCAGGAGTAAAGAATTAAAAGAGAAGAGTTATGAAATAGAATTTTGTGTAAAAGACACAGGTATCGGTATACCTGAGAATAGAATTAATCTCCTATTTGAGGTTTTCAGGCAGCTTGAACGTTCTACCACCAGAAATTACGGAGGCACCGGTCTGGGCCTTGCCATAAGTAAAAGACTTACGGAATTAATGGGTGGAACCATAGGTGTTAACAGTGCGCCCGGAAAAGGGTCTGTCTTTTATTTCACTATTTTAGCAGACTCTGCTCCCAATATGCCCCATACTTTTCCCATGACAGGTCAACCAAAATTAAGAGACAGGCATATTCTCATAGTAGATGACAATATTACAAACCTTAAAGTCCTGCAGCATCAGACTCAGACCTGGGGTATGATAACCCATGTTACCAGTTCTCCTTATGAGGCTCTTTTCTGGCTGGAGAGAGGAGACCACTTCGATATAGCCATTGTAGACCTGGATATGCCCCATATGGACGGCCTGAAACTTACTGTTGAACTTCGCAAACACCGCCCCCTTCATGTATTACCTGTAGTAATTTTAACATCCCTGGACAAAGAGCTAACATCTGCAGAGATTAAAGACATAACGGCATATATAACGAAACCTGTTAATCCCTCTAAATTGTATAATGTTTTAATGGGTATATTTAACGGTCATAAGACTTCAAAAAATGATTATGTCTCTCATAAACAATTTGACCATACTATGTCAGAAAGACACCCCCTTCATATCTTACTGGTAGAAGATAATGTTATAAATCAGAAGGTAACACTTGAGCTGTTAAAGAAACTTGGCTACAGGGCAGATATTGCAGGGAACGGTCTGGAAGCCGTAGAATCACTCAGAAGACAGTCCTATGATGTGGTACTTATGGATGTGGAATTACCTGAGATGGATGGTGTAGAAGCAACCAGACATATAAGGAGTGAACTGCCTTTTAGCAGACAACCCCGTATTATCGCCCTGACTGCCCATGTTTTTGCCGAAGACAGGGAAAAATATCTGAAATCAGGAATGAACGATTACATAAGTAAACCGATCTACATAGATAAACTGATTGAAATACTGAGCATCTGTAAACCTCTTGAGAAACAGACTATACCCGGTGATGGGCAAACAGTATCTTCTATAGATTTTACAGTCATTAAAAAATTGAAAGAATCCCTCATTAATGATACGATACATAAAAAGTTAATCGATTTATACCTTCAGGTTACACCGGTACAACTGCAGGAAACCCATCAGGCAATAATCGAAGGGAATATTACTGAAATCATCAGGCTTGCCCATACGATAAAATCTTCCAGTTCATATGTGGGTGCAATAAAGCTGTCTCATCTGTGTCACGAACTTGAACATACAGGGAAGTCCCTTAATCAGGAAGGAGCAATGGAAAAATTATCTCATATAAAAGAGGAATATGAAAAGGTAAAATCAGACCTGACGGATATTCAATAAACTCCTCTGTTATCAAGGATGTGTAAATGATCACTGATATGAAAAAATATGAAAAAATGACCAGAAAAGAATTAATCATGGAACTAAAAGGACTTTCTTCTGTGATAAAAAAGTCTGAAGAATTACTCAGAAAAAGCGAGGAGAACGCAAATGCTCTCCTGCATGTTCCCGGTGAAATGAGGTCAGTAATGGATATTGACTACAGAATACTTGAAGTCAATAAAGCTTCTGCAGACAGGCTTGGAAAAGACATAATTGAAGTAGTTGGTAAAACCATTGATGAATTAGTGCCGCCGGACCTTGCAGAAGACAGAAAACTAAAGTTCCGGGAAATTATTAAGACCGGTCACCCTGTCCGTTTTGAAGAAAAAACAAATGATATATGGTATGATTATATACTTTACCCTGTTTTTAATGAAGAAGGAAAGGTAATAAAGATAGGTTCTTACTCCCGTGATATCACTGAAAGTAAACAGATCAGTCAGTCCCTTCGTGAGAAAGAAACCATTATGGCAAAAGCCGAAAAGATTGCCCATATGGGCAGCTGGAAATGGGATTTAAAGAAAAACAAAGTAATATGGTCTGATGAATTGTATAATATTTTCGGGCTTAAGATTGAAGGATCCACCTTGGACCCGGAAGAAATTATATCAAAATGCATCCACCGTGATGACAGAAATAAATTAAAAGAACTGAATGAATATGCAATATCTGAAGGTAAACCAGTCTCTGTTGAGTACAGGATAATACTGCCTGATGGCAGTGAAAAAATATCCTGTCTGAAAGAGGTGAGTTCATTTATAATGAAAAAGGTGAACTTACTGTAATAATGGGTTATGCTCAGGATATTACAGAAAGAAAAAAAATAGAAAAAGCATTAAAAGTAAGTGAAGAGCACTATAGAAATATTGTAGAATTTTCACCATATGGGATATTTGTAGACAGTGATGAAAAAATAGTTTTCATCAACATCAGCGGAACATATTTGCTTGGAGCAAAGAAACCTGAAGAGCTTACAGGAAAATCTCTGATGGATACTGTCCATCCCGACTGCTGGGATATTGTAAGAGAAAAAATTCACCTGATAAAAACGGGAAAAGAGAGAAATCCCATGCTTGAATTGAAGCTTATTCGTCTGGATGGAAAAATTATAGATGTTGAAGCAACGGCAATTTTATATGAGCTACATGGTAAAAAAGCCATTCAGGTAACTTTTTGTGATATTACTGAAAGAAAGAGAAGTGAAAAAGAACTTAAATCTGCGAAAGAAGCAGCAGAAAAAGCTAATAAAGCAAAAAGTGTATTTTTATCGACTATGAGTCATGAAATAAGGACTCCTCTGAATGCAGTTATTGGTATGACCTTTATTCTCCTTGATACGCCTCTTTCGGAAAAACAGAGGAAATATATGGAGATTATCCGTAACAGCGGTAATGCACTCCTTGCAATTATAAGCGATATTCTGGATTTCTCAAAGATCGAGACAGGAGAGATGAAACTGGAAAAAGAGCCTTTATTACTGAATGATTGTATCGAAGGTGCTGTTAATCACATATATCCCGGGGCTTTCAATAAGGGACTGGAAATGGTATATTCCATTGACAGTTCTGTTCCTCCTGCTATCTTCGGAGATATTACAAAACTTCAGCAGATTCTCACCAATCTTCTGAGTAATGCAGTAAAGTTTACTGATAATGGGCATGTTGTCCTATCGGTCACTGCGGGAGATATAAAAGAAAAGTCCTGTGAAATACAATTTTCTATAAAAGACACAGGTATTGGTATCCCCGGGGATCGTTTAAATCTCCTTTTTCAGCCTTTCAAACAGGGGGACAGTTCCATTACCAGAAGGTTCGGAGGTACAGGTCTCGGTCTTGCCTTAAGCAGACGACTCGCGGAATTAATGGGCGGTACCATATGGGTGAATAGTATTGAAGGAAAAGGTTCTATCTTTTACTTTACTATTCAGGCAGATATTGTCCATGATTTACCTGAGAGTTTCCCCCTGACAGGACATCTGATATTAAGGGGCCTCCATGTTCTGCTGGTAGATGACAATGAAACAAACCTGAGAATTCTTACACATTATCTTGAGACTATGGGTACTATCTGCCACAGTACTGTTTCAGCCGGAGAGGCTCTGTCATGGATAGAGAGGAGAGATACTTTTCATATTGCCATTATAGACATGAATATGCCTGAAATGGACGGATTAAATCTTATTTCAAAAATTCGTAAATATCGCTCATCTCAGGTTTTACCGGCAATAATTATGACTTCCTCTGATAAAGAAATAACCGGTTCCAATGTTATTTCAGCATATATCAGAAAACCTGTCAGTCAGTCTAAATTATATAATGTTTTACTCGGTATAATCAACGGAGATTATATTCCTGTTGCCCATACTACCGGTCATAATCAATCTGACAGAGAAATGATCTGCCGTCATACCCATCATATTTTACTCGTAGAAGATAATGTAATAAATCAGCAGGTGATAATTGAAATGCTGAAAAAACTGGGCTACAATGCAGATGTTGCAGGAGACGGACTGGAAGCCCTGGAGAAAGTCAGAAAACAGTCTTATGATGTCATATTTATGGACCTAGAACTGCCTGATATGGACGGCCTGGAAGCAACAGATATTATTCGCAGGGAATTGCCGCAGGACAGACAGCCTTACATTATTGCCATAACTGCCAATGTTTTTTCTGACGATCGTGAAAGATATCTGAAAGCGGGAATGAACTATTATATAAGTAAACCTGTTTATCCGGACAAACTGATTGAAGCACTGAGTTGTTGTGAAAGAAAAGTTTTGTTGTAGTACTGCACCTGGAAGAAATTAATCTTCAGGTTTTCAGAAAGATTTACTGGTGTAAGAGACTGTAAGAAAATAACCCTGGCAAATTGTTAGAACGGTTATCATCCTCGCGTTACGCGTTACGCGTTACGATATAGACTGTAAATATGATGGGGTTATTTCTCGACAACCCCTGAGAAACATTGTAAATTCTTTATGCTCTTAAAAAGTTCATCACGTTGAATTGGTTTGGTAATATAATCATCCATACCTGCTTCAATACAATGCTCTCTGTCTTCTTGCATTGCATAGGCAGTCATAGCTATAATCGGTATATGTTTTCCCGTATCTTTTTCCTTTTTCCTTATAATCCTGGTTGTTTCCAGACCGTCCAGTTCAGGCATCTGCAGATCCATAAGAATGAGATCATAGGGAACAGTCTCTATTGATGAAAGAACTTCTTTACCATTACTCACTAAATCTGCCTGACAGTGAATTTTTTCCAGAAGAATCTGTGTTACATACTGGCTTGTAATGTTATCTTCAGCAATGAGAATTCTGAGATTTCTGCCGGGAGTTTCTTTCGCCATATCAGGCAATTCATATTTATCAGATTCACTGTAATCTTTCACATGTGCCTCATATTCTCCAGTTATCTCATCTTTTACTCCTTTAAATTCTCTTTCTAAAATCGCAGTAAACCAGAAGGTAGAACCTTTTCCTTTCACACTTTCAACACCTGTATGGCCGCCCATCATTTCAACAACTTTTTTTACTGTGACAAGTCCCATACCGTTTCTTCCGTAATTTTGCGTAATAGAACTATCCATCTGAAAAAATGGTGTAAAGATGAGATGTTTTTTCTCTTCCTCTATTCCTGTTCCTGTATCCATAACAGAAAAATGTACTGTCACATGGGTTTCTGTTTCTTCCTCCAGTGTTATTCTAACCATGATTTCTCCCTTTTCGGTAAAATTAATGGCATTATTGATGAGATTAACTAATACCTGGCTGAGTTTTACAGGATCACCTTTTAATAAGGAAGGAATATTCCTGTGGATAAGGCAGGAAAAGACCAGTCCCTTTTCCTCTGCTTTTAATGCATGTAGAGAAATGATTTCTTCCAGAGTTTTTCTCAGATCAAAGATAACATTATGTAAATTCAGTTTTTCTGCTTCAATTTTCGATAAATCCAGAATATCATTGATTATATTAAGAAGTGTCTCTGAAGAATTTTTTGCTATGTAAAGAAGTTTTTTCTGTTCCTCTGTGAGCTCCGTATTCACGATCATTTCAAGGATACTGACCACTTCATTCATAGATGTTTTGATTTTATGACTCATATTGACCAGAAATTTGCTTTTTGCATGTGAATCAGACAGGGCAGATTCTTTTGACTGACGTAATTCTTCTTCTACCATGATTTTTTCCATTGAAAGATTGCGTGCCATGAGAAGGATTTTAATACTGGCCTTTAGTCCCAGTTTTTCTATGGGGCATAAGATAAAGTCATCCACTGTTTTCCAGAGATGTTTTGTGAGCATTTTTACATCATATGAAGAACTTATCAGTAGAAAAGGGAGGAAAATGGGCTTTTTAGAAATTTTTTTCGATTGAACCTCTTCCCACAGCTTTTCTATGGCAGGTAAGTCTATAATACACAGATCGAAATCCTGATCCAATCCCGCGTCAAATGGCAATATATGATAAATCTTTCCAAGCCATTCTGACAGGAGATTACGATTTTCTTTCTGAGCCAGAAGAAAAAGGATTCTGTTATTCATAAGAGCATCTTCCTGATATATACTATTTTGTAAATCTATACTATTCTATAACATTCTATAAAATTTTTCATAAATCCTTCCAGTATAAAAATTTCATAACCGGTAGAAAAGCCTTTCGGCAGATCACAGACAGTCCGGCAGAATTATTTACTCTTTTCTCCGATCCTGTAAACAGGTAAATCAATTATTACTCTCGTGAATTCCCCTTCTTTACTCTCTATGGTAATATGCCCTTTATGACTTTCTATAATGCCATAGCTTATGCTTAACCCCAGTCCTGTACCTTTTCCCGGAGGTTTTGTGGAAAAAAAAGGATTCATTATCTTATTCTGAATATCTGCCGGAATACCGCATCCGTAATCACAGAAAATAATTCTCACAAAGGGAGTATTTTCAATAACTATCTCTTCTCCCGATATTTCTACAGTCTTTCCCTGATGGCCATCATGGTATTTTTCATTCAGGGCATATATGGCATTGGTTAAAATATTCAAAAATACCTGACTCAGTTCAATAGAATTTCCAAATACGCCGGGTAAATTATCAGGGAGGCAGTCTTTCAGATCTATATTATTTTTCTTCAAATTTATATGGATAAGTGATATTGTATCGGAAAATAAATCCTTAACAAAAACAGTGGATTTTTCTTTGCTGTCATAACGGGAAAAAGAGAGAAGATTTTTTACTATATGAGCGATACGGTCACCTTCTGTTATGATTTTTCCTGCAATATAATTCACCTTCTCTTCTTTTTTACTTTTATTTAATATTATCTGGCCATAATTGATTATTGTATTTACAGGGTTATTTATTTCATGGGCCACCCCTGCGGCAAGTTCGCCGATAGAAGCTAAGTGGGCTGTTCTTAAGGCTTTTTTTTCCATTTTTATCTTTTCCGTAATATCAGAAACTATTACTATTGCTTTTATTACTTTTTCTTCATTG
>Ga0351886_10295_pt2 | contig 9356 bp, 7 predicted proteins | sample TotcelFGM3001L14_FD_206761 | JGI IMG/M metagenome (GOLD analysis project Ga0351886, IMG submission 206761) | Enriched cells from coal bed in the Powder River Basin, Montana, United States - Total cells FGM rep3 HSBNCT.FGM.300.1.L14 ... | reverse complement strand
GTTGCGGGCCAGAAGGTGAACCATGTTGTTGAGCCGCTCCCCAAAGCTCACGGTAGAGGTAAGCACCTCTACCATTTGGGTCAAGAACGCCGCACGCTCCCCAGCCATGGAATCTCACCCGCCCAACAGGCGCTGGCGTTTTTCCGCGGCCAGCCGGTACACGTCGACGTATTTGGGGGCCGCGGTTTTGCCCCAGGAATAATCCAGGGCCATATTGCTCTTCATCAAGGCTTCCCAGACGGCGGGTTGTTGATAAACCGCCAGGGCCCGCTGCACCGCGGCCAGAAGCTCGGCCGGGGTATATCCGCTGAACTTGAAGCCGGTGCCGGCGCCGGTGGCGGGGTCGAATTCCTGCACGGTCTCGTCCAGCCCGCCGGTGGCCCGGACCACGGGAATGGTGCCGTAGCGCAGGCAATACATCTGGTCCAGGCCGCAGGGTTCATAACGGGAGGGCATGAGAAAAATGTCGGCCCCGGCGATGATCTGGTGGGCCAGTTCGTCGGTGAATCCGATCTTGAGACCCATCCGCCCTGGATATTTGAGGCTCATCTCCTGGAGTAAATAATGATGGCGTTCTTCCCCGGTGCCCTGGATGATGAAACCCACTCCCAGGCGCATCAGGTCATCGAGAATGTTTTCCACCAGGTCGATCCCTTTGCGCTCAAAGAACCGGGTGGTCATGCCGATGAGAGGCCGGTCCGGGGGCAGATCCAGGTTGAAATGCCGCAACAGGGCGGTCTTGCAGGATTTTTTGCCGGCCAGATTATCCCGGTCATAGGGCGCCGCCAGGAAGGCATCCCGGTTGGTATCCCAGCGCTCATAGTCCACCCCTTCCAGAATGCCGTAGAGCTCATGGGCCCGTTCCGCGAACAACCCCTCCAGCCCGAAGCCGAATTCCGGGGTCAGGATCTCTTCCCGGTATTTGGTGGATACGGTGGTCAGAAGGTCCGCAAACACCAGGCCGCCCTTCATAAAATTGAGCTGGCCGTAAAATTCCAGGCCCTTGGGAGAGAGCAATTCCCACCCCAGGCCGGTGAGGGGCAGATCATAGGAAGAAAAAAGCCCCTGGTAACCGACGTTGTGGACCGTATAGACCACCGGCAGGCGTTGGAGGCGGGGGCGGTCGTTGTAGAGGGTCCGGAGATAGACGGGCACCAGGCCGGTCTGCCACTCGTGGGCGTGGCAGACGTCGAACTCCAGGTTCAGGGCGTCGACCATCTCCACCACCGACCGGGAAAAGAAGATAAAACGCTCGGCATTATCGTCAAAATCCCCGTACGCGGTGCCGTAGAGACCTTCCCGGTTAAACAGGACGTCCTGGCCGATAAAGTAAAAATTCAGGTTGGGATCGACCTGGGCGGTAAAGATCTCGGCGGACAGGGTCTTTAAGGACAGCGGAATGGAAAGCGTCTGCCCGGTGGAGGTGACGGGGTGGCCCGATTCGCGCACCTGGCGGTACAGGGGCAGAACCACTGATACCTGGTGGCCCAGCTTGACCAGGGCCCAGGCCAGGGCGTAGACCACCTCGGCCAGTCCGCCGCTGCGGGCAAAGGGGTTGGCTTCCGGGGATACCATCAGAATACGCATCTGTCACCCCCCCGAGGATTACAGGGTCAACTCCCGAAGATATTTGGCCGCATCTTCCGGAGGGGTAGGATTGATATAAAAGCCCGAGCCCCATTCGAATCCGGCAATCAGGGTCAGCTTGGGCACGATCTCGAAATGCCAATGGTAGTAATTGAGCTGTGATTCCCGGATGGGCGCGGTGTGCAGGATGAAATTGTACGGGACCTGGCCCAGGGCTTTCTCCAGGCGCTTCAGGGTTTCCGAGAACAGCTCGGCCAGCAGCCGGAAAGACTCCTCCTGCAAATCCACGTAGGACGAAAAGTGCTGCTTGGGCAGTATCCAGATTTCAAAGGGAGAGCGGGGCGCAAAGGGACAAACCGCCAGAAATTCCTGGTTCTGGAGCACCACCCGGGTCTGCTGCTGGAGTTCCTGGCGGATCATATCGCAAAAGACGCAGCGCTCTTTGTAGTTGTAATAAAACTTGCCGCCGCTCAATTCCTCCTGGACCAGTTCCGGTACGATGGGCAGGGCGATGAGCTGGCAGTGACTGTGCTCCAGGGAGGCCCCGGCGGCCCGGCCCTGGTTCTTGAAGATCAGGACGTAGCGGAACCGGGGGTCCTCGCTCAGCGCCATGATCCGGTCCCGATAGGCGGTGAGCACCCGGTAGAATCCCTCCACCGGGATCGTCGCCAGGGTGAGGCGGTGATCCGGGCTCTCGATGATGACCTCATGGGACCCCACCCCGTTCATTTTGTCGAACATGCCTTCGCCGGCGCGGTCCAACTCCCCTTCCGTGGCCAGGGCCGGGAATTTATTGTTCACCACCCGGAGCAGCCAGCCGGGGGTATTGGGCTCGGTCCCCGGGGTCCGGTAGGCCAGGACCTCGGGCGGCGTGGTATGTTCGTTGCCTTCATCGAAGGGGCAGAACCCCCCCTTGGTGACCTCCGGTTCCACCACAAAATCATGGGGGCGCTTGCCCCGCTCCGTAGAAATAATCACCCACCGGCCGATGATGGGATCTTTGCGCAATTCAGGCATCTGACTCCATTCCTGGCCCCCGTCGTCACCGTGGGGCGCTGGTGCCCGCCCCGGCGGCGCCAGGGGGATGAATAACCCTCAGTATACTTCCCTGGGCATATTTTGCAAGGGATTTGGCGGACATGGAATCACAGCTGACCAAGCCCCGCCGCGCCTCGGCTTTCCGGGCGCGGCAGATTCTCCCCACAAATTCCCCTATCCATAGATTATAAGACGGAAATCGGCAAAATCCAGCCCTGATGTGGAATAGCCTCCCCGGCGCTTCCTGAAACAGGCTGGTAGGGTGGCCGTCTCTGGCCGCCGCCCGGACACCCATCAGAAGATATGGTGGGCAGTGCCCACCCTTCCTGTCCATCGCCGGACCAATCCGTATTTTTAGCTGGCAGCTATCTATAGAGCTACCGCCGAAACAGTTTTCGTAGGGTGCGTCCTACGCACCATTCTTATGTCGGCACAGCCACGGAGCCCCGCCCCACCAACCTTTTCATGCTTTACGAATGGGCCACAGGCCCTGGATACCTGCTCACCGCTTACTGTCCCAACTGTCCCAATCTACCGGCGAAACAGGTACATGATCAGGGTCAAAATGATGCTGATGAGGATGCAGGTCCCCAACGGGAAATAAAAGCTGAAATTCCCCCGCTTGAAACTGATGTCCCCCGGCAGCTTCCCCAGCCAGGGAAGCTTGGGTGCCAGCAGAAACACCACCCCCATGATCACCAGGATTACGCCGATAAGGATCAAAAAGCGGCCCAAGTCCGACATTCCATAACCAATCAATTTATTTTATAAATTCGTTTAATGCCTCTTCTTTTTCTTCTTTTTCCCAGGTTTAGGCAGCTTACGGAATCCGGGGGTTTGGGCCAGGATTTGGTTCTTACTTTGCGATAGCTTTTGATAAAGCGGATGGTCCTGGGGAATTTTGGGGATAAACTCGTTCAGCAGTGCCAAGGCGGGATGCTGGCGTCCTGATTTGAACAGCATAAAGGCTAATCGGTCGGCGTTCTTAATAGTTTCGGGGTGCAGATCTCCCAGGAGTTCCCGGCGTAATTGCAGGGCCTTCGCCACATAATCCCGGGATAGCTTTCCCGCGCCCAGATATTCATAGGCCATGCCTACATTATTGATAGAGTTGGCGGTGTCGGGATGACGCTCGCCCAGCATTTCCAGGTAAATGGCCAGGGCTCTCCGGTGATACTCCAACTGGCGGTCATGGTCGCCCAGGTTCCCATAAGCCCCGCCCAAATTGTTGAGAGAAGTGGCGGTGTCGGGATGACTCTTGCCCAAGGCTTCCAGGCGAATGGCCAGGGCTTTCTGGAAATACTCCAACTGGCGGCCATAGTCGCCCAGATTGCCATAGGCCGCTCCTACATTATTGAGGGACATGGCGGTGTCGGGATGACGCTCGCCAAGTACTTCCTGGTAAATGGCCAGGGCTTTCTGGTAATACTCCAGCTGGCGGCCATAGTCGCCCAGTTCCCCATAGGCCGCTCCCACATTGTTGAGGGACCTGGCGGTGTCGGGATGATTCCCACCCAGCATCTCGATGTGAATTTCCAGGGCCTTCTGGCAATACTCCAGTGCGCGCCCATAGTCGCCTAAGCCTACATAAGTACTACCCAGATCATTGACTATATGGGCTTTCAATGAAAGATCCGGGTGTTCCCAGGCCTCACAAAGCTTAAGAGCCTTTGCAACCTGTTCCTGGGCCTCGCGGTACCGTCCCCGGTGATAATGCGGATAGGCCTCCAACCAGATGAGCCGCGACGCGTGTTGTGTCGCATAATCCATGGCATTTTCCTGCCAGGCCCTGAGGTGGTCGATTTCCGCTTCGAATTGTGGCAGGTCGGCAAAGTCTTCACTCCGGGCCTGAAACCAGTCTCCCAGGCGCTGGCAGATGCCAGCTACCCAGTTTTGACGACCCGCTAACGGGGCAATTTCCCGCCCTACGGCGCGCACCAGGCGGTGCAGGGCGTAGCTTGCGGTCTGGGGGGTCTTTTTCAGCAGATGCAACGCCTCCCCCAGGCCCAAGGCATTGGTCAACTGGGTTGTATCCTGGATGTGCAGCAGCGCTCCCATGAAATCCCGGCCCATGGGGGCCGAACCGCTCCAGGTGAGTAAATTCAGGATATCCTTGAGCAACGGTTCGTCCTGGAATATGGTTTCGTTGAGCTTCAGGGTGGAGTAAAGTTCGGTTTCGTGTTGAGTAAGGCTGTCGAGAAACCTGGCCGGCAGCGCCGCCTGGAGGTTTTGCTGCAAGAGATCGCGGTATTCCTGCCACCCCACCGGCCGGTGGCGGAGATAGGCCCCGGCCAGTTCCAGGGCCAGGGGCAGCCCACCTAAGGCCGAGGCAATATCTTGGGCCGCCTGCCGTTCTTCGTCTGTACCCGGTTGCCGGTTGGCCTCCTGGACCAGCATCTTGAAGGAGAGATCATCATCCAGGAGCGCTAACGGGATGGGGGTGAAACCAGGCTGCTCCGTGCGGCTGGTGACCAGGATATGGGGGTCGGCCTGGGGCTCGGGCAGGTATGGGACAATGGCCTCCCGGCTCTCCAGGTTGTCGAAGATAATCAGACAGTCCGAGAAAGTCCGTAGTCTTTTAGCAGCCACATCCAATTTGTAGTGGTGTTCGGACTCCGGGGCAATCCAGCGAGCTGTTTCCGCCAATTCAATCAGCTGGGCATCCAGGTCCTGATCGGCATTCAGCCAGATAACGCCGTTGGGGTAATGCTCCCGGTAGCGGTAGGCATATTCCACCGCCAGTTGGGTCTTGCCCAGCCCGCCTAATCCCTGGAAGGCCACCGCCTGACCGATGGCCGTGCGGCGTCCCTGGGAAAGTTCCTGATGCACGGCGGCCAAGGCTTCATCCCGGCCAATGAGTTGGTCGCCCTTGGCCTTGAACGGCACGAAGAACACCGGATGGCGGGGGTCATACGTCTCCTGCATTTTATGCAGTTCTGCCACAATTTCCGGCGGCAAAAGCTCATAAAATTTGTCTTCTTCCACCCCCGAATCCCGGCTGAAAACTATGGGGATTCTATGCTTAACCAGGATATCCACTACCGGCCGGTTCTTATGTTCAAATTCAGTGATAACTGCCGTATGGATTACACCACCATGATCTTTGGCATCATCAGGGTGTAAAATAATTTTCAAGTGGACCAGATTTTGGTCTAGGTTCACGTTAGTGCAGTGGTGCATCCACCAATAGATGCTGTGGCGCGGATCAAGAGTAAAATTTTTCACTGTCTCAATGGATACGCGATTTGCATCAATATCCAATTCATCGGCAAAACGCAGAAGGGCAGCTACTAATTGTAAACGCTCGGTGTTGTTATGCTTAAAATGGATGGGGCAATCATAGATAGGTAAATGGGAATGGTACTTACAGACCTCCATCAAATCGCCCACCAAGCCTTTGGGGATTTTTTTGGCTGCAGGACCCAGGGCAGACTTCCCGCTAACCTGGGAATATTCAATCCATGCCGCAGTCAAGTATTGGTGGTTTTTACGAATCTCCTTTTGTTCTTCTATGCTGTAGTTATCTGCATCGGGTGCGTTAAACGAAATATCAAATACTGCCCCTAATTGTTCGGCCTGTTTTTTAATCTCGGGGAATTTGATCACATCACATTGCATGCCGATGTCATGCAGATAGATGCCGGCCAAGAGCAGATACATCTCCTTAGGGGATAACGGCCTATCATTATTTTCTGCAAGGAGCTTGACTGCATATCCTGCCAATCTTTGGCTATGAGGAATCCCATGATCGGTGTAACCTTTTATAATACGCGGGCTCTCCGCACCCCATATCTCTCCCACCGCCTGACGAATCATCTCTTGGCCGATGCGTAAATCTCCATCCGGAAAATGATTTAAAAGCTTTAATTCTTCTTCTGAGATGGGTTCCATAATCATGCCTTTTTATGTCTGTGTATTCCTAATAAACAAGCAATTATATTATTATTGGGAAAGTTAAGATTTATCAAGCAGTTTTATATATTAGCCGAATTATCCCGCCCCATAGATTGGCAGAGAATAATATTTCAGGTTAAAATATTAAGATTATGTTGATTATTCCGGCCATTGACCTCAAAGACGGCAAGTGCGTACGCCTGCGCCAGGGGCGGGCCGAGGACGTCACCATCTTCGGCGACGACCCCGCGGCCATGGGCCTCAAATGGCAGGCCGCCGGCGCCCAACTCCTCCACGTGGTGGACCTGGACGGCGCCTTCAGCTCCCGGCCCCAGAACCTCGACTCCATCCGGCGCCTGCGCCAGGCCCTTTCCATCCCCATCGAGCTGGGGGGCGGCATCCGGACCCTGGACACCATCGCGGCCTATATTGACCTGGGCATCGACCGCCTCATCCTGGGCACCGTGGCCCTCAAGGACCCCGACCTGGCGGCCCGGGCCTGCGCCGACTATCCCGGCCGCATCATTTTCGGCCTGGATGCCAAAGACGGCCTCCTGGCCGTGGAGGGCTGGACCGAGACCAGTAAAATGACCGCCCTGGACGCGGCCCAGGCCCTGGCTCGGTTGGCGCCCGCGGCTTTCATCTACACCGACATCGCCCGGGACGGGGTCAAACGCGGGGTGAATATCCCCGCCACCCAGGCCCTGGCCGAGGCCGTGGATATCCCGGTGATCGCCTCCGGCGGGGTGAGTTGCCTCGATGATATCCGCGCCCTCCTGCCCCTGAAGGCCGTGGGGGTGGTCGGGGTCATCACCGGCCGGGCCTTGTACGACGGCAGCCTGGACCTCGCCGAGGCCATCCGGGTAGCGCAAGCCTAAACCTTACTTGAGGTGAAGATCATGGAAGAACTCACTTCCGTGTCCGGCCGGGTGTCTCAAATAACCGGCGCTCTTCTCGGCAAATGGCAGAACGTCGCCGACATGGTGGCCGAATTGCTCATGGTGCCGGCCGGTCTGATCATGCGCTGCCAGGGCAATGAGATCGAGGTCCTGGTCGCCAGCGCCTCGGCAGGAAACCCCTATCATCCGGGGGGAAAAGAGCTTTTGGCCGGATCCGGCCTCTACTGCGAGACCGTAATCAAAACCCGGGGGATGCTGTTGGTGCCCAATGCCTTGGAAGATGAAAAATGGCGAAACAACCCGGATATCAAGCTGGGGATGATTTCTTATCTGGGTTATCCGATTTTTCTCCCCCAGGGGGAAGTTTTCGGAACCATCTGCGTCCTGGACATAGCGGGAAACAGTTACTCAGAGACTCACAAAAAACTGCTGCTGCAGTTTAAGGAATTGATCGAAGCTCAGCTTGAACTCGTGCATACCAATTGCCTCTTGCAAGACGCCTTGATCCAGGTAAAGACCTTGCAAGGATTGTTGCCCATATGCGCCCATTGCAAAAAAATCCGTGACGATCAGGATAATTGGCAGCCGATGGAATCCTTTATCAGCCAGCGGTCCGGGGCCAAATTCAGCCACGGGGTGTGCCCGGACTGTCTCCGGGAACATTATGCGGAATTGATCTAGCCCGGACAAGCCGGAACCTCAAGGCTTGCAGCTGATTTGCCGCTGAAAAAGTCTCTCTCTCAGCGCCGGGGTTCGGTTGGAACTTGAGCCTGACAACCATAAACTGGGACAAAAATTAAAATATATGCTCACTTTTAATAAGTTAGAAATACTTTGACCAATTCTGCTTTCCTCCATCGCATCCAGCGGCCCACCCGCTACCTGGGCCGGGAGATCAATGCCGTCATCAAAGATCCCCGGGCCGTATCTCTGCGCCTGGCCCTGCTGTTCCCCGATTTGTACGAAGTGGGCATGTCCCACCTGGGGCTGGGTCTGCTCTACGCCATCTTGAACCGGGAGGACCACATCTGGGCCGAGCGGGCCTACGCCCCGGCCCCTGACCTGGAGGCGGACCTCCGGGCCCGGCGCCAGCCCCTGACCAGTCTGGAGTCCGGCACCCCCTTGAGCCGCTTTGACCTCTTAGGGGTGAGCCTCCAGTACGAATTAGGCTATACCAACCTCTTGAACATGCTGGACCTGGGGGGCGTGCCGCTTCTGGCCGCGGACCGCGACGATAGCCACCCGGTGGTCATCGGTGGCGGCCCCGCCTGCTTCAACCCCGAGCCGGTGGCGCCCTTCTTTGACGCCCTGGTCTTGGGCGACGGGGAAGAAGTCATTCTGGAACTGGCGGCGCTGGTGGCGGATTGGAAGGCCAACCGCGGCACCCGCCGCGAGTTGTGGCAGGCCCTGGAGGAGCTGGAAGGCGTCTACGTCCCGGCGATGTTTGCCATGGACTTCGACGAGGCCGGGGTGCCGAGGGCCATCGTCCCCCAGGGGCGCCGGAGTACTGTGGCCAAGCGGGTCCTGGACGATTTGAACCGCATAGCCCTCCCAGCCTTCCCCCTGGTCCCCTCCTGTCAGATTATCCACGACCGCCTCAACGTGGAGATTTCCCGCGGCTGCACCCGGGGCTGCCGTTACTGCCAGGCCGGCATGATTTACCGGCCGGTGCGGGAACGGGACCCGGCTGCCACCCTGGCGTGGGTTTCGGCCGCCCTGGCCGCCACCGGCTTCGAAGAGGTGTCCCTCTTGAGCCTCAGCATCGGCGACTACGGCCCCCTGGCCGGACTGCTCCAGTCCCTGATGGACCGGTTGTCCCCGGCCCAGGTGGCGGTCTCGCTGCCGTCCATGCGGGCCGACACCCTCACCCCGGAGATGATGGCCCAGATTAAACGGGTCCGGCGCACCGGCCTCGTCGAAGTCCATGGCAAACATCGC
>Ga0351886_10519_pt1 | contig 9371 bp, 6 predicted proteins | sample TotcelFGM3001L14_FD_206761 | JGI IMG/M metagenome (GOLD analysis project Ga0351886, IMG submission 206761) | Enriched cells from coal bed in the Powder River Basin, Montana, United States - Total cells FGM rep3 HSBNCT.FGM.300.1.L14 ... | reverse complement strand
CTGCAAGAAAAGTGGGAGAATTAGTATCTGTTCATGTAATTCCACGGCCTCATGAAGAGGTAGAAAAAATTCTCCCTAAAAAATATAAATTTTAACTGATAAGAGAGGTTGCCTTTAATATGAAAGTAATAATTGGCAGTGATCATGGCGGTTTTGACCTTAAAGAAGTTTTAAAGAACTATATAAAAACTCTCGGTCATGAAGTTACAGATTATGGCACCTACAGTAAAGAGCCGGTGGATTATCCCGATATTGCCTTCCTTGTAGCAGGTACTGTGAGTAAAGAACCTGGCTCACTGGGAATTGTAATTGACGGAGCAGGGTGCGGAAGTGCCATAACTGCAAACAAGGTACCGGGAATTCGTGCTTCTGCCTGTTATGATTGTTTTACTGCATGGAATTCAAGGGCACATAATGATGTAAATGTCCTTACACTTGGCAGCAGAGTTACAGGAGAAGAATTAATAAAAAGAATTGTATCTACATGGCTTTCTACTGAATTTGAAGGCGGCAGACATTCAAGAAGAGTTGCCAAAATAATGGATGTGGAAAGAAAATATTTTAAAGGGTGAAAACATGTTATATACCTCGCGTCACGCGTCACGCGTCACGCGTCACGATTTAATATACCTCGCGTCACGCATCATGCGTCACGCGTCACGAACTAAAAAAAAGGCAGGTGTAACCAAGTGGATCTGGACTTAAAACAATTAGTGGAAGCTATAACTAAAGAAGTAGTAAATAAACTTGAAGGAAGTGCTCCTTCTGTACAGCCTGAAAAAATCCATGGAAACTCTCCCGGAGGACTTGTTGTTCTGGGAGGTGGAGAAGAGGGGTTTGATGAAGCTTTTCAGACCCTTAAGTCTATAATGGGCCAGGACTGTCATTGTGCATGGGCCATATCTAAAGAAGCCAGAGAAAAACTGGGAGAAGAAGGCCTCAAAAAGATAAACCTTCATATGAAAAATGTAGAAAAAGATGTTCCGAAAGAGATTTTTAATATGGTCAAAGAGGTAAAGGCTGTTATTGTTCCTATTTTAACCATGTCTGATGCCTTTAAAATTTCATCTCTTATAGGTGACACTTTTATAAGTAAAATAGTGATTCAATCTCTTTATATGGGGAAAAAAGTCGTATGTGCTACAGATGGTATCTTTTTATCACTTTCCATGTCATCAAAGGAAACTGTCTGTACTAACTCAAGACTTGATGCCAGACTGAGAGAAAGGCTTGATCAGTTGAGAAGCCTTGGAATTGAACTTGTACCTTTAAAAAATTTCAGAGAACATCTTTCTGAACTTTTCAACAAAACGACTGGAGAGAAGACAGTTCTTATGTGTTCCTGGGCAAAAGGAGGAGAATGCGGCGGATGCGGTCTCTGTGTAGAGGGAATCCCTGCCAATGTGGAAGCCATAGTTGAAGCAGGAGCAGCCCGTGTCGGAGCCTCACCGGGAGTTTCAGGAGATATTAAAATCAATCTGGCAGAACTTATAGATCATACACTTCTTAAACCTGATGCAACAAAACAGGAAATAATAAAACTCTGTGAAGAAGCAAGGAAATATAAATTTGCTTCTGTCTGTATCAACCCTACCTATGTTTCCCTTGCAAGGGATTTATTGTCCGGAAGTCCTGTAAAGGTCTGTACTGTAGTAGGTTTCCCTCTCGGAGCCGACACTTCTGTGACAAAAGCAATGGAAACGAGAGATGCAGTGGCAAACGGAGCTGATGAAATAGACATGGTTATAAATGTAGGTGCCCTTAAAGCAGGAGACTATAATCTTGTTCTTCATGATATCAAATCAGTAGTAAATGCGGCAGGAGGCAGGTTAGTAAAGATTATTCTGGAAACAGCTCTTCTGAACCGTGAAGAAAAAATTAAAGCCTGTGAAATTTCAAAAGAAGCAGGTGCGGATTTTGTAAAAACTTCTACCGGATTTGGCCCTGGCGGAGCTACTGCAGAAGATATTGCCCTTATGAGAGAAGTAGTCGGTAAATATATGGGTGTTAAAGCATCAGGCGGTATTCGTGATTACAAGAAAACCATGGAGATGGTAAAAGCAGGAGCAACAAGAATTGGCGCCAGCGCCAGTGTTTCTATAGTAGAAAATAAAGCTGCAAAAGGTGATGGCTATTAGTCTTTATAAGACAGATGCAGTTATTCTCAGAACCCGTAATTTAGGGGAAGCTGACAGGATATTTATTCTTTTTTCCCCTCTTTACGGGAAAATTGATGCAGTTGCAAAAGGTGTAAGGAAGCCTTCCAGCAAATTCAGCGGAAGTCTGGAAGTATTTTCTCATGTCTATCTTATGCTGTCAGAAGGTAAAAGCATGGATGGCATTTCCCAGGTAGAGGTTTCCAACCCTCATTACGGTTTAAGAGAAGACCTGAAAAAACTTACATGTGCCAGTTATTTTATTGAACTTGTTGAGCATTCCATATTGCCCGGCCAGGAAAATATAGAATTATTTTCCATGGTATTATCTGTTCTGTCTCTTCTGGAATATGAAGATAATATGGAACTGATTTTGCGATATATGGAATTACAGCTCCTTGCAGTTCTGGGGTTGAGTCCTGTTCTGGACAGATGTCAGAAATGCGGAGATTTTTCTGATGGTCAGACAATGAAATTTTATATTTCTCTCGGAGGAACCCTCTGCCAGAAATGTGCCGCAAGAGAATTAAGCGGTTATATAGTTGTTTCTATGGAAACTGTAACATTCCTTGGAAAACTTGAGAGGATAATCCCTGTGAACCTCAGAAATCTGCATCCTTCTTCCAGGAATTACAGGGAAAGCAGGTGGATTTTGAGACATCTGTTATTTTATCATCTTGGTAAAAATATAAAATCTATTGAAATGCTGGATAGTTTTATAAAGGCAGGAGAAAATGAAGAGCAGAATTTTAGGACTTGACATAGGCGATAGAAGGGTAGGAGTGGCTCTGAGTGATATTACAAAGACTATTGCTAACCCCCTGGATGTATTCAATCTTGGACATGGTACTGATATATGTGCATATTTAAAGAAAATAATTGAGCTTCATGATGTTTCCACTGTTATACTCGGTTTACCTAAAAATATGGACGGCTCTATAGGGCCTCAGGCAAAAAAGGTTACTGATTTCGGAGAAAAACTTAAAGAACTTTTTCCTGATAAAAAAATAGATTATTTCGATGAAAGACTTTCTACAAGACAGGCTTTAAGAACCCTTATTGAGGCAGATATGTCCAGGGCCAGACGAAAGAAAGTTGTAGATAAGGTTTCTGCTGTAATAATACTTCAGGGTTATCTTGAAACGTTGAATTTTAAACGGGATAAAGAAAAGTAGTGACAGAACCTGTCCCTGCAGAAAAAGAAGTTGAAATTTATGGTAGGAAGGTTAATCCAGAATAGATATGAAATTCAGAAATCTGCCGGACAGGATAGTTTTGGTTCAATTTATAAGGGCCGGGACAGAAAACTTGATAAATATGTTACTATAAAAATTTTCAAAGAAAGTCCGGAAAAAGATCTGGATTTTTTTCTGGACAGAATACACTTTCTCTATTCATTAAATCATAAAAATATAGTTAAATTTTATGATGCCGGTGCTGAATCTACCTTTTATTATCTTATCCTTGAATATGTAGACGGCTTCAGTCTTAAAGAATTTTTATGTGACCACAGTCTTAAAGACCCTGTCATTTATTCTGTACAGCTTGGTTTTCAGGTATGTCAGGCCCTGGATTATGCCCACAGTAATTATTTTTTTCACGGTGAACTCAAGCCTGATAATATAATGATAGCCAATAACGGCACAATAAAATTAAATAATTTCGGACTCAGAAAGCTTCAGGAAGAAACAGGTTTATCCTCATTAAAAGATGATATGAGAAATCATTCCTATCAATCTCCTGAACAGCTCAGGGGAGAAGATATAGATTTCAGATCAGATATTTATTCCCTTGGACTTATTATGGAGGAACTTCTTACAGGTCAGACTGGAATAAAGTTTTCATCTAAAGAATCGGGAAGTTTAAGACAGTATAATGAGAATATACCTAAATCTCTTGAAGCTATAATTATAAAAATGCTTCACCAGGATATGAATGAAAGATTTCAGAGTGCAGGTGAAATACTCAGAGAACTCTGTAAAGTTAAATATAAGAGTTTAAAACCTGTTATACAGGAACTTTTCCCTCATATGGATTTATCCTGCCTGTTACCTGGCAGGGAATTACTGGATGAAAAATTCACAGGTAAGAATTTTGATGAAGAAGAGAAAAAAAATGGAGATAAACATTTCATAGGGGAAATTGATCCCAGTAAAATAAAACTGGATTTTCGAGCCCTTGATAGAATCTGCCGGGGAACAGGTATAAGATATAAGGAAGCAAAAGATGCTCTTATTCAGGCAGAAGGTGATTCTTTAAAGGCCATTGAAATTATCGCCACAAAAAGAAAAGGTGCCGGGATCAATGTGGCTGAAGAAATATTACATGAAGAAATGTTTCTTCCTGACGATAACAGCCCATCTGAGGATTTTTATAGTTTATGGTCCAGATTATTTAATGGCATTTTCCTGATTCATAAAGAAGAAGATCTCTTTAATTTCCCTTCTAAATTTTTATTTTTATTAATTTTTATTCCCTTTCTGACTGTTTGTTTTAATTTTTTAATTGTACCCTTTTTAATTATATTTTTCCTTGGTATCTTTTCCTATATCTATTTTAATCTATCTTTTGAAATAGTTGACAGAGACAGCTTTGAATTCAGAAAAAATGTAGAAATGACATTGAAACATCTGAGTGCTCCTCCTGCCGGACAGATGTTATTAAATGAAAGTCCTTTACCACAGTTAGCTGAAGATATTATACCGGCACAGAGAGAGAGGAAAAAAGAGGTTGTCCCTGCTGAAGAAAAGAATATAAAGGAAACAGTACCTCCTTCCGAAGAGAAAAGCAATGCAAGGGATAGAGCTGCCAGGCGAAGGCAGGAAAGGGAAAAGAAAATAGAAGATGAACCTGTGGCTGTAGAAGAGAAAAAAGAATCTGCATCCACAAAAGCTGTTCCTGTTAAGGCAGAAGCTGCACAGACTCCTGAAAAAACAGGGCCAGATCAGGAGGCGATTAAATATATATGTTCCAGGGTTGAAGGAATAACCCCTGAAGAAGCAGTAAAGGCCCTTGAAGAAGAAAATGGTGATCAGTCCAGGGCTGTAATGAGTTTAAAGAAAAAGAAAAGAGCAGAACGTAAATCAGTACCTCAGGAAGAACCACAGGAAACACCTCCTCCTCCTGAGGAAACACCTGAGCCTGCACCTGTACCTGCACCTGCTGCAGGAGGCAAGATTTTTGACCAGGAAAAAATAGATTATGTGTGCAGACGAACCAAAGTTACCTCTGAAGAAGCTGTAAAGGCTCTTGAAGAATATAACGGCGATGAAATAGAGGCAGTTATGAGTATTAAAAAGAATAAGAGAAAACAGAGAAAGTAATTACAGTGAGCAGTGACCAGTGAGCAGTGAGCAGTGACCAGTGAGCAGTGACCAGTGAGCAGTGACCAGTGAGCAGTGAAGAGTGAACAGTGAACAGTGAACAGTGAACAGTGAACAGTGAACAGTGAACAGTGAACAGTGAACAGTGAACAGTGAAAAGTGAAAAGTGAAGAGTGAAAAGTTAAAAGTGAAGAATGAAGAATGAAGAGTGAACAGTGAACAGTGAAGAGTTGAAAGTGAAGAGTGAAGAGTGAAAAGTGAAGAATGAAAAGTGAAGAGTGAAAAGTGAAGAGTGAATAGTGAAGAATGAATAGTGAACAGTGAACAGTGAAAAGCGAAAACACCTGTCACGCATTACGCATCACGCGTCACGCGTCACGCATCACGCATTACGCATTACGCATCACTGATAAAAGAGGAGTATTTTTATGAAATTACCATCTGAAAAAGAACTGGAAAAATATAAAAAAATTCTCTATTCGGAAATTGTAGATAATGCAATTAAATGGGGACAGGGTATTCTGATGGACGGCAGTCCTGCAGGATGGACTGTTGACCTGAGAGAAGCCATTCTTACTCCTGAATATGCCCATATTATTTCACAGCTTTTTATGCCTCTCATTTACAGATACCGCCCCGATTATGTGGCAGGTATGACTGTTGCAGCAGGCTGTCTTGTTTCCCAGCTTGTTCTTTTGAGTCATATCTATGGAGTTCCTGTAAAGGGATTGTATATAAGACGGGAACCGAAAGCAGATGGTATGCAGAGACAGATTGAAGGACAGCTCAGGGAAGGGTCTAAAGTTCTTTTGCTCGATGATATTATAAATTCCTCTGATGTGGCATTAAAATCTATAGAACAACTTGTGAAACACAGATGTATGCCTGTTGCCCTTGCAGTTATACTCAATTTTCAGTCTTCCGGACAGCATGACCTGAATAAACTGGGAATAACAGTTCATCATATATTTACTCTCAGTGACATTAACATGAAACCTCCCCCTGTTCCGGAAGATAATACTATGTTTTTACCTGTGTGGAAAGCAGGGATTGTTAACAGCGGAGCCTATTATGCCCCAAAGTCCGGTCCTGTATCAGGAGAAGGAAGAATATTCCTGGGAAGTGACAGAGGATATTTTATCTCTCTTCATACAGACGGCTTACTTGACTGGTTTTTCCCTGTAGGAGAAGTATACAAAGGCATACAGGTTACTCCTGTTTATAGAAAAGGAAGGGTTTATTTCGGATCTTATGACGGATATATATACTGCCTTAAAGCTTCCTCAGGTAACCTTCTCTGGAAACAGAAATGGGGCGACTGGGTAGGATGCTCTTCTCCAGTATTTGATCCTGCAGGTGATCTGTTTTTTATGGGAATCGAATATGGTTCCCACGGAGGAGATCTCTGTGCTTTTAACGGTATGGACGGTAATCTTAAATGGAGATTTAAAACAGGTGAATATGTTACATGTGCCCCCGGAATTAACAGTAACACTGATACTGTTTTTGTAGGTTCCCTTGATAAAACCCTTTATGCTCTTGACTTACATGAAGGAACTGAAAAATGGCGTTTTATAACAGATGGATATATTAAAGGGGGAATAACATCAGACCCTCTCACGAATTACTGTTATTTTACCTCCTATGACGGTTATTTATACTGTCTTGACAGAGATGGAGAAATTGTCTGGAAGAGAAAACTGGGCCAGTGGCTTTACAGCTGTCCCTGTGTAAGTCATGACAGGGTCGTCGTTACAACCGAAGCAGATTATGTTTTTTCTCTGAATAAAATGACAGGAAAAATTATCTGGAAGAGGTGTATGTCTGATAGATGGAAGATGTGCGCCTACCCTGTTATAAAACATGGCAGAGTCTATGCAGGAAGTTATGGGGGAACAGTATATGTAATGAGCCTTTATGACGGTTCTATTCTATGGTCTTTTAATACAGGCGGATCTGTTATGGCTCCCTGCGGGGTTTTTTCTAAAGGCAAAAAACCTCTTCTAAACAGGGAAAAATTGAAGAAAAACTCTTTTAATGTTAAAGGCGGCAGACTCTATTATCCAGGACCGGGAGGTCTTACCCATATATTTAACCAGGATGCTACAAGATTACTGTGGAGTGTTTATTCTTTGCAGGAAGAAATACCTTCTTACAGTAATACCCTTCTGGCAAGCTCAAATGACGGGTATCTTTACTGTTTTGCAGAAGTTGATAAGGAATGAGTTCAAAATAACTGTCGCAAATGAGGGTGTTGGGTGATGGGTGTTGGGGGTTGGGTTAAGAAGCTTAAAAACTTAAAACCTAAAACCCAAAACCCAAAACCCAAAACCTAAAACCTAACACCCATAATTTATCAGTAAAGTTTCTATTGACAGAGCACTGGGTGACACGTAACCCGTGACAGGAGATTGAAATGTTTAACTTCGAAACATATAAAAAAATACTTTATGAAAGAATATTAAATAACAGTATTAAATGGAATCAGGGTATCCTTCGAGGTTCCGGCAAACCTGCAGGGTGGACTATTGATATGAGGGAAGAAATGCTAGACCCTTATTATTCCAATATAATATCAGAAATTTTTATGGAATGGATAGAGGCTTATAAACCTGATTATGTGGCAGGACTTGCCATAACAGGAGGTTTTATTGCTTCTCAGATAGTTCTCCTGAGCTATCTCAAAGGATGCCCTCTGAAAGGACTTTATATAAGGAAAAAACCGAAAATAAACGGCCTTCAGAAACAGATAGAAGGACCTTTAAAGAAAAAGTCCAGAGTTATTATAGTCGATGATGCCATTAATTCCGGAGACTCGGCACTGGAAGCTATAAAACTTCTTTCTGAAGAAGGCTGTCTTACAGTCGCCTTTCTTTCCATCTTAAATTTTGAAGGTAAAGGTACTGAATATTTGAATAAATTAAATATACCTTTACATTATTTGTTTACAGTAAGAGATCTGTCTTTAAAACCATCTTCCGATACAGAAAAAAGTGAACTTTATTCCATGTGCTGGCAGGCAGGTGCCGTCACTTCAGGTATATATAACAGAATTCCATCATGCTCTCCGGTTTTTGCAGGTAAGAGAATTTTTCTTGGAAGTGATTTCGGGCGCTTTTTATCAATCAATCAGTCAGGAACTCTTCAATGGTCTTTTGATACTGATTACAGTCAGCCTGTTTTTACCGATCCTTTAATAAGAAAAGATAGAGTCTGTTTTTCTTCCTGTGATGGTTCTCTTTACTGCCTCAGTGCTTTAAAGGGAAATCTTCTGTGGAAATTTAAAGACCCCTGTCTTTCAGATAGTTTTTCTCCTGTCAGTTCACCTGACGGAAAGATAATTTTTACAGGCGGTTTGTGCTGTGATGGTTCCGGTCTGTTATTTGCTGTAGATTCTATGAAAGGACAGGTTTTATGGAATTTTACCTCACAGTCAGGTATCATGGCTACTCCTGTAATCTCAAGGTCCTATAATCTTTTAATATTTACTTCTATGGACGGAACTGTTTACTGTTCCGATATGTCCGGTAATATTAAATGGAGATCTGCTTATGGAGTTATAAACGGTATGGCTCTTGATGAAAATACCGGCACTGTCTGTTTTTTCTCCGGAGGTTCCTTTTATTCTGTTGATATAGTTAAGGGCAGTGAATTATGTAAGAGAAAACTTTCTTCTCTTGACTATTCCGCTCCTGTAATAAAAGGGGATAAAATTGTAGCTTCTGCTTCATCTGATTTTATATTTTGCTTTGATAAATCAGGTAAAGTTTTATGGCAGAACTGCCTGGGAGATAACTGGTCTATGCCTGGTTATCCTGTAATCTTTAATGACAGGGTATATGCTTCTAACAGTTCCGGAGAGATTTTTGTTTTAGAATTGCAGAAGGGCCGG
>Ga0351886_10518_pt1 | contig 9391 bp, 6 predicted proteins | sample TotcelFGM3001L14_FD_206761 | JGI IMG/M metagenome (GOLD analysis project Ga0351886, IMG submission 206761) | Enriched cells from coal bed in the Powder River Basin, Montana, United States - Total cells FGM rep3 HSBNCT.FGM.300.1.L14 ... | reverse complement strand
CGGCCCACGAGCGCGTCCTCTACGAGGCCCTCAAGGCCCGGGGGCCGGGGGCGGCGGCCCAAACCCTGCTCTTTCCCCGGGTGGTGGAGGTCAACCCCGGCCAGGCGGATTGGGTCAAGGCCAACCTGGAGCTTTTGTCCCAGGCCGGGCTGACCCTGGAGCCCTTCGGGGGGGCGAGTTTTCTGATCACCGCGGTGCCGGCGGCGCTCACCCACGCCGATCTGGAGGCGGTGGTGGCCGAGGCGGTGGAGACCCTGGCGCCGTCCAAGAGCTTTAGCCCCCCCCAGGAGGTGAGGGAAGCGGCCCTCCAAATCATGGCCTGCCGGGGGGCGGTCAAGGCCGGGGAGGTTCTGGCCCCCGAGGCCATCCAATCCCTCCTGGTCCAGTTGGACGAGATCGCGGTCTCCTCCCACTGCCCCCACGGGCGGCCCCTGTGGCGTCTGATGAGCTTTGATGACATCCGGCAGAGCTTTCGCCGGTAAAAAGGCTGGGGGGAAAAGGTGAAAAGGGTAAAAGGGGAAAAGGGAAAAAGACCTCTCCGGCTCATTGCTTTCCTTTTCCCCTCTTCGCCTTTTCCCCTTTTCCCCCTGGGGTTATTCCCGGGGGGAAGCTCCGGCCAACGATCCGGTTGAATGGAACCTATCACCCTCCATAGTCAAGAAAAACCCCGGGTGGCGGCCCTGGTGGGGGCCACTGCGGTGGGCAAAACCGCGGTGGCCCTGGCCCTGGCGGCCAGCCTCGGGGCCGAGATCGTCAACGCCGACTCCCTCCAGATCTACCGGGAGCTGGACATCGGCACCGCCAAGCCCAGCCGCGAGGAGCGGGCGCGGATTCCTCACCACCTCATCGACGTGGCCGACCCCCCGGAGCCTTATGACGCGGCCCGTTTCTGCCGGGAAGGGCGGGCCGTCCTGGACGATCTGGCCCGGCGAGGGGCGCCGCCGCTGGTGGTGGGCGGCACCGGCCTCTATCTCAAGGCGCTCGTCGGGGGGCTCTTTGCCGAGGGCGAACCGGCCCCGGGGGTCAGGGAGCGGGTGCGCCAGGAATTGGCCTCCCTGGGGCTGCCCGTCCTGTATGCCCGCCTCCTTCACCTGGACCCGGCCACCGCCTCCCGGCTGCACCCCCACGACACCTACCGGATTGTCCGGGCCCTGGAGGTGATGGCGGCCACCGGCAAACCCCTGTCCGAGTTCATCGAGGCCCACCGCTTCCAGGATATGCCCTATGAGGTGCTGAAGCTGGGCCTGATGCTCCCCCGGGAGGAACTCTACCGCCGGATCGACCTCCGGGTGGAGGTCATGCTGGAGGCGGGGTGGCTCGATGAAGTGGAAGGGCTGCTGTCGCGCTACCCGCCGGACTTAAAGCCCCTGCAGGCCCTGGGTTACCGCCATCTGATCAACTACCTCACCGGCCGCTGGAGTTGGGACGAGGCCTTAACGCTCCTGGCCCGGGACACCCGCCGCTACGCCAAGCGCCAGCTCACCTGGTTCGGCTCCGATCCCTCCATCCGCTGGTTTCACCCCGGCCAGGTGGAGGAGATGGCCGCGGCCCTGGCGGAGTTTTTCCGGTGAGACGAGATGAAGGACATATCGGCATTTTAAAGGAATTAATGTTCTCAGGCTGGGTAAGGAGGCGCAAATGAGTTTTATTCACCTTGACCGGAACAACGAACAACTTCTGCTTCCCATCACCCTGATTCGCGGCGGGACGAGCCGGGGGTTCTATTTTGAGGGGCGGAATGTGCCGGAGCCCGGCGCCGGCCTGGAAGAGTTTCTCTTGGCGGTACGCGGCTCACCCGACCCCATGGGGATGGATGGCCTTGGGGGCGACACGATCCTCCAGTCGAAAGTGGCGATTGTATCGCCATCGTCAAGGCCGGACGCCGAGGTCGATTATACCTTCGTCCAGATATTCCCGGATCAGCCCGGCATGCTGACCTACAAAATGAACTGCGGCAACATCGCCGCCGGCGTTCCGGTGTTCGCCCTGATGAAAAACATGGTGCCCGGGATGAAGGACGGACTTAACACTATCCGGGTCTTTTCCACCAACACCCAGCGGATCATGTACCTTACCCTCGACGTGCTCAACGGGGAGGCCCGGGTCGATGGCGACTTCGCCATGGGCGGCGTGGCCGGTACGGGGTCTCCGATTCTCGTCGATTTTCGGGATCTGGGAGGGGTTTTCACCGGGAAGCTGTTCCCGACCGGGAACCTGGTCGACGCCATCGACATGAGCGACGGCACCACCGTACCCGTCACGATCATGGACATGGTTAATATCTGCGGGTTCTTCGATGCCGCGAGTTTTGGTCTCGGCTGCACCGGACTCGAACTTCCCGACCCCAGCGGCAAAGTGATTCAACCGCCGGGCATGCTCCCGCGGCTGCAGGAGCTTCGTCTGCAGATCGCCCGCCGGCTCGGGTGGACTGACTACACCTTGGAGACCATCGGCAAAACCTTCCTGCCGTTTGCCGTGTCGGTCACCGGCGCCGCCGGCTACGTGACCTTGCCGGGAACCGAGGTCCGCGCCGATGAGGTTAATCTCGTGGCCCGCTTCTATTGCGAATCGATTATGCATTCCGCCGCGCCCGGTAGCGGCTCGACCTGCCTTGCGGCGGCTGCGGCTGTACCCGGCACCATTCCCAACCGGGCGCTCGGTGAAGGGGCACTCAAGTCGGGGCGAGGCGGCGATCTCACCTTCGGCCATCCCAGCGGCACGTTCAGTCTTCACGTCGAGCCGGCCCTGGGTGACATTCCCAATAACATCGGCTACCGCGCCCTGGCGTTTCGGAGAACTGCCCGCATCATCTGCAACGGAACCGTCTATGTTAAACAGAACCGCCCTGCCGGCCAAAGCTCCTGGGTCGAAGCCGACGAGGTCACGGCGTCGTCGTTCTTTCTGTATGGCGACCACATTGCCATTCAGCGAAATAAGACCGAGGCGGCCACAACTTCGGCCGAAACGGTCCAAAAGGCCGCGCCGCGAACGTGAAACTGGCTGACCTAGACCCACTCACAGGCGAGACGCCTGTGCCACCCTTTGACTGCAATTTTATATGAAAAAAAACTTGGTGGGGCGGGCCTCCGTGCAGTGGGGCGGGCGTCCCCGCCCGCCAACCGATTTGGCGGCCAGGGACGGCCGCCCCACCAACACCAGCCATTTTGCAGCTTTCGTGGTGTCCGCCAGGAAATGACCGTTGGTTTAATACCAATTTGAGACCTCTGCGAAAGTCTCTATCGCTATTCTTCCTCATCAAAATGTGGCGTAGGCGCCCTCGCCTGCGCCTAGATACGGTATGGACAGCCGAGGGCGGCTATCCTACATGAGACTTTCGCAGAGGTCTCAATTTGCGGCTCAAACAGGTAATTTATTTCTTGCAGGGGCGGACCTAGGTGTCCGCCCTGGGCCAGGGCGCACACCCAGGTGCACCCCTACAGGATAGAAGCCTTTCTTACTTTTATGCGCGCATCTTGGTATAAGGCTGTCTTCCCGTTGGGACCGGGGTCTGAAAAGCTTCCCAGACAGGGCCGTTGCCGGTCCTGTCTTTTCTTGTGTGCTGTCGAATCAGACGAGCAAAATCTTGTGAAAAATTGCTCAAACAATCATGGTTGACAGTTGTGCAAAAATACCCTAACGTGGGCACGAAGTTGAAAGGGGGTGAGCGCAAGCAGAGGCGGCTTTAAGGTAACCTATTAAATTAGTTTATAAATCATATCACTTTCATTTCTCAACTCCACCAACCCAACCAGAGGTGAAATATGGGGATTACCCGCAGGACATTTATCAAGGGTTTGGGAAGCGGCATTACTGCAGTGGGCCTCTCGGGCGCCGTCATGACGCGCTCCGGGTGGGCCGGTGCCGTGCATCCCGCCAAAACCAAGGACACCCAGGTCACCACTTCCATCTGCCCCTTTTGCGGCGTGGGCTGCGGCCTTATCGCCAACACCAAGGGGGGCAAACTCATCAACGTGGAAGGCGACCCTGACCATCCCATCAACCAGGGGTCCTTGTGCAGCAAAGGCCAGGCGGTCTTCGAAGTGGTCACCAGCCCCCGGCGCTTGAAGAAGGTGCGCTACCGGGCCCCGGGCTCCGATCACTGGGAAGAAAAGAGCCTGGACTGGGCCATGACCACCCTGGCCCAGCGCGTCAAGGCCACCCGGGATGCCGCCTTCATCACCAAGTCGGCCACCGGGGTGCCGGTGAATCGCACCGAAGCCCTGGCCTCCATCGGCGGGGCGTCCATCAATAACGAGGAATGCTACCTTATCGCAAAACTGATGCGGTCTCTGGGCGTGGTCTATTTAGAGCACCAGGCCCGGCTCTGACACTCGTCCACGGTGGCCTCGTTGGGGCCCACTTTCGGACGGGGAGCCATGACCAACCACTGGAACGATTTTGCCAACAGTGATTGTGTCATGATCATCGGTTGCAACCCGGCGGAAAACCATCCCATCAGCTTTAAATGGATCACCAAGGCCATGGATAAAGGCGCCAAGCTCATCGTGGTCGATCCCCGCTTCACCCGCTCGGCGGCCAAGGCCGACCTCTATGTGCGCCTGCGGCCCGGCACCGACATCGCCCTGATGGGGGGACTCATCAACTACATCTTAGAGAACAACTTGTATCACAAGGATTATGTCGCCAATTATACCAACGCCGCCTTTGTAGTGAATAAAGACTTTGCGTTTCAGGACGGCCTCTTTTCCGGTTTCGACCAGGGGAAGCGGGCCTATGATCCGGCGACCTGGAGCTACGAGCTGGACGCGGAAAAGAAACCGGTCACCGATCCCTCCCTGACCAACCCCCGGTGTGTCTTCCAGTTCATGAAGAATTTCTATTCCCGGTACACCCCGGAGATGGTGACCGCAGTCACCGGCGTACCCAAAGAGCAGTTGCTGGAGTTGGCGGCCATCTACAGCGCCACCGGGCAGCCGGGCAAGGCCGGGGCCCTGCTTTATGCCATGGGCGGCACCCAGCACACCACCGGGGTGCAGATAATCCGCGGCTACACCATCCTGCAACAGTTGCTGGGGAATATGGGCATGCCCGGCGGCGGCATCAACGCCCTGCGGGGTGAGAACAACGTCCAGGGCTCCACGGACATGGCGTTGTTGTTTAATATTGTTCCCGGGTACATGGCCATTCCCAACGAAGCCGCGCACCCGACCCTGAAGGATTATCTGGACAAAGAGACCCCCAAGGCCGGATTCTGGATAAACAAACCCAAGTTTTTCGTCAGTCTGTTGAAGGCCTTCTGGGGGGAGGCGGCCACTCCGGATAACCAGTTCGCCTATGACTACCTGCCCAAAATCGGCAAGGGCTATCAGGGTTCGGGCTATTCCTGGATTCCCCTGTTCGAGGCCATGAACGAGGGCTCCATTAAAGGGATGCTGGTCTGGGGCATGAACCCGGCGGTGAGCGCTCCCAACCTGACCCAGGCTTACAGCGCCCTGGATAAACTGGACTGGCTGGCGGCCTTCGACCTCTGGGAGACCGACACCTCGGTGTTCTGGAAACGGCCCGGGGCCAAGACCAAGGACATCAAGACTGAAGTCTTTCTCTTCCCCGCCTCCGACACCATGGAGAAGGAAGGCAGCGTCAGCAACAGCGGCCGCTGGATCCAGTGGCGCTACCAGGCGGTGAAGCCCCACGGCGACGCCCAGAGCGACCTGTGGTACGCCAACCGGCTGGGGCTGGAGTTGAAGAAGCTCTATAAAGACGACCCCAAGGCGGTCTCCCCGGACCCCATCGTCAGGTTGAACTGGAACTACGGGGAGTCTCCCGACGTCCACCTGGTGGCCAAGGAGATCAACGGCTACACCGTAGCGGACAAAAAGCAGCTGGCGAACTTCCTGGGCTTGAAGGATGACGGTTCCACCGCCGGCGGGTGCTGGATCTACTCCGGCTACTATCCCGGCCCGGATAAGAAGGACAACAAGGCTGCGGCCCGGGGCAAGAAAGACCCCACCGGTTTGGGGCTTTACCCCGGCTGGGCCTTTGCCTGGCCGGTGAACCGGCGCATCATCTACAACCGCTGTTCCCTGGACCCCCAGGGCCGGCCCTGGGGCAAGGACAAGGCCCTGTTCGCCTGGGACCCGGCGGCCAAGACCTGGAAGAACTTCGATGTGCCGGACTTCAAGTGGATCGACCCCGCCACCAAGGTCCACGTGGGGCCCGAGGAATCGGCCAAGGCGCCTTTTCTCATGCTGCCCGAAGGCAAGAGCCGGCTGTTCGTGCCCGGCGGGGCCTGCAAGGAAGGCCCTTTCCCGGAGCACTACGAGGCCCTGGAGTGCCCCTATGTGAACCCCATGAGCCCCCAACAGTCCAACCCGGTGATGAAGGTGTGGAAATCGGAGCTGGATCGGGTGGCCCAGCTCTGCGATCCCAAGTATCCCATCATCGCCACCACCTTCCGGGTGACGGAACACTGGCAGGCCGGGGCCATGACCCGGAACCTCACCTGGCAGGCGGAGTTGGTGCCCGAGATGTTCGTGGAGATCAGCCCTTCTTTGGCCAAGGCCAAAGGCATCAAGGCGGGGGATTGGGTCAAGGTGTCCAGCATCCGGGGCGAGGTAAAGGCCCGGGCCGATGTCACCCGCCGGGTGGCGTCGTTTTGCTGTGGCAAGCCGGGTTTTTCGAGCACCGTGGAACTGGTGGCCCTGCCCTGGCACTTCGGGTTCGCCGGACTCACCACCGGGGGTCCCAACCCCCAGGATAACTACGCCGCCAACCAACTGTCCCCCATGGTGGGAGACGCCAACACCATGATCCCGGAATACAAGGTGTTCCTGGTGGATGTGCAGAAGGTCTGATGGAGGCCACGAGGAGACAACCATGAGCAAAGCCATGTTGATCGATACGACTCGCTGTATCGGTTGCCGGGCCTGTCAGGTGGCCTGCAAAAGCTGGCACGACCTGCCGGGTGAACGCAGCACGTTCAGCGAGACCTTGAGCAACCCCAAATATATGGACAGTAACAACTACACCCGGATCATCTTCCGGGAGATAGCCGGATCTGAAGGCAAGTTCAACTGGTACTTTGTCAAGCGCCAGTGCATGCACTGTCAGGACCCGGCCTGCGAGAGCGTCTGCCCGGTGGGGGCTCTGATCAAACTGAAAAGCGGTCCGGTGGTCTATGACGACGAAAAGTGCATCGGCTGCCGCTACTGCATGATGGCCTGCCCCTTCCAGGTGCCCAAGTTCGAATGGGGCAAAGCGGTGCCGCTGATCCGGAAATGCGACTTCTGCGCCGACCGGATCGAGATCGGCCTGGCGCCGGCCTGCGCCACCACCTGCCCCAGCCAGGCCCTGATCTTCGGGGACCGGGCCGCACTCCTCAAGGAAGCCCACCGCCGCATCGGGGCCCACCCGGGAAAGTATTACCCCGAGGTGTACGGCGAAAAGATCGTGGGCGGCACCGCCAAGATCTACCTCACCCCGGTGTCTTTTGAGGCCCTGGGGCTTAACCACCGGGGCTTCCGCACCGACCTGGGGAACGTGCCCTACGGCATCTACGGCCGGGAGTGGATGTCCAAGGTGCCCTACATCGCCCTGAGCGTGGGCGGCCTGGCCGTGGGCCTCCACTACCTCAATCAGCGCCGCGCCGAAGTGCAGGCCCAGAAATCTCAGGAAGGCAAGGAGGATTGAACATGGCCGAAAAAGTAGAAAAATGGTATCCGGGAGAAGGGAAATTGACCACCGGGCGCGCCATCCTCTATGTCATCCTGGTGTTGGGCCTGATCTCCGCCGTGGTCCGGCTCTTCTTTGGGCTGGGCGCCACCACCAACTTGAACGACGCCTACCCCTGGGGCCTGTGGATCAGCTTCGACATCCTGTCGGGCGTGGCCCTGGCCGGGGGCGGCTTCACCATGGCCGCGACCATCTATATCTTCAACCTGAAAAAGTTCGAGCCGCTGCTGAGGCCCGCCAAGCTCTCGGCCTTCATCGGCTATTTGGTGTTCGTAGTGGGGCTGTTCTTCGACCTGGGCCAGCCCTGGCGCATGTGGCACCCCATGGTGATGTGGAATCCCCACTCGGTGCTCTTCGAGGTGTCCTGGTGCGTCATGCTCTACACCACGGTCCTGGGCATAGATATCTTTATTATGGCCCTGGAGCGCTGGCAGAAGTACGAGTGGGTGGCCTTTTTGCGCAACATCTACCTGGTCCTGGTGGTGGCCGGCGTCATGCTTTCCACCCTGCACCAGTCTTCCCTGGGGGCGCTGTACCTGTTGATGCCCGAGAAGATGAGCGACCTCTGGGCCAGCCGGGCCATAGGACCGCTCTTTTTCTGCAGTGCGGTGATCGGCGGCATGAGCGTGGTGACCCTGGAGAGCCTCATCAGTTCCTGGGCCTACAACCGTAAGCCCGAACTCAAGCTCCTGTCGTCCTTTAGCAAGGGGCTGGGCATTGTCCTGCTGGTTTACTTCGCCATGAAGGTCACCGACCTCTATGCCCGGGGCGCCACGGTCTGGGTGTTGGACAAGGCCCACTTCTTCTTCTTCCTGGAACTGTTCGGCACCGTGGCCCTGCCGGCCATCCTGCTCTCCTTTGCGGAGGTGCGCAATTCGATCAAGGGCCTCTACTGGGCCGCGGGCCTGGCGGCCTTCGGGGTGGTCCTGAACCGCTTCAACGTCAGCCTCACCAGCTATGGCGGCTACCGGGACTTCAGCTACTTCCCGTCGGCCATGGAGATCATCATCACCCTGGCCCTGATCGCCGGGGGCATCCTGATCTTCGATTTGGGCACCCGGTACCTGCCGTTGTATCCGTCGGAGTTGACGGGAAAAACGAGTTAGGAGAAGAGGAGGGGGCGGGGAAAAGCAGTGGCCAGTGGCCAGTAGTCAGTTGCCAGTAAAAAAAAGCCTGATACATGACTGCCGGTTACCGGGCGCTAACTTACCCGCTTCCCTCATACCCCGCCCTCACCCAAGTAGCGGGGCATCTGGTGGCACCGGCTTCCAGCCGGTGCGGGACCTCAAGTAACCGTAGGGGCGGACCTATGTGTCCGCCCTGACGTGGGGGTGTCCGTCCCCGCCTGATTACCCGCCGCCTTTTTCCCTTTCGAAACGGACGTATAGACTAGGGCACCACCAAAAGTTTATAATGGCATATCGACTCCTCAAAGGAGGGCGGTCATGCTGATTAGGCGTGTCTTCAAAAAAGAGCAATTGCCACCATCCCCAACCCGCCGGGCGGCCGCCGGGCGGCGACCATGAGCTGGCGCTGCGGCATCATCGGCCTGCCCAATGCCGGGAAGACCACCATCTTCAATGCCCTGACCGCCGGCGCCGCGGAAGTGGCCCCCTACCCTTTCTGCACCATCAGCCCCAACACCGGGGTGGTGCCCGTCCCGGACCCCCGTCTGGCCCGCCTGGGCCAACTGCTGAAA
>Ga0351886_10515_pt1 | contig 9521 bp, 7 predicted proteins | sample TotcelFGM3001L14_FD_206761 | JGI IMG/M metagenome (GOLD analysis project Ga0351886, IMG submission 206761) | Enriched cells from coal bed in the Powder River Basin, Montana, United States - Total cells FGM rep3 HSBNCT.FGM.300.1.L14 ... | reverse complement strand
TAATTTCAATCTCTTTTCTCAGAATATCGTATTTTCTCCACTCTAAAAGGAGAGGTTCCTTTGCATTTATACAGGTATATTTTGTTTCTACCTTTAATTCTCCTGAGTTCAGATAGAGATTCTGTATATTAGAAACCAGTCTGTAATAATCTTTTTCTTTAATATTTCTGTAACAATGGGAATTACCGGGAGTATATTTTCTGCAAAGACCCGGTTTAAACTGATGTATGGAACAATAATATTTATTATCATAAGTTCTTTCTAAAAATATACATCTTCTTTTTTCACTGAATTCATCAGTAACCTTTTTTATAAGGCCTCCGGAACTATTCCATGTACTGTAACCTTCTGTCATATATTTTTCTCTCACTTCTTCAGGAGTTATATTCAAATTTTCTGATATTCTGTAAATATCAGAAGGGTCTACTTCTATGGCACATCTGACACAGCAATCTCCACACATATAACAGGCACTTCTTATATTATTCATAATACTGCTGAAATTCTCTTTAATAAAACCTGCAAGCTTTTTTATAAAATTTTTCATGTGACTGAGAATCATATCAGGATAGACAAAAAAATAATTATATTCTTTATCATCTACATGATAAAACAATCCCATTGTTACAGGAGAAAAAAATATTTCATCAAGGGAAAAATTCTTATCAGTGGAAAAAGAAATTGAAAAAAGATTATTATGTTCTATAACATCTGTATCAGTTTCTTCTATGAGGAAATCTTCTAATTTACTCTCAGTTCTATTCACAATTTTTGCAATATTATCAAGCTGATAGGTTTTCTCACTTTCTAAGGAAGATAAAAAAGTTAATATATCTCTGAATTTTTTCATAAGTTCATCTGTTAATAATAGATTATAAAGGCCGTGAGAGTGTAAATCTATGGAAAGTGTATTATTTGAAATATCCAGTGAAGATATTTGTTCTATTAAATCAGCCGGTTCTTTTTTACAGAGATCTGATGAAGGATGAAATGATCTGCAGCTTAAAGGGCGGTATTCATAAATTTTACAGAAGTATCTACCTGAAATCTTCTTTTCCAGAAAAGGACATTCATTGCCGGAGAGTTTCAGGAAACCATCATAAGAAGACCAGGAAGAACATGGTTTTAGATATGTTAAATAAAATTCTTTTTCAGTCATACCGAGATATGTTGAAACAGGAAAGATTTCTCCTCCCTGAAAAACAATAGCTTCCCTTTTACAGCAATTACCACATTGAGAACAATAATTATTAAAAATATGTAAATATTCAGGTGTTTTTACCAGAGTCTCCATAAAATCCATTATTTTTAGTTCCCGATAATCACGATAAAAAACTAAAGACGGTTCTGAAACATCCTGCTTTTGATTGCGTTTAAAAATGACAGGTGATTTTACATACGATGGAAAAAGAAATTTATTATAGAATATTTTGTAACTTAGTTAGAGTGAATAGTGAATAGAATAGGACATTACTTACTATTCACTATTCACTACTCACTATTCACTCCATTCACAGGAGAATGGTATAAAATAGATTCTTGAATATTTTTCAAATTTATGTATAATATAGAGAACTATTTATTTTAAATAAGTAATAACATTATAAAGGTGTATTAATAGCATGAATGTGGGAAACAATATTCAGGAACTGCTTTATCCTTGCCTTAACTGTGACTCACTCAACAGAAGAACTTCAAAATTCTGCAGAAGCTGTGGTAATACTATTGAGAAACAGGAACAATCTCTTCCATCATTACCATCTGTTTCAGATAAAGAAGATAAAATTTCCTTCTTTGCCAATCTGAGAGAATCTTATCATATGGAAATAGATGATCTGAGTGATTTTTTGAGTTATCAGCAATATTTATTTGAAACATCGGAAAAAGGTCTTGCTGTAATTCATAGAATTACAGGCCGTTTTATTGCAGTAAATTCAAAATTTGAAGAGATAACAGGTTTTTCAAGAATTAAACTCAAAGAAGAAAACTTTATATCCATGATATCAGGAATGAATAAAACAAATAAAAAATATGATATGAAAAATATATTAAACAATAAAGAATTTATAATATTCAGCAGTATTTATGAAAAAATATGGGTACATGTCATAGAGTATTCAGGCTTTTTTAAAAATAATTCCATTATTATTGCCCTTGAACCCAGAGGAGAGGTTAAAACACAACTGGTTCATCCTTCTACAAGAAAACTCAATATCATAGCAAGAATAGCAGAAGAGATAAATAGCTCTCTTGATATAGAAGTAATCTTAAATAATACCCTGGAAAAAGTCAAAAGTGTTACAAAAGCTGATGTTGCACTGGTTATGTTTATAGATGAAAATAAAAAATTAACTCCCATTGCATCCAGAGGTATAAGTGAAACACTGGTTGAAGAGTTAAGAAACCTTGTATTTGAACCTGATAAAGGAACAAGAGCCAGAGCAATTTCTCTTGGAAAAACAGTTCATGCCGATATTAAAGAAGCCACATCACTTACAGGCAAACTGATAGTGGGTGAAAAATTACTTTCTATGGCGACTATACCTTTAAAATCAAAGAATGAAACTATAGGTATTATGAGTGTAGGCAGCAGAAGAAAAGATAATTTTAATGAATATCAGGAGTTACTGGACGTAATAGGCAATCAGGTAGCCATAGCAATTAAAAATTCAAGACTTTATATTCAGGTTAAAGAACATCTGAATGAACTGGAAGAAAAAAATAAAAAACTGAAAAAGCTGGAACAGGCGAAAGAAAGACTGACCAGAATGATAATACATGATCTAAAAAGTCCTCTCACAGGAGTGATGTCCTATGCTGAATATTTACAGACCAGTAATATAATAAAAGATCCTAAATTAACAAAGATCTATCAGTCCATCTATACAAGCTCTCAGGATATTTTGAGAATGGTTATGAATTTACTTGAAGTAAGTAAAATGGAAGAAGAAAAACTTGTCCTCAAAATCACAGAAGTAAATCCGAAAGAAATTCTCCAGAGAATAAAAGAAGAAATGCAGATTAAATTATTAAAGAAAAAAATTGAATTCATGGTATCAATCCCGGATAATTTACATATAGCAGCAGACAAAGATTTATTTTATAGAATAATGACAAATCTGATTGATAATGCAATTAAATATTCCCTTAACAATGAAAAAGTTACAGTAAAAATTATACCAAAGAAAAAGAAAAATAATATATTATTCTGTGTAATTGATGAAGGGAAAGGTATACCACAGAAATTTCGTAAAAAAATCTTTAAAAGCTTTTTTAAATTAGATGGAGAAGAATGTGGGATTACCACATCAACCGGCATTGGTCTCACCTTCTGCAAACTTGCAGTAAAATCTCATGGAGGAAAAATCTGGGTTAAAGAAAATACTCCCCAGGGCAGTAAATTTTATTTCACTCTTCCAATGATAACAGTGAAGAGTGAAGAGTGAAGAGTGAAGAGTGGTTATATAATCCCTTCACCCTTCACAGATCACCCTTCACTGATTTAAAATTTCTCTAAACTTCTCAACCGTATATAAAATATCTTCCCGTGAAATATAATAATGTGTCACCAATCTGATAGTTTCTCCTGACGTATCCCAGCAGAGTATTCCTTCTTTTTCAAGTTTTTTCGCAAAAACAGCTGCCTGTTTTATATTAAAAAATACCATATTGGTTTGAACATTATGGAGGTCAACTGTTATTCCAGGTAAATCTGCTATAGCTCTGGCAAGTATTCCTGCATGTTCATGATCTTCCTCAAGCCTTTGAGTCATTTCCTCCAGTGCAACAATACCGGGAGCAGCTATTATCCCCGCCTGTCTCATACCTCCACCGATCATTTTTCTTATTCTTCTGGCTTTACCTATAAATTCCCTGGTACCGCATAACATAGAGCCCACAGGGGCACATAAACTTTTTGAGAGGCAGAACATTACCGAGTCTACATACCCGGTTATTTCTCTTACATCTTTCTTCAGATAGGTTCCTCCATTAAAGAGCCTTGCACCGTCAAGATGAATTTTCACATTATGTTTCTTCCCTATTTCACTGAAAGATTTCATTATATCCAGAGGCACGACAATGCCGCCTGCCATACAATGAGGGTTTTCAAGACAGATTAATTTAGTTCCAGGCATATGATCATCTTCTATATTGATTTTCTTTTCAACCTCTCGTGGATCCATAATACCATTTTTCCCATGTAATGCTTTTGTCTGAACCCCTGAAATAGCTGCAGATCCTCCAAGTTCATGAATAAATATATGGGAAATTTCTTCTACAATAATTTCATCGCCAGGGACTGTATGGGCTTTAATAGCGATTTGATTTCCCTGTGTTCCGGAAGTCACCAGAAGAGCATCTTCTTTACCTGTAATAGTGGCAGCCAGTTTTTGCAATTTATTTACAGAAGGGTCTTCTCCCAGTACATCATCTCCAAGGGGAGCTTCAAACATAGCTTTTCTCATATTCTCAGTAGGCAGAGTTACTGTATCACTTCTATAATCTATGATTTTTCTCATATTTCTTTCCTCTTTAAATATATTATATATTCTGAATTAACCTTATAAAAATTCAACATAGAACCGGTAATATCCTTCTGTAACTGATTATCTATAATGCCTGACCCTGGTTCAGGAAGAAAAATCCTGTTAATCTTTATAATCACATAATCCCTGTCAAAAAAGAAACTTGAGTTTTTGCCAGCTTTCTGTTAAAATACAGTAAACATTCAACATGTAGTTATCAGCAAAAGCTTACAAAACCTGACTCTGTAAATTAGTCTAAAAAATAGAATTTAATGACATTTGTTATGTAATTCCAATAAAAGCTGACTGCTGACTGCTAACTGCTGACTGCTAAAGAACATAACAGCAAAGGAGAGCTTATATGGGTAAAATGTGGATAAACCCTGACTTTAAAGGTGTTTATGAAAAAAAACCGTCTGAAACAAAAGAAAAGACTGATAAAAAATTCACCAGAAAACCTCTACAGAAAACTGATAGATTTAAGCTGCAGGACAGAAAGAAAATAAAAATTAATCCCAGTGAAGCTTATATTAACAGGAAAATAAAAGAAAGGCATTCTGTTATTCTTACATTTATTGACAACCAGACATGTCAGGGTATTATAGAATGGGTAGATCAAAGATATATGAAAATCCGGCAAAAAGATGACGGGAAAGGGTTTGTTATAGAAAAAAGAGCTATCAAATATATGAAGTAATGGCGAGGCAGGCAGGATTAATTAAAAGTCTGCATTTTATGTAAATTTTATGTAAATTTGACATAATATTATCTCTTTAATATAAATACTTCGCCACTGCTATGGCAATCTGAAATCTATTTCATTCCATTCTTTACCATCCCACTGATAAGCAATTACTTTATGAGCAAAATCTTTACTTGAGTATACATAATCTACTCTGGAATCGGATTTTTTCCCGCTGTAGAAAACTTTCTTATCCAGGACAACAGGTTTGGAAATACGCTCAAGTTTCATTTTCCCCTGACGGCCATTGAAAACCATAACATGTTTATATCCATGCTTACGTTTTTCTCCGTTATCAAGAACCTTATATAAGTCTTCTTTGGTATAACTTTCTATACCAAATTTACTATCAATCTTATCTACCAGGTCTTCCCATCTTTCCTCATTCATTTACTTGCCATCTCCTTCAATTTTATAAGAAGTCATTTTATTCATCTCATCAGTCATTTCATGCCTGTCTCTTATACCTTCGATTTTATTAATCTTCTTTCCATTTACAGGATCCTCAAAAACTACCGTAGGAGTTCCGGATATACCATATAAATCCTGCAAAGCAGGATTTTTATCCAGATCTATTCTGACACAGACAAAATTGCCACTTAAACTTATAACCTTATAGTAGTTATAGGTTTCTCTGTCCATCTTTTTATCCCAGTCACTCCATGTGGTAAAAAAATGGATCATTAATAATTTCCTGGATTTTACTGCTTCTTTTCTGGCTTCATCAATAGATGATAACCATGTCATTGTTGTATCCTGCAAAGGTATGCCGGAGGAAGTATTATCAGTACTTTCCCGGCACCCGGCAGAATAAATCAAAATAAATATAAAAGCTATTATAAAATCTTTAATACATACGGTTTTCATTGTCCAGTGATCCAAGCCATGGATTATTCTCTTTAAAAATAAATCCACATTCATATTTCCTGATAAATTGACGCCTCAATTCCTGAGTAGGAAAAAGAAACTTCAGCTTATTAACATCTTCTTTTAGAGATTTTATATAATTCCCACGGGCTTTTTTCAGCAGTTCTACTATATTATATAAAAAGCCTGTATCTTCATGCATCTCTTCTTCTATCATCTCATAAACATCTTCATTGACTTCCATGATTTCTTTTTGTTCTTCATCTATATAAGGAAGATCATTGGGACTTTCTGCCGTAAGAGCTTTAAATATAATAAGATACTTATCCTTTGACAGTTTCAGATAGAGTCTTATTGGTCCTTCAATATAAAGTTCTACAGTACGGTCAAAAAATTTATCCAGATCCTGTATAAATTCATCCAGTTCTTCCTGATCTTCCCATGCTTTCAGATAGGCATATAATCTTACAAGATCGTCATCATGAAGCTCATCTTCATCTCTCTCTGCATAGGTTCTGGCTATTTCTACAGATCTGTCAAGATAATTCAGATAGACCTCACCTGTTTTATTAATCGTTCCGAAATATCTGAGCCAGTTCAAAAAATTATCAACATGTTCCAGGAAAAGTGATTGAAAATCATTGAGCTGTAATAATTTTATTATAGAATTACTCCAGTGGCTATGGGGATATTTCTTTAAAAATCTCCTGATGCCACTGTCATATATATCAAAACGGCTTCTCTCTTTCAATGCTCTGAAAGTACTGAGATCTTCCCTTTTCTGATAGAGTCTTTCCCACCTGGTAGAAAATATGGAACTGAGTATATTTACAGTAGAAGTGACCCACATATGATAACCTTTAATCTTTGCATAATCCTTTTCCTCAAGTTTACCATATTTATCCTTTAAAAGCTTGCCGCTGGCTTTACCCAGTGCATGATGAAGTCTTTTCAATTCTCTCCCTTTTACATGGCTAAAACTCTCCAGTTCACATTCATGTTTCTTGGAACTCATTATAACAACCTCCTTTGGATAGAATTAACGGTCATAAACATCCGCATTCTTGATAATATCTCCTTCCAGTCCTAACAGGTAATCAGAATTAATATCTTTACCAAGAAGAATTCTTACTTCTTTTTCCAAAGGAAGGGACGTACTGACAACACAGAGATTTTCCTGATCTGTAAGATCCATATCACTGTCTTCATCAACCTCACGAATATAAACATTATCTTTTGATCTCATGCCTTTTTCAATCTCTTCATGCTGACGGAGATATTCCCTTACAGTCCTTTCAAAATAACGTTTACCTCCACCCTGAAGTTTAACATCTTCCACATAAAGTATGGGGCCTCCGCTCTCTGTAGGTACCATCTGGCCTCTTTTACCGCAATAGCCTGTAAATACCCTGTCCATAGTCTTTGAACTGCCTATATGTTTTATCTTTGCACCAAACTTATTTAAATTACCGCTTATTTTAATATCTCTTATAGGTTTATCTGTAAGGACGCCATTTTCAATTAAAAATCCAAGTCGGCCGGAAATCTGAAATTCTCCTGTATTTGTTTCTACCCATCCACCATCACAGGTTTTAAGATAGACACCTTTTTTGGATTTTGGAACAAGGGCTATAATATCTTCAAGCTTATCTTTACCATTTTCATCATCAGGCAATATATAAGTATTAGTCATTCTGACAAGTGGAGGCTTATCATATTTCTCTGTTCTCACATTACCGGAAAGGCCATGTTTTACCATTTCATCCCTTATATCTCCTGTAAGGCCGTCCATTATCTCATTTCTGGTATATCTGGAATTAAGAACCAGCTTTTGAACACCATCCTGAATTAAAGCAGTTCTCTTTGGTATGGTGCCATGTTCATCTACTATTACACTGCCGAAAGCATTTCTTATCTTCTTCTTCCCCACATCAAAATTACATAAACCTGTATCTATAATATTAAATTTCGTATTTTCCGAGACCTGCCCTCCTATACGACCTTTAAGGTTTATCTCTGCAGCTTTTGTCTTTTTGTTTGTTATTATGACATCTGCTTCAGAGGAATGGCCGTAAACCTCATGGGCAAGAACTCCTGTAACACCACTGCTCAAGACTACAGGACACTCAGAGCCAAGTATTGATGTTGACTGGGCTCTATCAAGATCAATTGCATCTTTACTTACTTCTTTTGCAAGAGCTCTGACTATTTCAACATAGTCTTTATCTTTATCTTCTTCGGCACGTTTCAGTATTTCCGTTCCTCCCATAGCGCCTCTTATAGCACCGAAAGCTTTATTATTATCCTTTGTTTCTATCTGAATAGAAATTCCTACCCTCGGTGTTACAGTATCAATTATATTATCATCAGTATCTGCATATTCCATAACATCGGCAATTTTAAAGAAAGCAACCTTTATATCTTTTACCTTTGCCCCCATCTCCTGTTTGACTACCTGCCTGGCATTGGCAACAAGGTTAACGGCAAGGTCGAGATTTACACCTTCTTCTACATTCCTGTTTATGGAAAGGATATTTTTTTCAGGTAAGTGATAGAAGGGGAAGAAAGGTTCGTCTTCTTCATCTATTTTACGCTGTACCTGTTCGCCTTTTTTCTGTGCATCTTCAATAATATTCTTTATAAGTTTGTAGCCTGCAGAATTAACTTCAAATTCCTTTACTATCGTATCATTACCTGAAAGATTTACAGACTGCACGGAAAAATCTTTTGTAGCCACTTCACCGCGAAGGCCGATAAAAAAGCGCTGAATACGTTTCTCCCCCTGGGGAGTAAATTCATTACCAGAGGTTTTAACCTGAGGTATTCCTTTTTCATCTGTTGTAATAACAGTGCCATAACGGGATCCCATGTAAAGACCGATCCAGTCAATTTCTCTTCCTGGAGTACTTTCCTGGAAGGATTTAAATCCTCTGTTATTGATCTGAGCAAAATCATTTTCTAATAGATGATATTCATCGGGAGGCAATTTTGTTTCCCCATCAGGGCAATAGGAATCAACAAAGTCTTTGTAACCCCTAACCTCTTCTTTTTCAGAAGGTTTAGAGATTTCTTCTTTAATATTTTCCGGAGCATGTTCTTCTGTGTTTTTTGTATTTTCTATGTTATCCATAAATATCCCGACCGGTTAAAGTCAGGTAACTCCTCCTCTCAATTTTTTTAATCTTTGTTAGCTACAAGCCCCCGCTATACCGCATTAGCAGTTAGCAGTGGGTGGTTGACAGTCCTTTAAAATTCACTCTACCAATTTAATTATAACATTTTTTCAAATTACTTATCAACAAATTGTTTAGATTATTTAGCTTTTTTTAATAATTTCAAGGAAATAATAAAAAATCCTTCACTGCTTATCTGAAATAATACCTCTA
>Ga0351886_10513_pt1 | contig 9597 bp, 7 predicted proteins | sample TotcelFGM3001L14_FD_206761 | JGI IMG/M metagenome (GOLD analysis project Ga0351886, IMG submission 206761) | Enriched cells from coal bed in the Powder River Basin, Montana, United States - Total cells FGM rep3 HSBNCT.FGM.300.1.L14 ... | reverse complement strand
CATGGCGGAGAGATCGGACTTGTGGGTCAAGTTCCGGCGCCGAAAGGGACTGTAGAGCAATTTGAAGAGATCGGACTTTTTCATGTAGCGGCTGAAGGTGCGCAGGAGCCTAAAGGTGCGGATGGGACGCAGGAAAAGGCGGCGGGCAAAAAGCCAGGCGTAGCCGCGCATGCGCACCTGGTTCACCGCCGTACTCGACAGAGCGGTGGGGTCGATGTCCGAGCACTTGAACCATTTGTCCCAATCGCGCTGGTCGTCAATGATGCCGCGCTCGACGTATTCCCGCCAGAGCGGGGTGCCCCGGTAGGCGCATAAGCGATTGAATCCGAAGGTGTCCAATTTCAGACGGGCGGCAAAGCGGAAACTGGCCATGACATCCTGTTTGGTCTCGCCGGGTGAGCTGATGACAAAAAATCCGTGCACCCGTCCGATTCCCTGGCGCTTGGCCTCACTGACCGCATGCTCGATCTGTTTCAGGGTCTGACGCTTCCCCAGCCGGTCCAGGACTTTTTGGGTGCCCGCTTCGACCCCAAAGGCCAGAAAATTGCAGTTGGCCTGTTTCATAAGCCCCAGTTGATCCACTGCGGCCGCATCCACCCGGCCTTCGCAACCCCAATGGAACTTCAGTTGGCGTTCAATGATGCCGTGGCAAACCTCGCTGATCCGCTTGCGGTTCAGGAGAAAGTGATCGTCGGTGAAGTAAATCGAGCGATAGCCCATATCATTGAGCTGCTGCATTTCGCCCAGGACGTGCGCCGCCGAACGGTAGCGCCATTTGCCCTGCGACAGGGAGGGGATATCGCAGTAGATGCAGGAATAGGGGCAGCCCCGGGAGGTTTGGATGGTGCAGAATTTATCCAGGGATAGAACCGCCGGGACATCCAGGGGCAGTGACTCGATGTAATCGATGGGCAGGCTGGTCCGGTCGGGGTAAGGAAACTGATTCAGGTCCCGGATGAGTGGCCGGGAGGGGTTGTGGACGGTCTCGCCGCCGTGACGCCACACAAGACCGGCGACCGAGCCTAACTTATCAAGGTTGTTCAAATAATCCGGCAGAAGCTCCTCGCCCTCACCGACCCCCACGCAGTCGAGATCGAGGCAGTCTTCGAGGATGCGGTCCGCATTCATGGTGGCGAAAGGGCCGCCGACGATGATGGGAATTTTCGGCGCGGCCGACTTAAGCTGCCGGGCCAGGTTCTTGAGGGCGGGATAGGTGGTCGTCGACAGGCAGGAGAGGGCGATGACGCCGGGGGCCTCGGCGGCTGCCGCCTGGGCAATATGCTCCGCCTGCATCCGGGGGTGACAGGTGTCAAACAGCCGCACCCGGTGTTCATGCTGGCGCAGGACCGGCGCCAGGGTCTGGATTCCCAGGGGAGGAAACGCCATCACCTGGAGGCGTTCAGGGTCGGATGAGGCCTTATGCAGTTTACGGGGCAGCAACCGGCAAAAGTTTGGGTCCCGGACGTAGACCATGAAAACATACATTGGGGGAATCCTTCCCCACCTCTCGATGGGTCAAACTGGACTGAATGAAGTGGCTGAAAACCGCGGCGGCCCTGAAGCCGCCGGTTGCAGGCCTGGGAGTCCCGGAGCCGGAAGCGGCTGGCAGCCGCCTCCGTGCCCCTGAATGCCGGTTCTAGCGGTAGCCGCCGCGGCCGCCGCCCCCGAAGGAGCCTTTTGCCTGCGGCTTGGCTTCGTTGACCGCCAGGGGGCGCCCGTCGACACTCCGCCCGTTAAGCATGGAAATGGCCTTCTGGCCTTCCAATTTGGTTTCCATCTCCACAAACCCGAAGCCCCGGGGCTGACCCGTTTGCCGGTCATTGATGATCTTGGCCGAGGCGACGTAGCCGGCTTCGGAAAAGAGGGTGTTCAGCTGTTCTTCGGTCATCTGGTGGGGCAGGTTGCCCACATATAACTTCATACTCATTCGTTCTCCTCGACAGTCTTGCCTTTACTGAGATGGGCTGGCCGGGTTTGCTGCCGGCTCCGCCGTCTCTCCAGGCGCTCAGGTTCTCTCGGGGCCGCGGCCGCGGGCCTGATCGCGCTAATGGCGGCCCGGTTTTGCCCCGGCTCAGGCTAAAAGTGACAGAACTCCGAGGTCCTAAGACCGCCGGAGTTCTGAACCTCAAACTTTAGGGTTTAAAGTTTGAATACGTTTTGGGCCTGGGGACCTTTGGGACCCTGGACCACTTCAAACTCCACGGTCTGTTCTTCGGCCAAAGAGCGAAAGCCTTCGCCCTGGATGGCGCTGTGATGCACAAACACATCCGGACCGCTTTCCCGGGTGATAAAGCCAAAGCCCTTGGAATCATTAAACCATTTTACCGTGCCAGTTTCCTTCATGGTGAAACCTCCTACAGAATGCTGCTCATGATATACCCGCCAAAAAAGCAGGCCGCACAGCAGTCAGGCAAAAAAAAATCGGCGGGAGTAGCACCCCCGTCCGATTCTTGACCAGGACTTGCGGCCCTGCTTCAGTCTGACATGCTAAACTACGGTTATTTTACAAAAAAACTACTCAATGTCAAGGGAAAATAAAATAATTGTTTGCCGCGCCGGGCCGCCTCCCGGGATACTCCACCGCCAGTCAAGGGTTAGGCTCTTCTCGCGGCCCCAAAGAGTTCATCCCCTGCAAGGTTGACTTGAGCGGATGAGCCGGGGCTCAGACCTCCAGCGAGGTCAGGCCTTCTCGAATGGCATACTTGGTGAGCTCAGCCACGCTCCTGATATTCAACTTTTGCATGAGCTGCTGGCGATGGCTCTCCACGGTCTTGACGCTCACATGGAGTTGATCGGCGATTCTGGCGGTGGATTGGCCTTCAGACATGAGTTGAAGGACTTCCCGCTCCCGGGAGGTGAGAATCCCAAAAGCCGAGACTTCATGCAAGGGGGCCCCCATCTTACAATCCTTCACCAAAATATCGGTGACTCCGGAACTGAGATAGGTTTTTTGTGCCAGCACCGCCCGGATGGCCCGGATCAGTTCCTCGAAGGCGCAATCCTTCAAGAGATAGCCCGAAGCCCCGGCCTGCAGCATATTCACCACAAAGCGCCGGTCGGCATACATGGAAAGGGCGATCACTTTGGTCGCCGGCGATTCGGTGACAATCTGGCGCGTGGCTTCGATGCCGTTGAGGTCCGGCATGGCGACATCCATAATGATCACTCCGGGGTTCAGCTCCCGGGCCAACCGCACCGTGGTCCGCCCGTCCTCGGCCTCGGCCACCACTTTCAGATCAGACTCCTTCTCCAGCAAGAAACGGAGTCCCTGACGGACAATCTGGTGATCATCGGCGATCAGAATCTTTGTGACCATCTCCTCCCCCCATCATTGCTTCAATATTTCAGAGGCACCTGCAAGGTGACCCTGGTTCCCCAGCCCGGTTCAGATTCCACTTCCAGTTGACCGCCCAAATACCTCAACCTTTCCCGGATGCTGAAGAAGCCAAACCCAAAGGGGCCATTGGCCGCGTCGGCGGAAATCCCCATTCCCAGCCCGTCTTCTTCGATCTTGACCTGCAGGGTCGCATCCTCCCGGGCAATGAAGACACTGATATTCTTGGCATTGGCATGTTTGGCCAGGTTTACCAGTAATTCCCGCATGGTCTGGAAAAGGATGACGCGAATCTCGTCATTCATGGACTTGGGCAACCGATCCGTCTGGACCTTGACCGTAATGCCATGTTGCTCCTGAACCAATTCAGCCAACCATTCCACCGCGGCTTCAAAGCCGAGATCATAGAGGATGGGCGGGCTCAGTTCGAAGCTCAATGACCTGGTGTATTGAATGGTTTGCTCAAGGAGGCGCCGGACCTCATCCATAGGCTCCACCAGGTAGGTGGAGGCGGCGGATTCCCGGATGGCCCCCAGCTTGATCTGGGCCAGGGCCAGGATCTGTCCCACGTGGTCATGGAGGTCAGTGGCCAGGCGCCGGCGTTCCTGCTCTTCCGTCAGGGACAATTCCGAGGCTACGGACCTGAGTTGTTCCTGATACGTGCGAATTTCTTTTTCAGCCTGTTTCTGGGCCGAGATATCTTCGATCATGCAGACGGCCAGGTGGTCTTCGACCCTGGCGCCTCGGATCAAGGAGACGTTCAAGCGGCCCCAGGCCGTTTGGCCATCCTTGCGGACATATTTTTTCTCGACTTGATAAGAGTCTTGTTTGCCCTGCACCAATTCCCGGAAGAGCGCCTTGCACCGGGAAACATCCTCCGGCAAGATAATAACCGTGAACTCCTGGTTGGCGAGCTCGGTCAGACTGTACCCCAGCATCCGTTGCAAGGCCGGATTGCCTTCGACCACGCGCCCATCTTTATTCAACAGGGCGATGCCGATGGTGGTTACTTCGAAAATAGTGCGAAAGTGCGCCTCACTGTCGCGCAAGGCCTCGATATAATCCTGGGCGACAATATCCGAGAGGCCGGGGCTGAGGAAGGTCTTGGACGCCTGAACGGCACGGATAGCTTTGGTCAATTCTTCGAAAGCGCAGTCTTTCAGCAGGTACCCGGAGGCGCCGGCTTTGAGGATATTGACCACAAAGCGCCGGTCGTCATAAATGGACAAGGCGATGATTTTGACCTGAGGGGATGCGGCCAGGATTTGGCGGATCGCCTCCACGGCGTGCAGATCAGGCAGACCCAGATCCAGCAGGACGATATCCGGGGCCAGGTCTTGCACCTGACGGATCACCGCCGGCCCTTTGGCGGCTTCTCCCACCACCTCCAGCCCGGTTTCTTTCTCCAATAACGCCCGGAGCCCCTGACGCGCAATCTGATACTCATCGGCAAGGAAAATTCTGGTCGTCATGGCAGGTTCCTGCACACTCTCTCCGTCCGGGTTGAGAAGGTCAACAGTATGACGTTTAGCAACAATCATTGGTCACGTCAAACAATTTTATCAGTATTGATGGCCGCCACCCCTATCCTGACCAGATGGAGCCGCGACCGGGGGGAGCGGGCCAGGATGTGAATCCCGTTGCCGTTGAGGATGGCGATAGTGAGTCTCCCTCTCATTTCTCCCGCTTAGTGACCGCCAAAGAAGGTGGATCTGCTCATCTGGATGGCGGCGGGCCCCATTACCACCACAAAAATGGCAGGGAAAATAAACAGGAGGAGGGGAAACAGGATCTTTACCGGCAGTTTGGCGGCCCTTTCTTCAGCCGCTTGGGACCGCTGGACCCGGAGAAAGGCAGCATGGGTGCGAAGAGCCTGCACGATACTGGCGCCCATTTTATCCGATTGGATCATCAATCCCACCAGAGCTTTAACATTCTGGACCCCGGTACGCTCCCCCAAATTCCTGAGCGCCACCTCGCGGTTGAGCCCGGTTCTTAACTCGGCATTAGTAAGCTGCAATTCTTTATACAGGTCCGTGGAAATGCTCTTAACTTCATCCGACACCCGATTGATGGTAGCCTGGAGGGACAACCCGGCCTCCATGCAGACAATGAGCAGATCTAAAACATCCGGGAGGGCTCTATCAATGCGATCCTGACGCCGTCTGGTGATCAACCTCAGCAAATAGGGACCGACATAAAACCCTGATGCGGCCAACAGGAAACAGACCAGGAGATTTCCCCGGCTCATAACGTTATTCATCACATTGGCCAACAGGTAAAGCACCGGCAGCAGCAGAGCTAACAAAAACCGCAGGCCAAAATAAATGGCCGTCCCCTTGGGATGGCGAAACCCCGCCTGGATCAAGGACAGGCGCAGCTCGGAGATGTCCTCTTTCTCATCTACGGCATAATACCCCAGAGACGATATCCAATGTAAAAACCGTTTTTTAAAGCCATTGTCCGCTCCCCGGTAAACTAACGGCATCGAATCGTTGGAGACCGGTTTAAAGCGATCCCGCACCATCTTCCGGTTATGGCAATAACTGAGGATGCCGTAAGTAAGGAAAGCGACCGTGGCGAAAGAGGCCGTGGCCATGACCCAAAAAAGGACCGTCATCCTCTGCTCCTTTAGACTTTAATGACTACCATTCTCTTCATGATGAAAATGCCGATGCTAATACTGGTCAGGGCGCCCGTTAACAATGTGATCCCCAAAGGGTCCCTGAACAAGGTCATGACATAGTCCCGATTGAGGAAATAAAGCGCCAGGAAGGTTACAAAGGGCAAGAGGCTCAAGATCAAGGCCGAGAAACGCCCTTCGGCGGTGAGGCCCTTGACCTTCCCCTTCAGCTTGAGCCGGTCGCGAATGATTAACCCAATATTTTCTAAAATTTCCGATAGGTTGCCCCCGGTCTCCGACTGGATTATTACGGCGGTGACGAAGAAGCGCAGATCCTGGCTGGCAACCCGGTCACCCATGCGCCGGAAAGCTTGCGGCATGCTCAAACCCAGTTTCTGCTCTTCGAAGGTAATGCGCATCTCGGCACCCAGCGGGCCGGGGACCTCCTGGCTCACCAGATCAAGGGTTCCCGATAAGGTGTGGCCCGCCCTCAGAGATCTGGCCAGCAACTCCATGGCGTCGGGCATGAAGCGCTCGATCTTGAGGGTTTTTCGCTTTCGCTTCCACCGCAGGAACATGATGGGAAGCATCCCCAGCAGGAAGGATAAACCCAGGGACCAGGTCCAGCTTCCCGCCAGCCAACCGATCAGAAAACCCAAGCCTGACAGGAGGATGGCGATACAAATAAAGGTGTTCGGAGCCAGGTAGATATCCGCCTGGAGCAATTGACGCTGAAGATTATCTACCTTCCCCCAGCCAAAATAGCGCTCCGCCAGGTTCAAGACCAGGCTTTCCTTGTTTTCCTGGAAGGTCTTGAAAACCTGGGTCCGAACCTCCTGTTCCCGCTTATTCCCTCGCAGGCGCTGATTGATGAGGCGCCGCTTGCGGATGGGTTCCACCAGGCCATACTGAATAGCGGCAATTAAAAGAATCACCCCCAGGAACAGACCTATCAGTCCCAGGGCATATTGGAATTCCATCCCAGCCAGGTTGAAGTTTGTCAGGAAGTGCATAATCTCCGTCTCCTCGCCGGGCCGAGGGCGTTAGGGGCGCCCCACAGGTCGCGTCGGCGGCATAAAAATGCCATCCGGCAGCGGCGCGCCAAAGAGCCGGCAGCGCTCGACGAAGCGGGGCCGTATTCCGGTGGGGACATAGCGCCCCAAAATCTTCCCTTGTTCATCCAGCCCCTGGCGCTCAAACACAAAGATATCTTGCATACTGATGACGCCGCTTTCCATGCCGGTGATTTCCGCCAGGGCCACCATGCGCCTGACCCCGTCGCTGAGCCGGACTAATTGTATGACCACATCGATGGACGAGCTGATCATCTGGCGCATGGCCTTCTCCTGGATGGTAACCCCGGAGAGCGAAATCATGGTCTCCAGGCGCAGGAGCGCATCCCGGGCGTTGTTGGCATGAACGGTGGTCATGGAGCCTTCATGCCCGGTATTCATGGCCGTGAGCATATCAATGACCTCGGCGCCCCGGACCTCACCCACGATGACCCGGTCCGGCCTCATCCTCAAGCAGTTCTTCACCAAGTCTCTCTGGCTGACCTCGCCCTTGCCCTCGATGTTGGCCGGCCGTGTCTCCAGCCGGCATACATGCTCCTGCTGCAATTGCAGTTCAGCGGAATCTTCGATGGTGATGATGCGCTCCGTGGCAGGAATGTAACCCGAGAGGATGTTAAGCAGGGTGGTTTTTCCGGCGCCTGTCCCCCCGGAGATGAGCACGTTTAATTTGCTGACGGCGATGGCCTTGAGGGTTTCGCCGATCTCCGCGGTCAGACTGCCCTTCTCGATTAAATCTTCCAGGCTGGGCCGTTGGACGGAAAACCGGCGGATGGAAAGCATGGGACCATCCAGGGTCAGAGGGGAAATGATGGCGTTGACCCGGGAGCCATCCGGCAGCCGTGCATCAACCATAGGGACCGATTCGTCTATGCGCCGGCCCACGTTGCTGACTATCTTGTTGATAATTTTCAATAAATGTTCGTTATCCTGAAACCGCACGTCCGTCAGTTCCAAACAGCCTTTCCGTTCGATATAGACTTGATTGTAGCGGTTAACCAGAATGTCTGAAATGGCGGGGTCCAGCAGCAGCGGCTCCAGCGGGCCCAACCCCAGGATTTCGAATTCCATCTCCCGAGCCAGCCGCGCCCTCTCCCGCATATTCAGGGGTTCTTTCTCTTCTTCCAGCAGCATACTGATGGCCTGCCGGATTTCTTTGGCCCTCAGTTTCTCATCCAGTTCCTCCAACTGGCTGAGATCCAACCGCTCCAGCAGGCAATGATGCACCCGTTTCTTGACTTCATAGAGGCGAGTTTCCCGGCCCTCATCTTGCGGGGTCGGCACCACCGCGAGCGTCTTGGATTCCTTGGGGACCAGCTTAGGCCCCTTCGGGGTTTTGTTGACTTTTTTATTATATTCCAGCCAGCTCATTTACCTGATCCCGTTAAAATAGCCAGAATTTCTTTCTGGGTGCGGCCGCGCCGTTAGCCTCGCCCTCATCAACCCCGGTTTCCGCTAAAATCCGAGACGTCATTTCTTTAATGCCTTGCCAGACCTTGGAACGCGGCGCCGCGCCCATCAGGGGCGATCCCTGGTTCAGGCATTGCATCATGGCCGGATAGTCGCTGGGCAACGTTGCGAAGGTAGGATGCTGCAGGATATTTTCCAGGTCCCGCAACTGTAAACCACTGCTGCTATCATACCGGTTCACCACAATCTTAATCTTGCGCTTATCCTGGTGCCACTCCATGGTATAGGGCCAGAGTTTTTTCAAATTTCTGAGGTCAGGAACGGTGAGCCCGGTCAGCATCAGCACCATATCGGCCTCGGTCAGCACCCTGATGAAGAATTCGTCCAGCCAATGACTGAGATCGATGACGATGAAGCTATACATCTGGCGCAGCATGGCAAAGATCGGCTCCAGGCTCTCCAGGTCGATGTTGTCCTGCTCTCTAAAATCAGAGACCCCGTGCAGGATTGACAGTCTGGCGCCGTAAGGCTGCATGATTCTCTGGATGAAAGATTTATCCACATTGGCGATATTCTGGACCAGGTCCACGATGGAATAATTTGATTCCTGGTCCAGGAAGGTTCCCACGTCTGGGAACGGCCGCCCCAAGTCTATCAGGGCCAGCCGGCCGGTGGTCGATTCCACCAGAGCCTGTGCCAGGTTTACCGCGAGCGTAGTGGTCCCCACCCCACCCTTGTGACCGGTAACCACGATGATCTTTCCATTCCGGTTGTCTTTGTCTACGAGGGCCAGCTGCCTTCTGGCCACCCGCACCCGGTTTAAAGCACTCTCCAGGTCGCTTTGGATCAGGGGCAGGGGTAAGAATTCCCGGATCCCCACTTGCATGGCCCGGATCAAAAAATCAGGTTCCCGATTATAAGAACAGACCAGGACATGCGTCTGGGGCATCTCCTGGGGCAGATTCTCCAGCCACTCGGGGACCCGGCTCTCCCCATTCATTTCCACCAGGACTACATCGGGTGACACACCCGTATGTTGGCCGACAAAGCTCTGGGGATCAGTGGTCTGGTCCAGCAGCTTCAGTTGGGGAAGCTTGTTCAACACCGCCCCGATTTCCGGACGCTGGATCCCGGTCCCAAAGAGGATTGAAATGGTCAAC
>Ga0351886_10502_pt1 | contig 9818 bp, 6 predicted proteins | sample TotcelFGM3001L14_FD_206761 | JGI IMG/M metagenome (GOLD analysis project Ga0351886, IMG submission 206761) | Enriched cells from coal bed in the Powder River Basin, Montana, United States - Total cells FGM rep3 HSBNCT.FGM.300.1.L14 ... | reverse complement strand
ATCTGTGACTGGCGCTGGACCCGCAAGCCAGTGCCCACGCTGCGGCCGGTGCTGACGCCCAGCGGCGAACCGGCGCTGGAAGCTGACGGCCGGGCACAGCAGGTCGAGGTCCCCGATGCGGGCGACAGCGGGATTTATCTGCGCGGCAGCAGTAAGAGTCAAATCAATATGTGGTGTTGGCCGGCGGGCTCGGGCGAAGTGTACGGATACCGTACGGACCCCAATATGCCGCCGGAAGTCCGAGCCGGCGTTACGCCGCGCAAGTGCGCCGACAAGCCGATTGGGCAATGGAATCGCTTTGTCATCACGATGCGCGGCGATCGCCTGACGGTCGATCTGAACGGCGAAACGGTCATCGAAAACGCGCAACTGCCCGATTTGCCCGCGCGCGGACCGCTGGCCCTGCAACACCACGGCGATCCGATCGATTTTGCCAATGTCCTGATCAGGCAGTTGGAGTGAGCGGCCAGATGTGAAACGAACCGATACAACTCCTAATCGTTCACTTAATTTCGGAGGTGAAAAGATTAGGTCCTTGACTGACGTGGAATGGAGCGTCGCCCGTAGCGGTGCCGATCGCATTGCAGCCGGCGGGCCGTGCACTTTTCCTTTAACCCTTTCATGATGAGGTGCAGATTTCGTGACCAAGTATTTCTTACTCGCGTGCGGATTGTTCGTTGCCTTCTCGCCGATCCAGGCCGGCGACTGGCCGCAATGGCGGGGGCCGTCCTTTAATGGATCGACCGACGAGACGGGGCTGCCGGAACAATGGAGCCGGACGGAAAACATCGCTTGGAGCGCGACGCTGCCGGGTGTAGCCGCATCCACGCCGGTGATTTGGGAGGACCGCGTCCTGTTGACGGGCACCGATTCGGCTCGCGATATGCTTCAAGCCATGTGCTTGGACCGCAAGACCGGTGAGGTTCTGTGGCAGCACGACGTGGCCAAAGGCATCAGCAAGGACTATCGCAGCAACTTTGCCGCGGCCTCGCCGGTAACCGACGGCCGGCTCGCGTTCTTCTTCTACGGCAGCGGCGAATTGGTTGCCTATAGCCTGGACGGTCAACCGCGGTGGGCTCGGAATCTGGAAGACGATTACGGTGCGTTCGCGTTCCTCTGGACGTTCAGCAGCAGTCCGCTGTTGTTCGACGGCAAGTTGTACGTCCAGGTACTGCAGCGCGACGTGCCGGTCGAAGGCCGCGGTTTGGCGGGGCGGTTTAATGAATCTTATCTGCTGGCCTTGGAGCCGCAGACAGGCAAGACGTTGTGGCGGCACGTGCGTCCCAGCCGCGCGGTGGCCGAATCGCGCGAAGCGTTCTCGACGCCGATTCCGTATACCGTCGGCGGCGCAAGCCAATTGCTGGTCATCGGCGGCGACGAACTGACGGGCCACGATCCGGACACCGGCAAAGAGCTGTGGCGCTGGGGCACCTGGAATCCCGAACGGATTCCGCACTGGCGGCTGGTGCCCTCGCCGGTCGCAGGAGACGGCATCATTTTGGCGTGCGCACCCAAACGCGATCCGATTTACGCCGTGCGGGCGGGCGGCAGCGGCGTGCTGGACGACGATTGTCTGGCGTGGGTCAGCCGCGAAGCGAAGGAAGTGTCCGCCGACGTTCCCACGCCCGCTTTTTACGACGGTGATTTCTTCGTGCTCAGCGACGTCCGCAAGAATCTGTCGCGCGTCGAGCCCCGCACGGGCAAGGTCAAGTGGACCGTTCCGACGCCGGGCAACGCCAAGTACGAAGCCTCGCCGCTGGCCGGCGACGGCAAACTGTACACGATCAACTTCGACGGCCAAGTGGCGATCTTCCGCGCGGCGGACGGCGAACTGGTCCGCACGATTCCGATGGACCAGCCGACCCAGGGAGAAATGGTGCGGTCCTCGATTGCCGCCGCCCACGGCCAGCTGTTCATTCGCACCACGCGGCATTTATACTGCGTGGGAAAAGGACGCTAGTGCCACGTCACCGGCACAGTTGACAAGGCTGGCAATAATGATCGAAATCTCGTCGCGTGCGTTACGAGCCGCGGCGGATTCACGGCGATTCGCAAACCAACGACCGGGCCAGGGCGCGTTAACCGCACACGACGGTTATTTGGGGGGCTTTCGTGTACCCGTCTGTGTCTTCTCCGTCTTTCGACCTGGTATTACGCAGTTCGTCTCCCGAGCGCACGTCTCCCATCGAATTCCGATCTCTTTGTCATTGAATGGAAACGAAGGCGGATGGTCGATTACGAGAAGAAAATACTGCCCAACGTAACCGATTCCACCCCAAACCGGACGTGGAACCAGTATACCATCACGCTCTGAATAACGAATCCGCCGCCGAAGGCACCCAGGGCAAAAAGTCCGACCAGACGAGCGACAACCCTGTTTTGACAACTGCAACGGGTCGTACTCGTCCGCTCCGAGCGGCAAGCATCACGTCAATGCCATCCACAACGCAACCGGACAGGCCATCCTCATAACGCCGTGCGCCTCGTTCATTCGTAACAATCGCATTCTCGATCTTACCCGCCCGACGTCTCGAACAAGTCCGGGATGCGCACCACGTTGGCGAACAACCGAGAGTAGACGCGGCCGCCGTTCCACACGTACAGCGTCTTGCCGTGCCAGAGCATTTTGCCGCGGTAATCGATCTTCGGGCGAACCGTCTCCAGCGTGCCGTCCGGATGAATACGGCACAGGGATTCGTCGACGAACAGCCAACCGCAGCCGTCGGGGCCGCGGACCACGTCGGTGTGGTCGTAACGACAGATCCCGGTGAACGCGCGGCCGGGATACCGCTTCTGAAACAGCACCTTGCCGTTTTCGGCGTCCAGTCCGTAGACCAGCGTCACGTCTTGCTCGCGATTGTCCGGGCCCGGTTCCGTAGCCCGTGAGACGCCGATCAGGGCTCGCTCACCGGCCACGAACAGTTGATCGGGGTTGGTGGGCAGTTCCTCCAGAACGACCTCGCGGACTATTTCCTGCTTGGCCAAGTCGAACAGGAAGATGCGTCCCTTGGAGTCCGGCACGTCTCGACCGATGGGGCGAGTGGCAATCGCCAGCGTCTGGCCGCCCTGGAGCAGGCACAAGCACCGCACGCCTTGGTAGACGAACCAAGGATCGCGAAGGTTCTTCATCTCTTGCGTCTTCGGCTCGAAGATGGAAAACCCGCCGCCGGTACGATGGCGACCGTCGTAACCGCCCAGGTAAATCCGTCCGTCTGGCCCCCGCGCCATGCAGTGCGTCCACTTCACGCCGGTGCTGAAGTTCTTCGGGTTGGTGCTGGGCGTGCCGTCTTTGTGAACCAGATACGGCTGGCGGTGGTCGTAATCGGCCAGGAACGAAACGTAGCCGCAGAAGTAGGTGTGGTCCGCGGCGGGCAGGATCTGATAAACGCTGCCGGGCGCCAGGCCGAGTTTTTCGCTGGTCCCCGTCAGTGGATCGAAGCGGAATACGGAGCCATAGAATGCCGCTACGCCGACGAGCTTGCCGTCGGGCGCCACGCCCAGACACTCGGTCGACATGCCGACGGGCTCCAGGCCCTTGATCTGGAGCGTCCGCCACTGGCTCTCATCCGGCTGGCGCCAGCGTATGGTGGCGACGGCACCGTTCCAGTTGTTCGGCTCGACGTCGGAAAGATCAAACTCGATGCCCAGTTGCTCTTTGGCCTCTTGCGAGCGCGAGCCGGCGTAGCCAGCCACCTTCCACATGTTAGGCCAGGAGCGGTTGCCGTCCAGTGGCGGGCTCTTGTCGGGCGGCTCTCGTTTGACGGAATCGCCCCGGTCGTCGATCTGCGGCTGACCGTCCTTCAGCGGATAGGAGCCGAAGAACAGATTACCCGCCGTGGTCCGGATCACGCTGTTCCCGCCGCCTTTGGCCGGGGGCTGACCCATCTCGGTGTCGAAATAGCTCGTGGGCGTGCCCGTGCGAGTGTCGATCGCCGTCAGGAACCACTTGCCTTGGTTCGTCATGCCGCAGTAGATCCACGGCTCGTCGACCTCCAGCGTGTACACGCCCCAGTGGATCTTGCGGCCGGCGGGCATGTCGTAACGGGTGAGTGCTCGGTTGGCGGGATCGTAAACGGTCACGCCGCCGTTCACCTCGCCCACATAGATCCGGCCGCTGGGCGCCAGCACGACCTTGTACGGACTGTCGCCCAAGGCTCCGATCTTGCGGTACTTGCCGGAACGCGGATCATACTCGCCCAGGCTCGCCGGATGCGTCTTGCCTTCGAACAGGTACATGAGCCCGTTGGGATGCAGGAAGTGCAGCGACGTGACTCCGTCGCTGCCGTTCGTTTGCCGCGTCTGGCCGGTTTCCAGTTCGACGTCCACGAGGCGGTGCCAGACATCCTCCCACTCCTGCTCGCCGATGCGGTAGCCGTTGTTGTTGCCGAACTCCAGCAGCAGGTGCAGCTGGGCCGTCTCCGGGTGTTTGTAGAGCGTACCCGCATACAGCTTGAGCACCCGGATCGGCGTGCCGCAGTCCACAATGGTGAAGTCCCGGTTGACGGCCGGCACGACCGATTCTTCGGCCGCCCACGCGCGTGTACCGATCCCGATCAACAAGCAGAGCAACGCAATCCGAATCACGCGGCACACTCCTTTCCGGCTCAAGGGAAGAGCCATGTTAGGCTCCAAATTCCGGCGACAGGCAATATGCGCAACATACACAGCCCCCGCTCGATTGTCCACGCAAGGGGTGCGTTGATTAGGCCACCTCGCCGAGAAGCAGTGGACTGTGTCCATTCGAGTCGGATACATCGCTTTACACTTGTGCTTGGTCCCCTCACCGCCGATAATTGAGTGAACGGCTCTGAAGAGGAAGTTCCTTGGCGCCGGAGAGCAATGATCCGTTGAGTCCTGAGGCCCGAGATGAAAACGATTCAGACATCGCAGCAGGCGGGACCGGATGGCAAGTTGCGGTTGGAAATCCCGGTCGACAAGGTCGGACATACCTATCACGTCCTGGTGATCTTCGACGAACAGCCGGCGGAATCGCGAGCCGCGGGGGAATGGCCTCCCGGTTACCTGGACTCGACGATCGGCAAATGGCAAGGCGATTTTGTGTGTGAATCCGAAGGCCCCTTCGAACATCGCGAGCCGCTGTGACCACCTACCTATTGGACACCAACGCGTGCGTCGAGTGCTTGCGCAATCGTAACGCAGGTGTAGTGGCCCGGTTTCAGTCATGCAGCCCCCGCGAGCTTCGCCTATGTTCCGTCGTGGTCGCCGAGTTGTGCTATGGTGCGTACAAGAGCCCGAAACCCGCCGCAAACCTGACGTTGGTTCAGACGTTTGCCACGCCGCTGATTAGCGTTCCTTTCGACGACTTGGCTGCGGACGTCTACGGGCGGATTCGCGCTGATCTGGACGTACACGCACACCATGGGGGCCGATTCTACGAACCGTTCTCTCCCGAGAAAGCCCGGGAGTACGGGTCGGATACACTGCGGGGCTGTAAGGGATCACAACAGCTATTCGCGCGCACGCGGCAAGACGTGTTGATGAGCGGGTCAGGGGGATCTGAGGATGCGGCGAGCTTGGCCTAGATGGACCGGCCCGGCGGTGGGCATGGCCATTCGCATTGCGGCGCCTCGGCTGGTCGTGCTGGGCGGATTGGCGATGTTCGCTTGGCTGTTGTGGGGCGAGTTGCGATGGGTGCCATCGGCGCGGTTGACGGCGTCGTCGGCGGAAGACGAGGATTCGGCGGAAGCGGAGACAAGCCCGGGGTGGCCCCATCTGCGCGGTCCGCGGCATGATTCCACGACGGATGCGGAAGGCTTGATGGACCAGTGGCCTGCGGAAGGTCCGCCGGTGTTGTGGACGCGCGAGATCGGCATCGGCTATTCGGGGTTTACGGCAGTCGGACGCCGTGTGTACACGCAACGTCAGACGCTGTATGGCCAATCGGTGCTGTGCCTGGACGCCGACAGCGGCGAGGCGGTGTGGGAGACACGGTACGGCTGGCCCCATGATTCCGCGGGGATGTATCCTGGTCCGCGAGCGACGCCGACTTGCTACGGAGGCCGTATCTATTTCGCAGCGCCCGACGGCTTGGTCGGGTGCCTGGATGCGCGCAACGGGCGAAGGCTGTGGTCGCGGAACGTCAATCAGGATTTTGGCGGGCGCGGCACGGATTTCGGTTATTCCGCGTCGCCGACGATCGTGGACGGCAAGATCATTCTGCCCGTCGGCGGGCTGGGGGCCAGTGTGGTAGCGTTGGACGCGCAAGACGGCTCGACCGTGTGGGCCACCGGCGACGAACCGGCCAGCTATTGCTGCGCGCGGCCGATCGCGTTCCAGGGACAACCGCTGTTGATCATGTTTCTTCAAAACACGTTAGCGCTGCTCGAACCGCAAGCGGGGCGTTGGCTGTGGGAGCACCGTTTCTCGGGCGGGTACGACGAGCGTGCCGCAATGCCGCTGTACCAGGAGCCGTACCTGATGGTGGCGCATCCGTTCCGCGGCGGAGCCGACGTGTACGAGATCCAGGCCGCGGCCGCGGCCACCGCAGAGGCGAACGATGCGGCGAGCGAGGCGGCGAACAGCGTCCCGAGCGGGAGCGCCGCCGGCTGGCCTCCCATCACCGTGCGCCGCGTTCAAACGATCCGACAGATGTCGAACGATGTCGCGTCGAGCATCCTGATCGACGGGCGGGTGTTCGGATTCGATCTGCGCGAACCCCAGTCCAAGGCGCGGCGACCGTCGCGCGGCGAGTTCCGTTGCGTAGATCCTGTGACGGGCGAGGTCCATTGGTCGACCGACCGCGTCGGCCATGCCAGCGTGATCCATGCGGATGGCAAATTGATCCTGTTCAATGATCGTGGCGAATTGCTGCTGGCCCGTCCAAGCGCGGACGGGTACGACGAGTTGGCGCGGACTCGGGTGTTCGAGGGCGAGATCTGCTGGACAGCTCCCGCCCTGCATCGCAACAGGTTGTTTCTGCGCAGCCCGACGCGCGCCGCATGCATCTATCTGGGCGATCCGGCAGAACTGGCCGAGGATCACGCTGCGCGGGCCCGGCCGGCCAGCGAGATCCAACATCGCCGCGGATTCGACTACCGCTGGCTGGTCGGGGGTGAACGAACCTATCCGGCCGATTTTCCTTCGCTGGAGGAGTTGATGCGCTGGTACCTCTTGATCCTGTTCGGGGCGCTGCTCCCGTCGGCCGCGCTGATCGCAGGATGTCGATACCTCGCCGCCCGGTCTGGCCGCGACGCGCGAACGGCAACGCTCGCGGCTTTCTGGATGCTGCTGTTCGTGGCCGGAATCGCGTTGACTCCGTTGGGCAATGCGTGGTTCGATCACTTCATGTTCACGTGGCCATTGTGTCTGTTTGTGGTCCAACATGCCGTGCTGGCGGCAGCCGTACGGGCTCGCCGTCAGCCCGCCGGTACGATCCCCTGGGCGGCATGTTTCGGCACGCTGGCGTTCTTCGCCACGTGCCTGGTGTACTTCCACCTCTGCCGCCGTCTGGATCTGGCGATCGGCTGGGTCTTCCTGCTCGGCTTCCTTCCTTCGTGGCCCCTCGCCGTTCCGGTGGCTTGGAAACTGTCGAGCCGCAGTTCGATCGCGATGGTGCTGCTGGGGGCAACGCTTGCATTCACCGCCTTCTACTGGTCCGCCGGACTGTACGCGCTGCTCACGACCTGTTGATCGACCGCTTCACGCACGGCGCGAGAGCGGAGTCCAGTGGGCGCGGACCTGGCGGCGAATGCGGCCAACTCGCCTCGATCCAGCGTGGCTGTTGCCTGGACGGCGATCTCCGTCTCCGTTTGCGTATCGATTTCCGTCCACTGGCCTTGCGGCGCCCCGTCCGCCCCGGCTGCCGCGGGGACTCGTCGCCGGGCCGAACTACGGGGTCCGCGCGGGATCCCAAGTCATTCCGTAAATCGAGTTCGAACCGCGGCTGGTACCGGCGTAGAACACCAGCATCCACTTGCGATCGCCCACGGGGGTCATCCAGGGATACGACCAGTCCGAAAGGCTTCCACCGGCGGGAATGCTCACGACCAAGCCCTCCTGCTGCCACTGGAGTTCATTGGCATCGGCGGTCCACAGATAGACCCGTCCGCGGCTATCGCCCAACTCGCCTCGGATGGACTGGAGTGCGTACAGTTTGGACGGTTCGGCCGCCGCGGCCGTGATAAACGGGCTGGGCTGGCGGCCCGGCAATCCCTCGGGAATGGCGATTTTCGAGGGATAGATCCGCCAGGTCTTGCCCAGGTCGTCCGAAACCGCTTCGTCGTACCGCCGCGATTGGGTATCGCTTGCCAGACGCAGCAGACCCACGAAGCGGCCTTGCGCAAACGTAAAGGCCGGCTCGAAGTACGCCTGCTCCGTCACCACGCTCGGCGGCTCCCAACTCCGGCCGTGATCGCGCGAGATCGACCTCCAGATTCCCGCGGCGGGTGTGCTGGGCCGCCGGTAATGGCCGAATACGACCAGTCCCTCACCGGGCACCTGCAGGACGTGGCCATACACGGACCCGGTCTTGTTCTCGGCCAGCGCCGTGGTATCGGCCGGTACCCAGCTGGCGCCGCCATCGACCGACCGCCAGCCGAGAATCGTATTCTGTTCGTTGCCCGAGTAGGCCATTGCGAGCAGAACAACGGCACCGTCGAGCGCCACTCCCAGCGCTACATTGCCACAGTCGCGATAGCGCGGATCGTCGTCCGGAAAACGTCCGAGCAGACGCGGGGCGCTAAACGTCTTTCCGCCATCGGTCGAGCGGGAAACAGCCGGTCCCGACCCGCCGATGTTGTGTCCCCGGCCGGCGCTGTAAGCGAGTACCAGCGTGCCGTCGGCCGTGCCCACGATCTTCGGCCAAGACAGGTGGGCAATGGCCGGATCATCCGGGGCTGGTACCAACAGGCGAGGCGCGCCGTAAGCGCCGCCCGCGGGCCCCGGCTCCGCACCGGCCGCCGTTAGAATTCCCCAGAACGCGAGGCTGAAGATCGTCATCATGGTTGCGTCATTGGTTATTGGTTATTGGTCATTGGTCATTGGTTATTGGTCATTGGTCAGTTGTGTCAGTTGTGTCAGTGGTGTCAGTGGTCAGTCGTCAGTGGTCAGTCGTCAGTGGTCATCAGTGGTCATCAGTGGTCAGTGGTCATCAGTGGTCAGTGGTCAGTGGTCAGGGGTCAGTGGTCAGGGGGCGGGGCGAGGGCTCCGGCTGGCTCGACGTTAGACGAGCGATTGTTTACCGCTCGCTCGGCTGGCGGATTACGAGGTGCCGGTTCCGCCAATTTGTCCAAATCGAGCTGGCTGCCGAACGGCCAGTCGTTCCTCGACAAAGCGTTTTCCGCTCGCGCCCAGCAGCGGCCGTCTGCCCAGTACAGAACGAAATCGCGTTCCGCGTTCGGGTCTGCGGTCAACAACCGGATCAGCTCTTCGGGCAGCGAGAGAGTCTGCCCGGTCGCGGCGGCCTGTTTCACCTCGTCCCGGCCGAAATCCAGAGGGAAACACATCGACGTGTCGGTGTGATAGACGATCGCGCGTCCGCGCGCCGCCTCGAAATGAAACAGCACCATGGTTGCGTCGAGCGCCGGACGTTGATCGCGGGCGGCTAGGATGTAGCCGGCTGCCAAATGCGGGTCGCTCGCCGCAATGGCTTCAACGGCCAAGTCGTAATACCTCCGCAGGTAAGGCAGCATCTGATCTCGATACGGGAAAGCTGCAATCAGGCGGTCCAGGAAGTTCAGGTCGGCGATTGCTGCTTCGCCCGACTGTCGTTCCCGTTCCGTGGCGATCAGCAACTCGGCGGCCAGCAACTGCAATTCCTGCGTTTCCCGACGGTGCCGGTCCGGATAGTTGGCATCCAG
>Ga0351886_10501_pt1 | contig 9820 bp, 6 predicted proteins | sample TotcelFGM3001L14_FD_206761 | JGI IMG/M metagenome (GOLD analysis project Ga0351886, IMG submission 206761) | Enriched cells from coal bed in the Powder River Basin, Montana, United States - Total cells FGM rep3 HSBNCT.FGM.300.1.L14 ... | reverse complement strand
ATAGAAACAGAGTCATACTCTTTTAGCGCATATTCAATATCTGACTTCATTTCCCTGGCTGTCTGATATCGTTCGTCTCTTTCCAGTTTTATTGCTTTACTGATAATTTTCCTGGTTATTTGAGTAACTGAAGGATTAAAATTTTCCAGAGGCGGAAAGAGGAGAGGATTTTCCCTTTCTCTCGGATCATTTCCTGAAAGGAGATAGTGTATGGTTGCACCAAGACTGTATATATCTGATCTGTGATCTGTCTGTTTTTTTCCATACTGTTCCGGTGCTGCAAAACCAGGGGTTCCTATAGCCATGGTATCTTTACTCTTATTTTCCTTAAAATTTCTTGCAATTCCAAAATCTATTAATTTTACCCTTCCGAATACATCTACCATGAGATTTTCCGGCTTTATATCACGATAGACCATAGGTTCAGGCAGATTATGAAGATAATCCAGTGTATCACATACCTGTACAGACCAGCTTAAAACTTCTTTTTCATCTATAAAGATACCCATTTTTTTTGCATAAACATCCAGATTTTTTCCCTGAACATATTCAAGGACAAGATAATAGGTGCCGAGATATTGAAAAAGGTCTTTTGCTTTTACTATGCCGGGGTGGGAAAGTCTTGCAAGTGTGTCTCTTTCCTGCAAAAGAGCCATAGTCATTATTTCTTTTTCATTTATATCGGGAGAATAGGCTTCTTTTATTATATATTTTAAATCTGTCATTATATCTATGGCCTGATATATATTTGCCATACCGCCGACAGTAAGGAATTTGAGCCGGTATTTTTCTTTCAAAAGAAAACCATCGGGAAGAACAAGAACAGCTTTCTGAGGAGTAGTTACGGAAATTCTCTTTTCTGCTATAGTCTCGGCATTATATCTGTTATCATCGGTTTTATTGTATTGCGGAATTTTTGGAAGGGATAATTCCGTCAAAACAAACCCGCAGTCATGGCAGAAATTTTCATTTTTATTCGTATGTGAGCCACAGGCAGGACATATTATTTCCAAGAAATAACACCTCAACATAATTATAGCATAAAATATCTTTATTTTATAATTTCAACCATACCTTAACATTACCTTGGTTAAAATTAAAAAATCTCCTTTATTTTTTTGAATATATTATTTCCCTGGAAGAATTTCTTGGTCCTTCTGCAAAGAACTGAAAGGTATATTTTTATTCTAAAATCTGGTATTTAATGAAGAAGATAAAATTATATTGATTTTCTCAAAATCAGAATTATATTCTACTCATGAAGGCATAAAAGTCGGTTATACATTAAATAATTTGGTATTAGTTACTCCCGTCACGCGTTACGCGTTACGCGTTACGATATAGACTTAAATATTATGGGGTTATTTCTCGACAACCACTTACTATCTTATTCTTCCTTTCCTTTCTTAAAGAGATTTATCTTCTTAATATTGTCTCCTACAAAAGACTTTGCATCTTTGACTTTACTGTAAACCCAGAGCCTGGCTTTTGAAGGTCTGAAGCTTTTATCGCAGTTAGGACATTTTTCCATATTGGGTTTCAAATCCCTGAAACATTCGGGGCATATGGGAGGTGTTTTAAATATAGTATTTCCACAGAGTTTACACACATTATCATCAGGAGAAATACCTGCGCTGCATAAGGGACACTCCAGTTCTTCTTTTTCTTCTATATCCTCAGGTTCTTCCATCTGTTCCACACCCTGATAATCACCATCAAGAAGTCTTTCATAATCGTTAGATTTTGCCCATTCCTGAAGGAGTTTAACCCTTGTAGCCGTGAAAGCATGAGTCATGGTAATATTCTGTATCGTTTTGACTGATTTAAATACAGCACTTTTATCTTCATCTTCTTTCAGTTCTTCACCCTGGCTGATATATTCATTTATACTTATTTGAGAGAAGAGTTTTTTAGAACCAAGGGCAAGTTTTATAAGAGCTTTTGTTGCTACATCCACATCCTGACAGGCAATAAGACCTGCTCTGTCTGCAGTAAACTCGGATTTTTTTATCCAGTTTATTATGGCAGTCATAAGCCCCATACCTACTATTTCGCCTATACCAAAGGTAAGGTTTCCTGCAACTGTGGCAATATGTTTTATCCAGCTGGCAAGATCATGATAGAGTATATGATTACTTTTTATATGTCCCATTTCATGGCCTATTATAAAGTAAAGTTCATCTCTGGTCATAAGGTCTAAAAGAGCAGAGCTCACTACAAGAAAGGTATCATCTACACCGGTTGTACATGCATGAGCTCTCGAATCGTGACTCACATAAAATTTCGGCAATTTTTTCAGATCCAGTATATCTCCGCATTCTTTGAATATTTCATAGGTCTGAGAGAAATGACTTTCAGTAATCCTGACACTGCCGGCAGTAAGAGAGACTTCATAATTTATATTATGCCAGTATTTAAAGAATTGTTTCATGACCTCTCCCGTAAGAGGTATACCCTGCATAGCTTTAAGGGTTTTTCGTTCATCAGGATGTTCATAAAACCTGGGGGAAAGTCCGGGAAAAACCTGTTTTAATCTTGATGTATCCTGTCCTGAGTCTTCTTCAGATGACTTTATCCCTTTGCCGCATTTAACACAGAATTCGTCTCTATCTGAATTTAATTGACCGCATTTTCCACAGAACATATGTATTTACCTCTTTATGTAGCTTTTGGTATAACTACGAGGCTTTCATTTTCATTTGTTTCAAGCTTTTTAAGGAGTTTACCTGGAACATAAATCTTATTGGCACCTATATTCTTTTTTGTCTGTACCTTACAGGCAATCAGATTACCTCTATCATTTTCAATGATAATATCATTGATCTTTTTACCCGGTTCTTCAAGCTGATACCATTCATCCATAAGTAAATTATCTACTTTCAATGCATCACCTACGAATATACCTTTTTCTACTACGACATAGAGTAATTTAATCTTACTGAGTTCTCTTTCTATCTGCTTTTTCTTTAAATCGATCTCACCCTGCCTCTGGCCCCAGAATTTTATTTTTATTTTTTCTTTAGATTCTTCTTCCAGCAGATTTTCTATTGATCTGCTTCCACATATAATTGATCCGTAATTTTCCAGTACATTATCTGTTATAGGTCTCCCCTGATCAAGTAAAATATAACTGGACATATCGCTTCTTGTTATTTGAATTAATCCGCAGTAACCATCCTGTTCCAGTTCTTTTAATACTGTAGATAATTTTTTCTTTGTAAGAGAAACAGTTTCATAGGCAAAAAATTGGGACATAATAGTAACAAGTGAAGGTGAAAGGACGTAAGTGCTTACTTTAAGAGATTCATTTTTTGCTCTGCTTTTAAGCCGCCATTCAGGAGTTGCATTATATGTATCATTCACATATTCAAGAGCATATACCATACCGCCATGAAGCATAAATATATAGCCATCACAGGTACTTCCGCTTAATTTAATAAAACCGGTAAAACTGCCTTCCTGAAGATTTCTGTGCATTATATCTATATCTTCATATTTCATTTCAACATTTTCTATTAAAGGATTGCCAGCCGGGACTTCCATGTAAATTCTTCACTCCTTACAAATAAAAAGCACTTATTATTATATTTAGAATTTCAACATTTATTAAAAAATTCCTTTTTCCTCCCGAAAAAAGACCGGGATTTTTTAGATTCCAGGGATAACAGGATAGGGAATGATAAAACTTTTTAAAACCATTATAAAATTCAAGAAGGACTTAATTATAATAATCAGAATAAATAATCTATAAAGAAGCAGTAGATAGAATATAACATATTTTGTGTAACCTTACCATGAAATAAGACTGCAGCAAAGGCTTGCACAAAATTTATAACAGAGTCGAAATAAATCTATAAATGAATTCAAAGGTGGCTATAATATGGATGAACATGAACAGGACTGTAATTATTGTCCCTTAAAAGATTTTTGTATCTGTAATAAAGACGAAGAAAATGAAAGGTCCTTAACTTCATCCTTACCATGCTGTCCTTTCAAAAATATGTCTTCTGAAGATATGGTATTAATAATTCCTATATCTCTAAATTAATAAAGGTAATTATCAATGAAGCTGAAAGTCTTAATGTTATTTTTTTTCTTCCTGATATTATATAAAGAACCATACGGAAAAGAACTGGATGTTTATCTTAACGGAGAGCAAATTCCACTGACAGTAATGAAAAAAAACGAAAGTTTTTTTTCACCTTTAAAAGATGTTTTCACCTTTATAGGAGCTGATATCACCTGGGATAGTGCATCTCAGAATATTATAATTTCAACAGATGATAAAGAGATAAAAATCAGAGTAGGTTTTAAACAGGCAAAAGTGAACGACAGATGGGTAACCCTGAATATACCTGTAATACGCATAAAAAAAGAAATTTTTATACCTCTCAGATTTCTGGATGAAATCCTGGAGGCAGAGATTAAATGGGATAAAAAAAATAACAGAATCGATATAGGATATAAAAAAAATTTATCCAGAAATTTCACCCTTATCCATAATGCATACAGCCCTCTGTCAGCAGGAGAAATATTTACTGTAACCCTGAAAGGCATTACCTCCGGACAGGCCAGTATGAACATTAAAGACAGGTCTTCTAATAAAATATTCCTGACTGCTCCAATGACAGAAAAATATTCCGGTATATATGAAGGTAATTACAGAGTAAAAAAAGGAGATATTTTAAAAGGCGGAGAATTACTTGTCAGCTATACTGACAGCAGAGGAAATACAATTACCGTAAAATCTGACAACCCTGTTTATATAAATACCATCGGGCCTGTCATTAAAAAGGTTTTTCCTGATGAAAACGAGGTTGTATACAATGATATATCACTGATTTACATAATGTTTGATTTAAAACAGGGAAGTGTTATTAATGGTAATTCTCTTTCATTTTATCTCTGTGACAGGAATATAACAGGAGATATTATTATTACTTCCAGTATGGTAGTTTATAAATTATCTGAACCTCTTAATATAGGAGAAAATAATATTAGAATTAAAGGAACAGACAAATCTGGGAATAAATTTGAAAAGTCCTGGCACTTCCGGGTTGTAGGTAAAAAGAAACTATGAGAATAGGAATTGATCTTGGTACTGCAAATATAACAGTTGCAGTAGAAACACGTGGTGTCATTCTCCGTGAGCCGGCAGTTATGGCAATAAATAAGAAAACAAGTAAAATCATGTATATAGGTGAAACTGCCAGAGAAATGCTCGGCAAAACAAATCCTGAGATAAAAGCTATATATCCTTTACAAAATGGAGTAATAGCAGACTATCAGGCTACAGAAATTTTATTGAAGCATTTTTTAAACAGGGTCTGCGGTAAAATCAAACTGATAAAACCTTCTGTTGTAATGAGTGTCCCTGTGAAACTTACCAGTATAGAAGAAAGGGCACTCAAAGAAGCTACTGTTTCTGCTGGAGCTCAGAGTGCCCATCTCATTCCGTCTCCTATGGCAGTGGCTCTGGGGGCAGATCTTCCCGTAAATAAACCTGTAGGTACTATGGTTATAGACATAGGTGCCGGCAGCACTGATATTGCAGTTATATCACTCGGTGGTATTGTATGCAGTTCTTCTATAAGAACAGGTGGGAGAAAAATGGATGATTCAATAATCAGATATGTAAGAAAGGTTTATAATCTTATTATTGGACAGCAGACAGCAGAAGATATTAAAATCAAGATAGGTTCAGCCATACCGGTAGATAATCCTATGAGTATGGAAGTAAAAGGCAGGGATATAATAGACAGTATACCAAAATCCATAACTCTTTCAGATGAAGAACTAAGAGAGCCAATAGAAGAATCTTTGAAAGCCATAAAAGAATGCATAAAAAAAGTCTTTGAGAAAACTCCGCCGGAACTCATTTCGGATATAATTGACAATGGAATAGTCCTTGCAGGGGGAGGAGCACTGCTAAAAGGTCTTGAAGAGAGATTTACAAGGGAGATGGGAGTCCATTTCTATATTCCCGACGATAGCCTTACATGTGTGGCAAGAGGAACTATTATTGCAAAAATCTAGTAATCTGTCAATAGAAACTTTACTGATAAATTATGGGTGTTGGGTTTCAGGTTTTGGGTTTTTGGTTGTTAATCTTTTCAACCCAACACCCAACACCCAGCACCCATAACCCTCATTTCTATTCAATCTCCATATCAATCTCAACCTCAAAAGTCCTGTCCCATGGCATAAAAGCGCTGAAAGATTTCAGAGAAAGTTTTTCTTTTTCTATCATAGTTTGAAGATATTCCATTAACATCTTCTCTATTTCTTCTTCATAAGCTCTGCCCTTTTCAGATAACCTTACAGGGCTGAAACCATCTGCCAATATTCTTTTATTTATTTTTCTTCTGACTACAGTCTGATAATAACAATCCTCCAGAATTCTCTCGATTAAAAGTTCTATTATCTGTTTTTCACCTGGCTTAGTGGCCATAACCATACTGACCTGTGCAAGAGCCAGACCTATGGTATTACTTGTAGTATTAAGTCCTGCATAGGAAGATATATACTTCAAATATTTTTTTGCCACAAGAAGTGATATAAGGGCAGGATCTCCTCCATTGGTATAAAAAACATCGGCTACTGCAATGGCTTTACCCATTTTCAAATATTTTCTGAACATTTTAAGTAAAACTTTTCCGCCGTTATCTTTAAATTCTTCCGGATAGGAAGTAAATAAATCAAGTGCTTTTTCTTCACTGTTATGACAGAGTAAAACTATGTCGGAATTCTCCGCTTCTGCTCCCTGAATCCCTTTGAGAAGCCTTATATGTTCTTCTACACTTATATTAAGACAGCAATCTTCATAAGGTGCTATAAGAAACTTGCCTTTATCATATGTATAATCAAGGAATATTCTGGGAGTATATCCTGTTGATATATTTATATATCTTGCCAGGAGAAGGGTTCCTATTTCATCTGCTCCTGTAACAAGTTCAACTTTATCAAGGAGTTCTCTCTTTCTTACAAGTTTACGGAGTTCTGCCTGTTCTTCCCTGTGAAAACCGTATTCTGCAGCATCTTCCTGTGCATAGGCAATGAAATCCATATATTTATTCTCAAGTAAATCCAGAAATTCTTTATTCAAAGTAAAATTTCTCTCTCTTGTTTTGAGATAATGGGTGAGAATATCGGAAGGAATATCTGACTGAAGCTTTTTTAATTTATCTGTAAGTTCTACCTGTTTGAGCTGGTGTATGCGGTAATAAAGTTTGGAATATTCATATAAATTCTTCCAGTTTCTCTCACTTTCCGGAGAATCAACCGTTATAGATATACGCATGAGAATAGAAAATCCATATATAACAACTGAAGGATTCAATTTTTTTAATTCCTCTAAAATTTTTATCCTCTCTCTTATTTCAGGAATAGCTTCCACAAGGCGCCTCGAAGCTACAAGTCCTCCGTATGCAAGAAGATCTAGTGATACTATAAGAGCATCCATGGATTGGATATGTTCTCTGAGCCAGAGACATATCTTTTCTCTATCTGCAGGCATATTAAATCTTCCCATTATATCTCTCGGAGGTACAACAGGGTTAAATTCTGTATTTTTCAATAGTTTTTTAGGCCATACATAATTACATGGCCTGTCATCCAAAGGAATATAGCCTATTACTTTTTTCATATTTTTTCCCCCACTATAACAACTTCTTCTTCCATTTCTTTACCTTCAAGTTCCATACGTACAAGAGCCATTATTTGCTCAGGAGACTGAAGACTGGAGAGATTAATTATACGGCTTTTAAAAAGAATATAAAGAGGCGGCATAATAGATCCTCCATCACCGTAATTCATATTTTTAACAATGCAATTCTTTAATTCTTCCAGTGTATCTTTTACCTTACTCTGAACAGAATATCCGTTCAGCAGCTGCAGTCTTATAACACCATGTTTATCTATAATCCTTAATTCATTTCTCCTGTTTTTAAAGAGGCCTAAAAAACTTCTGTCCTCCATTTCACATCCAAATACATGAAGACAGTCAGTATTACCAAGGGATTTAATTCTATCTTTTTTTATTTCCATAGAAAGAGAAGCATGTTCAATCAGTTTATCTTCAGGTAATTCAGTCATATTTCTGTCTTTTTCCTTTAATTCCGTACTTCCGCATGCAATTGCTCTTATGATATTTCTCTGTTTATCTACTTCTATCTGAATATCTATTGTTCCTTCCACTGCACCTGAAGATATTGCTCTATCCAGTGCTTCTCTTCTCAACTTTATTATATCCTCATCTGAAGGGTTTACTGCACTTTTTTCAATCACTTCTCTTACCATGGCAAGAGCCACACCTATGGCAGAAATAACATCATTATTTTTAGCTATTCTCCATTTAAGACCCATTTTTTTTGCCACATAAGGAATAAGTGCCGATGCACCGCCTCCACCACCTATGAGTGTTACAAATTTTTCCGGTATCTTATTTATTTTTATAAGCTCTCTTATTTTATCTATAACCTTTCCTGATGCAATATCCATTATATTCTGAGCTATTTTATTACTATCACTGTTTAACTCTTCCGAAAGAAATTTAAATATTTTTTCAAGATCTTTTCTGTTTCCTTTTGCAGGATCTCCCTGTGGCACGAGACCAAGTATATTTGATGCACAGGTTGGAGTAAGAGCAAATTTCTGTTTGCCTGAAACAACTGCTATATAATCTTCCGGATCATTTATAAGAGGTTTTATCACAGTAATTTCATCGAGAGACAAAAGATCTTTCTGGAAAGCACAGTAAGGAAGACCTGCGATATGGGCACTTCTTGGCCCTACATCTGTAATCTTTTTACCGGACTTTCTTACTATTGAACCACCTGCTATTCCAAGGGTAGAAATATCCAGTGTTTTCAAATAAAGTTTATGACCTCCCAGTTCTGCCGTCTGTATCCTGGCTTCTCCCTGTTTTATTACACTTATATCGGTACTTGTACCACCTACATCTAAAAATATACCGTCAGTAATTCTTTCATACATAAGAGCGGCAGCCACACCTGCAGCAGGGCCTGAAAGAATGGTAACTACAGGTCTCTTTTTAACTTCCTCTGCTGATATTACTCCTCCGTCACTTCTCATAATCATAAGAGGAACAATAATTCCCGCTTCCTTTACACTTTCTTCTGTCATAATTATGGTATCAAGCATTTTTTTCAATATACTGGCATTAATTACTGCAGTTCTCGTTCTGATTTTAAGTCCGTAAAGCTGTGACAGTTCATGAGTGGCAGTTGCAAGAAAGCCTTTCTTTCTTGCAATATCTATTACCTTAATTTCATTTTCCGGGTTATCTACGGAAAAAGCTTCCGAAGCAACAATTACATTTATACCCTGCCCCTGAAAACTATGAAGTATTTTTTCCACTATATCTTCTTCAAGACCGTTGGTTGTATCAATAAAATAGGAAAGGCTATCCAGGTATTTACCATCTGCAATCTCTATGAGCCCCACATCTGTTTCTTTCCTGGCCTTAATTCTATCAAATCCTTTACCCATACCTATTATACCTACAGGAGATACATCTCCTTCAAGAAGAGCATTCGTCGCCTGAGTGGTACTATGAGCTATAAAACTTACCCTCTCCGGTTCCAGGGAATATTCTTCCAGAAGTTTTTTTAAAGCTTTTACAATACCTTCTGCAACACCTTTGTCTGACATATGGGTTGTAGGAACTTTTATCTTACCTATAAGTTCATAGGTTTCATTATTAAGTGCAACTGCATGGGTGAAAGTTCCACCTACATCTATACCTATTCGAATGTTTTTCATTATTAACCTTTCAGGCGTGAAGTGTGAAGAGTGAAGG
>Ga0351886_10500_pt1 | contig 9898 bp, 15 predicted proteins | sample TotcelFGM3001L14_FD_206761 | JGI IMG/M metagenome (GOLD analysis project Ga0351886, IMG submission 206761) | Enriched cells from coal bed in the Powder River Basin, Montana, United States - Total cells FGM rep3 HSBNCT.FGM.300.1.L14 ... | reverse complement strand
CCGATTCCGGCCGGCTCAAGACCACGGGCAGCCGACTCGGCTTGGTCGCTGGACCCACGTCCAAAAATCCCAATTCTCGGCCGAGTTCACGGTCTGATACAGGAACAGCAGCGCGCACTTGGCTTGGGTTCTGCGTCCCCGCGGTCACGTCCCTCTCCACAGCCAAATCGTTCAGGAATGCTTTGATTTCCTCTTCGCCAAAGCTCGCCAGGTCCGGGGACTTGCAATGCTGAATGAATCGCTCGACCCAGCCCACATAAGCCCGCTCCGTCTCCAACGCCTTATGTCGCACACGCACTCGTGTCGCCTTCTTGAGACGATGCATGCTGTCTAAATTGCCTACCTTTACGGCCAGATAGGCTTTTCACGCATTATCACCAGGTAAATTACTACCCCTCTTGCGTGCCTGTAAGGTGGGTGATAATGTTATCAAACAGGCTTGATAATCCCGCTGATAATCGTGTTATCAGGGGTTTTGTTGGCGATAATTAGTATCGTTACGTGCTGACAACACCGGTTTGCGATGTCATGGCCCTGATGAACGAATACGCGATGCCACGCCGACGACTACAGTATCGTCTCGGCACGCTTCTGATCACGGTCGCGGCGTTGTGTCTGGTCTTGGCTGCCGGGCACTGGCTCGGCTGGCAGGCTCTTTGCGGATTTCTTTTTCTGGCCGGCTTCCTTGGTGCGATTGGCCTGACGTTGTTGCCCGTCACGGTTCTCGTTCTGTGCTGGGCAGGGGCCACGGAACAATTGGGAAAGCTTTTCGTCGTCGCAGGCTGCGTGCTGCTCTTCCACTTGATTGTCACCGCCGTAACCGCCGAATTGGCACTTCGTCCGTGGTTTCTCGACCCGAAGCCGTTTGACTACGTGATGCTGGTGACCTTGAACTGGACGGTGCCGGCGGCCGCAATTGCAGTTTTGATGGGATTCCTGTTTACCCGCGGGATGTCGCGGCCGCCGTGGTACCGGCTCGGCACCACATTGACTGCGGTGGCATGTTTGGCGTTCGTTTGCTACGGCCGCTACTTTTTCGGCCACTTGATCTGCGTCCCTATGGCAGAATACGTTTGGTGGTTGTAACCCAGGACCTCGCCGGGCAAGCAAGCCGAAACGGTCGGCACGTAACCACCGCGTGCACCGGAGCCGCGATCCGGTCTTGGAACATGGTTGGCGTCACCGGCGCGGCCCGGTGACGCGTGTCGTTCGGCGAGTGACGGTGACCGACCAAGGACTCGACAATGATGACCCTTGATTGCCGGAGGGCAATGGATCGACTCGGCACACTCGCCGCTGTGGTCTACTTCGCTTTCATGGCGTATCAGCTATGGGACACGCACTTGGTGATGGCGATTGTCAGCGCCGTTTTCGCTCTCGCGGTTCCGTTCATCGCCATGTCGGCGCGCCGGGCGTATGACAGGATATTTGGCTCGCGTCCAGACGAGGACAAATGAAGCTCGGCAGCGATAGGCGTTCGTAGCTGCCCAACACCGGCAGCGCGCGGAGAACTTCGGAGAAAGCAAGACGAGCCTGAAACCAGTGGGGCCGGTCTGTTCGTTTCAGAAAGCATGAATCATCGGTGTTATCGCCGAACCATCGATTGCAACCGAGCGGCGGGTCCGGTCGGATCTGAAGTCAACGTTTTTTGGCCGCCGCCGGTTGAATCGTGTCGTTCTGCCTTCACGCACAACAAGAACACATGAAGAGATTCCTTCGTTACAGCCTGAGAACACTCTTTCTTGTCACGCTGCTCGTTGCCGTTGCACTCTCGTTCGTTCTTGAGCGTCATCGGCGCATGCGCGCGGCGATAATTGCTATCGAATCTGCTGGCGGGACACACGGTGCGTACCGTGAAGGGCCGAAATGGTTGCGTGAAATCGTGGGTGATCAACGCTATTTCATGAATGCCGGACGAGTAACACTTGGACCTGGCAGTGGTGACTATGATTTCGACGGTCGGTTCGACGATGACAGGCTGCGCGGCTTGATTCCTCACCTGAATGCATTTTCGAGATTCGAAATCCTCGAGATTCCGGGTGCAGACATAACCGATGACGGTTTAGCTCACCTGCGCGACTTGCATCGGCTTCAGTGGCTGACGATTGATTCGCACGAGATTACGGATAAAGGAATTCAACACCTTCACAAGATCCCCTCGTTGCGGAAGCTTAGCGTTCACTGTGATTCTGTTACGCCTGACGCACTTGCAGAACTTCAGCGTGCCTTGCCCCATTTGGAGATCAACCCGTAGAACAAGGCAGAACCATCGGGTGGACCGAAGCGGCGTTTGGGTCCAGCGGGATGGTTGGTCTGTCCTGTCGCCGCTCGGTCACCCGTATCGTTATCCGATTGAAACCGGGGCTTTCTCATCAGCAAAACGTATTTGCAGCATTCCTTACGTTGCGGAGTCGATCCGACATGCCACTCTCCGATCTGCTTTCCTGTCCAGAAGATGAACTTGAAGCCATAATCACCAATGAAGCCCCATACTCAAGCGGCACGTGGTTTCTGGCGAAGAACATCGGGATGATACAGCTCTGCAAATTGGGTGAGTTGCTCGGGCTGGGGTCATACCGCGATCTCAAGCGCGGATTTGGACTCGTCGGCGAACCGCTTCCAGATGGTCCATGGCCGGAGACAACCCACCCAGCGTTGATTGCAAAACTGCGCGACGTATCAGACGCCGAAATTCAATCCGTCGTCAACGATTGGGCTAGGACCGAAGAACTCGCGGGAACTTCACCCGAGAATCTCGCCGATTATTTGACTAGGCTTCGTGATTTCCTCAAACAACAGAAGAATCCGATCTTTCTCATCAATGCTCTTTGAACGGAGACACGTCGGATAACCACGGGGTGCACGGGAGCCGGGCTTGCGTGCGGTTTCAAAATGGATGGTCTACGGCCCGGCCCCGTGACCCCAAACGTTACGTGCTCGGAGTCGTGCCACTTACCGAGCCTGCATCCGCGAAGCACACGTATGCGCGGCTGACGTGCGAATTGCTGACTTCCGTCTTGCTGATGTGACACGGGTCGACTGGTCGGGTACTGACCGCACCAAGGTGATATGGACCGAGGCGGATCTGTGGGACGATTCGCGATGGCAATGAATGGTGGCACGTAACCAAACGATGCACGCGAGTGGCCGATCGTGTCGGAATTCGATGGATGATCACTCGGCGGCCACCGCGTGATCGTTGTCGTTCGGCCAGACTGGCGCTCACACAACAAGGAGGAATGAGAAAATGGCAAAATGGACTTTGGCAGCAGCCGCAGTGGTGACTTCCGCCCTCGCATACTCCGCGGTGTTCACGTCCGGGACGGAACGTGGCGAGTCGGCCTCGAAATCGACCGGGGCCGGTGCGTTTCGCTTACCAACCACCACCCGCATCACCCGGTCTTCGGATTTGTCGACCTTGTCCCCGTCCGACTCAACGTATCGCGTCACGTGCAAAGTAGCGTGCAAGACGCTTTCCTTCCATACGCCGGTCATCACCGTCCGTGATGGCGAGCGAGTCACCATGTCAGATATGGCCCGTTTCATAATAATTGCAACATTGGCATTGTAGCGGAGGGCTGATTCTGCAATAACCCGCCGGCCATGAGCGGAGTGAACCATTCCACTATTGAAATGCGCCTTCGAGCCGTGCGAGCAGTACGGTCGGGCATGCCCATCGTGGACGTGGCGATTGCCTACGACACCGATCGCTCTACGGTGCATCGATGGATGTCGCGATACAGGGCACATGGGGAGCAGGGGCTGTTTCGCAGGAAGGGAAGTGGACGCCCCCGTACCTTGCAGGGAATCACGGAGAAACAATGGCGAGAGATTGTCCTTAAACCGGCATCGGAATTTGGTTTTGAGACCGATTTCTGGACCTGCGGACGTATCCGTCAGATCCTTGAGGAACGGCTGACCGTCAAGCTCTCGGTCCCCACGATCTGGCGCAGATTGCGTGAAGCTGGTCTGACGTATCAGAAGCCGGAGCGAGAGTACTTTGAGAAGGACGACAAACAGCGTGAAGCATGGCTCCGCGATAAGGTGCCGGAGATCCGCGAGGCGGTCAAGAAACACCGGGCGCTGCTGTATTTTCAAGACGAATGCAACGTCTCGCTCACGGCGTTCCTGGCCAAGACGTGGGCACCGCGCGGGAAGACTCCCAAGGAAAAAGTCACAGGGAAACGCGGTGGCGTGGCCGCGCTGTCTGCCATCAATCCGCAAGGACGCTTGCTCTTCGTCTTGCATGAGAAGAGGATTGCATCTCCGGAGGTGATTCACTTCCTCGATCAACTTCTGCGACACCATAAGACACGTCATGTGGTCGTTGTGATGGACAACGCCCCGCCCCATACTTCTAAGAAAACCACAACGTTCATTCAGAGCCAGAGAAGACTCCACGTATTCCACTTGCCATCGTACTCCCCGGATTGGAATCCCGATGAGAAAGTCTGGAACCACCTCAAGCATCAAGAACTAAAAGGACACCAAGCGAAAACCAAAGACGAACTTACTTCCCTTACGCAAAGCAAGCTTACCAAAATGTCCGATGACCCAGAACTCGTCAGAGGAATCTTCTACCGCTGCTGTATCGCCGATCTCTTTCATTAGACTATGTTGCAATTATTACGAAACGGGCCATACTCGCCAGACGCAACACGTAATTGCCACCAGGACTGAAGGTGACGTTGTGGTCCCGATTGCCCGTGACTTAACGGAGGGTTCCGTATTCGACATTACGGTCCTTGCTGTGGACGAGGGCAGCGTCTTGGTTGACGTTGCCGCGACTCTCCAAAGCGTGAAACCCGTCGCTCGGACTGGCACAAGCGACTCGCTTCGAGTTAACACATACATCGGCCGCTTCATGGAAACCTTGCGGATTGGCGAGAAGTGCTCTGCGTCCTTCGGTCGGAAAGATATATGGACGCTTGAGGTAGAAGTTGAAAAAGGTCGCTGCTCATCCAGCGGAGCGGCCGAACCAACTCGTGCACCGGAGCCGCGATCCGGGCTAAGCAAAATGGAAACGTCATCCGGCGCGGCCCGGTGACGATGGTCGTTCGTTGGAGCCACAACGTCGTGAAGACTAAGCCAGAACACCAGGGCTCTGCGGCCTCGCGAGTTGCATTCATTCTCGCGAGGATCCTTGTTGGAGTGTTCGGACTACTTCTCTGCGTTCTCGGCTGTGTGTTCATTTGGATTGCATTTAACGGTGAGACCCAATGGTGGTGCCTGGCACTCGGACTGGCATTTGAAATGGGCGGCCTATGGTTCCTCTGGTCTGCCTTGAAACCGCACCGTGAAAATGTCGCAGACATATGCACGTCGGTTGTTGCTAGGGTGTTGGAGGAGGTATTTTGACGCACTTAACGTCGGATGATTCAATTTGTGATCGCAATGGCACCATGAACGTCGAACGGCTGATGTGGTAAGGCTCAACGACGGCGCACTGCTTTGATATGCTGCTTCAAGCTCGGCGGGGGTGGTGGGGTGGTCCCACCAATCTCCAACGAACAATCCGATGCACGGGAGCGGCGAAGTTGGGCGGATTCACAATGGACAATCAATCGTCGCCGCCCCGTGATCGGTAACGTTCTGGCCCTCGGCTTCCCGTATGAACCAAACGTCACAACATCGCGTTGAAAAGATCGAAGCTTGGTTCCACACGCACGACGACGGCGAGTTCGGTGTCGCGCCCTCCGGATTCTCGTCCGTGCGTGTGGGCGATGCCGCGACCGCAGGGACAATCGTCTACGCGACAAAGCACGTGTACGTTCATCGGATCAGGAATCTATCACACCTTCCGAAGCCGATGGCAACGTTGGGCAGATATGGTCTTCCGACAGTCGATGACTTACCGTTCTTGCGCGGCTCATCACCGAAACGACTATTTATCGGCGACTGCGACCCTCCTGATATTCTCGTGTTTGCGTGGCTGCGGGAACACCTTCCAATCACCTGGTACGGAGTAAACGACGATTTCCTAGACTTCCACGGCACGCGGCACTTGGATTGCATTCGGATTCCTTTGTCGAAAGCAGAGGAGGAAACGGTTGAACTTCTGCCTCAACTTTGCCCCGACTTTCGAGAACTTGTGGGCGAATACTGCTCGTCATTGATCGACGGTGGATTCAAAATCGAAATCGAAGGGGCAATAATCGACCGAAGCCTCCAGTCCCACACTTGAAACGAGCCAGAACCAAGGGATGCAGGCGAGCGGGGATAAGGCTGGTTGCCAGTGGTGGCGTCTTCCCGTCCCCGCCGCCTGATCCCGGTCGTTAGCCCGCAACATAGCAAGGCATGCTGAGAAGGAGCGACATTGTGACATCGAACGACGAACAATCCGGTAAGGGACCGTTGATTGGTGATCTTGCGGGCGCCGGGCAAATCATCAATTCCGAAATCGCGAAGAAGTCGTACGACGACGCACTTTCACCGGCAATGAGGGAAGTCGGCGGCCTCACTAAAGACATGCTGAAGACCTTTCGATTATTCACTGCACCACTACAACTTGCTGCCGCCTACCAAGATCGCTTCGCCGCGTTTTGTGATAGGGTCCGAGCAAAGGTGCCTCCCGAAAAACAGCGGGAAGCCCCACCCGAAATCGCCGCTCCTGTAATGCGGGCATTTGCAACAACAAGCGATGACAGTCCGCTGATGTCAATGTTTGAGGAACTGATGGCAAAGGCAATTGACGTGAGGACAGCGGACAAGCTGAGTCCTGCGTTCGCTGACGTCATCAAGGCGCTTTCGCCCTTGCAAGCCAAACTAATAAAGAGCCTCGTGAAACACGAACACTTCTCCGACACGCTCTGGAAGGCCGACAGACAACTAATACATCGGTACGTCAAAGTGAATTTCTCGTTTGACGACTTCGGCGGAGCCGATCACCATTTGACTATGGCGCAGGACCTCGCAGAGAAGAAGCTCGTGGCGATACTGCAAAGCACGCCGAACAAGAATGAGCTATACCCCAATCTGGAGATTCCAACGGGGTTGAGTCTGCATCGAATGACGTACCGTCTGACAATGTTTGGCAAATGGTTTGCTTCAGCATGTGTCCAACCGACACCAGCAATGGGTGCCAAGTAGACTAGCGCGGTGAGGCATAACAATTGCATGCACGTGCGGACTGGAAATGGTTTGTTGACAAGCGGGTGTGACCCCCGCCGGAGTAGCCCCTACCCAGAGGCTCCGTATCGAGTGTTGCAGCGTTGGTATAGTCCCCAAGGCCCCTACCTTGACGGCCAGATTAGACAACCCGCTACGCTGGACAGAAACGGGGCGAGGTCGAATCCTCGCCACTGGTGGGCTGCGGCCGATTCGCCCCTCCAAAATCAGAAAGATTCTGATTTTGCAGGTGTTACCCCAGAATTTCTCTGGATATGGAACTCCTCTATCGTGCGATTTGTTGCCGTCGATCCGGGTTTCCCCATATTGACAGACGGCCTTAACTCGCTACGCTGCAGGGAAATCCTCGCTTCTCGCTGACGCGGCGCAACCCGGACTAGAACGGCAACGGGATCGGCTACGACCGATTCTGAAATTACCGTGGCAAAATCCGAATGATTCTGATTTTGGGGGTGTTACCACAGAATTATTCTGATGACATAAATGTTACCCGATCGAATGAGATTCGACCTTCACCACTACGTCGACTTTCGAGGCGACTTCGATCGTCCAGAATCCTTCGATGAACCATCCGGTAAGGAGCTAGCCGCGGTGCTGGCAGACGCCCTGGCGCGGGATGGAATTGCGATCATTCGCAATGAAGGTGTGGACTTCGCCCATTACGTTGAGTGCCAAGCTGGAATCTCGACGATCGAACTTATGGTTGGTGCCGAACTCATTGATGGCGGCAATGACCGTTGGTACGTTCAGCCTTGTCGAAAGCGGACGTTTTTCGGCCACAAACAAATGATTGACACAGATTTACGTGCCATCCTCCTATCCGTGGACGGCGCTCTACGGGACTGTCCTCGTGTTTCTGATATTCGGTGGTATCCCTCTTTTGATACGCCTGAGTACCTCGCCTTGATGCCTCGTTCCGACGGTCCAGTTCCTGAGTCCGATTATGGCTCAAGTCTTCATCCGCTCATCCGATTCTACTGGCGCCTCAATCAGGTGACCGGAATGATCACGCACCCGCTCGGAATCGTTGGCTTTTTCATCCTCGTTTGCGGTCTTATGGTCGCTGCACCAGAATCGGGTAAGGTCATCGCATCGGCGCTGTTCTTTACTGCGTTGGCGTTTATGACTGTCGTGCCATTCGTTCTCTCGATCTTGGTTTCGCGAGAAGCACGGCGTTTATCGGACGGGTAACAATGGGATCAACGGGAGGGCTCGGCGCAGTTTGGTTTGCACCATGACGTCTTCTCCTCGCCCCCCGTTATCCCTAGCGTTGATCCCTATCCGGCGGTGACCGAAACGAGAAATGCCCTAATGCCCGACAACTCCGCAGATTCTTGTGCCGTCGCCGTTGCAATTCTCCACAGAACACCAATAATCATCCCTGATTGGAGGATTTGAAGTCTTCGCGGGGGGGCTAACCGAACCCGTCGCCGCGAGCGCTGCCGAGCGGAACGAAAACAGTCGGCCGCTTGCCATCAACAGACCGGATTAAGAGCACGGCCTCGGTACGACCTCCCACGAAACAGGGACATTAGGAATCATTTGTCATAGTGAAATATGCTTACTTACCTAGACGGATTCTGTAATTGCAGGGGCTTTGCAGAAAAAATTCTGCAATTGCACCCTCAGAAACAGAATTTTTTCTGTTCTTGGGGGTGATACCTGAGATTTTTTTCTACATACAATACTGTTACTTGGCTTGAGCGATGTCTACGACGACTCCAACAAACGACGAGGCCGAGCGCGTCCCTGCGACTCCCGGCACTGACGACTACAACCGTCAGTTTCGACGCCAAGCTCTTCGCGCCGCTGATGCTGCTCTCGCCTTGTGGATTGTCCGCATTCCGTGTGGCGTGTTCGCCCTATTGACCGTCCTTTTTATCCTCGTTCTCTGGTTCGATTCGCCCAATGTCGACCTCAATTTGCTGCTCATGAGCCTGTACCTTTCATCGGGCGCGATTGAGCTTGGCAATGTTGCGTTCTTCGGTAGATCCTGTTACCTTCGATTTATTCTCTCAGGCGTCAAACGAGCAGAGGCCCAGGTCGATGATCGCGACGACGCCAAGTAACAAAATGTTGGACCGGAGTCGCGGTTTCGGTCCTCGAAAATGGTGGGTTGATCGGCCGCGACCCGGTCAACATTGTCGTTCGTCCGGTGAAGCCGACGCGACCCGTAGTCTGCGACTTGCTAAGAGAATGAAATGCGCTGGTATGGCTGGATGCCCAAGTACTCTTTGCGAAATCTCTTGTTTGTCGTGTTGCTCGTGGCCTGTGCTTGCGCCGTGTGGCGCTACCGGTTGCGACACTGGGAATATGAAGCTGCCAAGATGAATGGCCGATGGCAAGGAGTCTCCTGGGATACAGGTGACCCTCCGGCGGCGTTTGTGGAAATACACGACCGTGAGGTCAAGTGGATTTCCGCGAATGGTCAGACAACCACTCTCGTCGCCAGCATGCCAATCATGGCCGTGGCAGGCCAAATAGACCTGACGCGGCCAGATGGAGTTGTCATACCCGCGATCTTCAAAGTTGAAGGGAATACGCTGACGATCATTCACGCATCGAGCAACACCCGGCGTCCTTCGGACTTTGAACGGAACAACACCATAGAACTCGATGTTAAGATTTCACTGCGGCGGACGGCACTCCGTTAGCGATGACTCCGACGAACTAACGGATCAACGAGAGCGGCGATTGAGGTCGGTCGCCAGTGGTTGAGGTCAGGGTCGCCGCCTCGTTATCCTGGTCGTTCGTCTGGGCAATGTGCCTG
>Ga0351886_10491_pt1 | contig 10220 bp, 10 predicted proteins | sample TotcelFGM3001L14_FD_206761 | JGI IMG/M metagenome (GOLD analysis project Ga0351886, IMG submission 206761) | Enriched cells from coal bed in the Powder River Basin, Montana, United States - Total cells FGM rep3 HSBNCT.FGM.300.1.L14 ... | reverse complement strand
TAAAGCCCTTCACTTTCAGGGTATCGCCTTTCTGCAACGTAAACTTTTGCTTGGTCACATACGACGGCGGCCCCACGTAAACCTCGATATTGCCGTGCTCGGTCTTCAGGATCAATCCCTGGACTGCCATGCCAGGCAGAGACCGCCAACTGCTCGTGCCGTAACTGCCCAGACTCTCTACCTGGCCGGTAATCGTGGTGGCCTTGGTTAGATCGAACCGTAGAGGAGGCTTCCGTCCTTGGCCTCCGCCGGGTCCGGGACCTCCCTCTCCACCCTGCGGTCCGCCCATGCCACCACCCCCCATGAGGCCTCCCATGCCCCCACCCTTGCCCATGCCGCCAGGTTGGCCCCACACCTGCGGGGCCATGCCCAGGAACATGATGAGAATCAGCCCGGTTAACCAGGAAGCTGTCGGTTTTAAACCAGTTTTCAGCATTTATTCATCCTCCTTAAGTCTTGCTGGTTAAAACACCCCGGAAGGGACCCGGGACGCATCATCCTCAGGATAACGCCGGGGCCTCCAGAGAGAAAGGCATAGAGCGGCGTTATCCGGTTCCAGCCCTCGGCACCGATAACCCGTGTCCGGGGGCGATCGAGGCGCTTGGGAGCTTGCATGCGCTTGTTTTGGTCTGGTTTACCCATGGAGCCGTTTCCTCCTGCGTGAGGACTAACCTCGAAACTCTTGGGCTTGCTGTATCTTGGTCTTGAGAACCTTGAGCAAGTTTTGGTAAGAGGACTCCTGGATGATCCGGGCGAACTGCCGTTGATGAGTGGCCACCAGACTCACTTCCTGAACGACCACATCATAGATCCTCCAAGCCTGGGCCTCTTTACGCATCCGAAAAATTAGGGGAAACTTGTCGTTGGGGGGCCGAATGACGATGGGCACCTCGACGTGGTCAGCTTGGCGGATTTCCGGCAGGTAGGACACCTTGGCCTTGGCGAGGGCGAAAAGGGACCGGGAATAGGAATTCTTCAAGACCGCAGTAAATATTTTTACAAACTCGTCTTGCTGAGTCCGGTTCAGGTCATCCCAGGTATCTCCTAAAGAGCTCTTGGCCATTGCCCGGAAGTCGAAATAGCGGTCCGCAACCTTCTCTACCAAGTCCACCGCTTTGTCCCGCTGGGCGGGGCCGCGGTAAGCCGGATTATTCAGGATGGTTAAGACCTCAGCAATGAGGCTTTGCAGATTTTCCGTAGGACTGGCGGCCATGACTCCGGTTCCGCCCATGACGGACGTCACAGTCAGGGTCAGAGCGAACACCCGCACCCAGAGGCTCATGCTTACATTGCTTGGTTTCATGCGATACATTCCACTATCTCCCCGGCCTAGGGACTGAATGGCGCGGTTATTTCAGCGGTACCTCGGCCTTGGCTGATACCATCCCATAAGGGAAAATCGGTGCCCTGATGTGAAAATCTCGTCTAAGAACCTGTTTTTGAAACGCAACAACACCGGATGATTTGATATTTTCTTCGAGCCCATCGCCAAAAGGCAACGCTGTACTTAGAATCGGCCTTTCACCCCCGCCTGAATGTAGGGACTGGGATCGAACTTAACCGTCTCGTCAAGACGCGTGTAGTCGATTTGGCGTCCCACCGAGTATCCGCTTTCCACACTGATCATGAATCCAGGGATGATTTGCAAGTCAACTCCCCCACCCAAACGAAAATCGCGATAGGTACCGAGCGCGTTGTTAAAGTGCGGCAACCCGATTTTATCGCCTTGGTCACTGTCGGTGCGAAAGGTGGTGGCTACCATGCCTCCGCCCGCATAGAGGCTCAGATTGGGGGTCACACGATAGATCAATCTTGGCTTCGGGAACATGAGATTAAGGGTGAGATTCATGCGTCGGATGTTCCATATCAGCCCGGCTGCGGGCAATACCGGGTATTCGCTGTCCGGATTGAAGCCGACGCCGAAAGCGAATGTCAGGTCAGGATTCATGTGATAGTCGGCTATCACCATTCCCGCGAACCCAAGGTCGTTGCCGTGAATATCGCTGAGGTTGTAAAGCACCGGGCTGAGCATGACAACCACCGTCCATGCTTGGTTGAATCGATAACCAAGCCCCGCACTGAAGCGCATGGTGTTGATTTGGTCAGGAACCGGCGCGCCGGCGACTGAGTTCAGAAAAAAGTTGTCCGAACCCAGGCCCAGCGCGGCAAACCATTTGTCCTGTAGGGGGATGCGCGCGTTAAGGCCCAAATTTACCGAGAAGGCATCGGATTTACTCCGTGTGGTCCCGCCGTATTTGACATTACCCGAGCCGACATAAGAGGAGTCCACAAAAACGTGCAAGTTTGGCCTATTCTCTTGCCGGGACGGGTCGGAATTCATCCCCGCAGAATCTTCATAAGAAGTACCCGGCGGCAGTACCATCTTGCCATCACCCGGCTGTTCAACCTGGGCAGACAGGGGAGGGCTCTGAAAAATCAGCATGAGCAGGATAATCACCGTGCCGCTGCGATTAAATTTCCCAAGGATAGTCGTGATTGAGCAGCATACTATGGCTTTAGGTTGTGTCTGACTGGATGTTTTAATCGTATTGCTCAAGGTTTTATGCTCCTGGTTTCCTGTGGTTTCCTGTCTGGTCACATATCCTTGCTACACGCAGCTCAGGTTGTGATACGGGAAATTCTCTCAGCGTTTCGTCTCCGGTGTAACCTGGCTTCCCGCCACCCTGACATCGGCCGCATTCCAGCCCCCGCCCAGGGCCTTATAGAGGGAGATGAGGTCGGTTAAGAGATTCGCCTCCGACTTGCTCAGGTTGCTTTGGGCGGTGTAAAGGGAATTTTCTGCCGTCAAGACATCCAGGAAGTTGGTGAGCCCCTTGCGGTAGCGCTCATGGGACAGGGTCACGGCTTCCTGGTTGGCGCGGACGGACTCCGCCAGGATACGGCGCTTCGTCTGCTCCGCATAGTAGGCCGCCAGGGCGTTCTCCACGTCTTCCAGGGCCGTGAGGAAGGAGGCGTGGTACTTGGCGAGTTTTTCCTCATACACGGCCCGTTTGTTTTTCACCGTCGCCCTGGCCTTGCCGCCATCGAAGAGATTCCAGGTGACTCCCGGGACGAGGGACCAGTACCGGCCGCTGGATGCCTTCGAGAACTTCGACAAACTGTCCCCTTGCAGGCCCAAGGTGGCGGTCAGGTCGAACTTCGGATAGAGCTCGGCCGTGGCCACACCGATATCCGCCGAGGTGGCCGCCAGTTGCCGCTCCACCTGCCGCAGGTCGGGCCGGCGGACCAGCAAATCTGAGGGCAGACCCGTCGCCATGACGCCGCGGGTAGACGGCAGGGGACGGATCGCCGCCAACTCGGTCTTCAGGGCATTGGGCTCCTTGCCCAGCAGGATGCCCAGCCGGTGGATGGATTGTTTAATTGAGGCCTCGTAGGTTGGGAGGTTCGACTCGGTGGATGCCTTCTGGGCCTCAGCCTGCGCCACGTCGAGATAGGTGATCAAGCCGAGCCGAAAGCGTTCCCGGGTGACCTCAACGGTTCGCTGCTGGGCCTCGACGTTGCGTCGGGTGATCTCCAATTGGGCCTGATTGGCCCGCAGGTCGGCATAGTTCTTGGCGACATCGCCCAGCAGGGTCAGCAGGGTGGCTCGCAGGTCCTCGACGCTGGCCTCGAGTTTTGCCCGGGCGGCCTCGACGCTGCGCCTGGTGCCGCCAAAGACATCGATTTCCCAGCTGGCATCGAATCCGGCCTGGAAGATGGTTCCCGCCGCAGTGGCTAACGATTCCGTAGTGGAGGCGCCGGTGGAGCCGGTAGTAATCGTGCTGGTCCCGCCCTGGCTGCGGGTCACCGAGCCGGTACCATCTACCGTCGGCAGGAACGCAGCTCTGGATTTGGTGACGTCGGCACGCGCCTGAAGAATACGCGCCCGGGCCTGTTCAAGGTCGAGATTGGTCTTCGCCGCCTGTTCGATGAGCCCGTTGAGCACCGGATCGCCGAAGGCTTTCCACCAGGCAATTTCTTCCAATGCCAGAGCCGCCCCCGCCTTCTCCTGGCTTTCGGTCCATTGCGCCGGGGCTTCCAGCGCCGGGCGCCGGTAGTCCGGCCCCACCGAAATACAACCGCCCAGGAACAAAGCGAGGCAGATGACCCCTAAACTCCGATAGCTCACTTCTTACCTCCCGGCGCGGCCACGGGAGCCTCTGAGGCGGCGGAGACCGGTACTTCGGGCGTCTCGATAAAGACGTCCATCTGCTGTCCGACGTAGGCAGGCAGGGCGCTCCGGTCAAAGCTGTAAATGACCTGCAGCACCCTGGTGTCGACTCGCTCGGTGCTGCTGCCGGTGAGCGAAGTCTTCGGGGTCACGTAGGGTTCCACCCTTACGAAAGTCAGGTCAGTCTTGAGATCGCGGTTGCCCCGCAGGGAGGCCACGGCCCTGGTCTCGGGCTTAAAGCGCCAGGCGTCGTTTTCGTCGATGTCGACCCGAATGTGGAGCCGGTCCAAATCCCCCAGCCGTATCAGCGGGGTGTCCAAGACGCCGGTCTGGGCAAATTCCCCCGGCCGCACGTTCACTTGCATGACTTCACAGTCCATGGGGGCGCGAACGGTCAGGCGCTCCAGGGAAGTCCGGGTGGCCTTGAGATCGGCCTCGGCGGCAGTCACCGCCGCCTCGGCGCTGGCCAGCTTGGCCCGGGCCAGCTCTTCGGCATAGCGCCGCTTCTGGACGTCATCAACGCTGACGGCCCGCCGGTCGGTGGCGTGGCGCACCAGCTCATACTGCGCCTGGTAATCCTTGAGCGAGGCCCTGGCCTCGGCCACCGCCGCCCTGGCCTTGACCAGATTGGCCTGCTTGACCAGCAGCTCGGCGCGCAGCTCCCGGTCGTCGATCTGAAACAGCGGCGCGCCTGCCTTGACCTTGTCCCCCACATTGACAAAGACCGTTTTGACGATGCCCGGCAGGGAGGTGCCGATGCTGATATTTTGCGTCCTGGCTTCGATAATACCGGCGCCGCCGATGTAGGACATGAACGGCGCCTGGGCCGGCTGCGCCACCGGCTGGGCCGGCGGGGTTTCTTTTTGGGACTGCACTACAACCAGCACGGCAATTATCAGGCCCAGGACGGCGCCAGCGGGAAGAATTTTGTTTTTGAAGGTCATGCGTTTCTCTCTTTACGCTTCTTTAATTTGTTTCTCGCTTTTTTACCGAAAACCGAAAACAGACAACCCACCCTATTTACTTGGCTTCACCTTATCATTGGCCTTGTAGGGACCGCCGCTTAACTGCAGGGCCACCGCGCCGCCACTTCCCAGAAGTTCCGTTACCTTGATCTCGCCCTGGGGGACATCCGCAGTGTACCCCAGAACCGCGTGGGTCTTGGGGTTGACCACTTCTTTGCCCGGTTCCACCACCTTGAGGCGGTCGCCAACCTTGAGGCCCGAATTCTGCCCCAGGCTCAGATAAACCTTGCCTTCCTTGACAAACTCCACCCGTCCGAACCAGCCGATTTTGAGAAGGTCGCCGGCCACCCGCATGCTATTGTCCTGGGCGAACTTGTTGACGGCCTCGGGCCTCACCTCTCCCGCGGCCGCGGGCGCCACCATGGCGTCTTCCTGGAGGCCGCTGAAGGTGTCATAGACTTGCAGGACCATAGCTCCCGGGGTTCCGCCTTCCGGCGGCACGATCCCCGTAAGCACGATTCCCTGGACCCCCAGGGCATCCCCCAGGGCCTTGATATTGGAGGCGAGGCTCAGCTTGCCCGCCAACGTAACCTTGCGCCGGGCCTCTTGCACCGATTCCGGCGTGCTCACCTTGAGGTCTTTCGTCTTCCCCATAGCGCTGCCCAGGGCCATGGCCAGGGTGCGATTCATACCGTCATAGCTCTTGGGCGTATCCAGGTCGGGAATAACCGCCACGGCCCGGCCCACGACGGCCGAGGCGCCCGGCTTGCCCTGGGAGACAAACCCTCCCAGCCCCTGCTCCCTCAGGATACGGTCCACCTCGGTCCGCACCATTTCCTGGAGCTTATCCGGGGGAATGGTCTTGCCCGCCGCCTTGGCCTGTTGCGCACCCATGGCCTTGACCAGGGAATTGATCAGGGACTGCTGGGCCCCCACGAACTCCGCGCCCTTTTGCACGTAGAGATACTCGGGGGCCTGGGGCTCGGTGAGCCAGTATGGGTTTTTGCTGCGGACGTAGGGCTTGCCATCAATCATGACCGTTTCCTGCTGAGCCTCTGGGGGGACCGTTTCCTCACCTTCTTCATCATCGGTCTTATAGCCCGCCCATTTCTTCACCGTGGCGCATCCCCCCGCTAGCAAGGCGGCGGACACCAGCAGCAGAACCCCCCATCGTAATATTATTGTAAAAATCTTTGACATTATGAACCCCTTTTTGTTTCTGGTTCTTCTTTGGTGATAGATTAGGATGTACTCATAGATAATTTGTTCAACATCTTTCTAGTGGTTGTTGTTGTCTTTAATGTTGACGATGCGGCCGTCGTCCATGTGGGCGATGCGGTCGGCAAATTCAAAGATGCGGGCGTCATGGGTCACGATTATGAGGGCGCGGTCCTGGCTGACCGCCAGGCTCTTGAGCGCCTCCATCACCCGTTTGCCGGTCTGGTGGTCCAGGGCGCTGGTGGGCTCGTCGCACACCACCAGCCGGGGGTTGTGCACCAGGGCCCGGGCAATCGCCACCCGTTGCTGCTGCCCGCCGGAGAGTTGTTTGGGCAGGGCGTCTTCCCGTCCTCCCAGGCCGACGTCCCGCAGGAGTTCCTTGGCTCGGGCCACCGCCGCTTCCATTTTTATGCCATTGATCAACAGCGGAATCGCGGTGTTCTCCGCCGCGGTCAGGGTCGGCACCAGGTTGAACAACTGAAACACGAAACCGACGTTCTTGCCGCGATAGACCACGCGTTCGTTTTGGGAGAACTGCTGCAATTCCTGACCATACAGCGCGCACTCGCCGTCGTCCTGGTCGAGAATGCCGGCGATGACCGAGATAAGGGTCGTCTTGCCGCAACCGGAGGGACCTACCAGCATGAGCAGTTCGCCGGGATACACCTCAAGGTCGATCCCCCGCAGGGCTTGCACCTGCGCCTCGCCGGCGCCGAAGGCCTTGGTGATGCCGTGGCAGTGCACGGCCAGCGTTTCTAAGTTGTTCATAATTACCCTTTGAAGACCTCGGCCGGTTCCAGCTTCATGACCTTGCGGACACTGACCAGGGCGGCGACCACCACAATGAGCAGCACCGCCGTGCCGCTGCCCAGCAGCAACTGCCAGTTAAGCGCCATGGTGAGATCGCTGCTGCCCCGGGTCGCCGCCGCGAAGGCCGCCACCGCCCCGGCGCCGATGCCGAAGCCGACGAAGCCCACCAGCAGCGCCTGGAGCAGAATCATTCTCCGAAGCATCCGGTTCGTGGCTCCCATAGCCTTGAAGACCCCGAAGTAGCGCAAGTTGTCCAGGGTGAAGTTATAGAAGATCTGGCCGGTGACCGCGGCGCCGACAATAAACCCGACAATGACCACGAAGCCGAAATTGGTGAGAATGCTGGTGTTTTTAATAAAATATTGCAACGATCGGCTTTTGAACTCTGCCGCCGTATAAGCGGCCAGGCCCGTCTGCCGGGAGATGCGCCGGGCTACGGCCTGGGGCGATTCGCCGGCCTTGGCCTTGACCAGGATGTAGGAGAGCAGCTTGCGTTCGCTCAAGGCATAGTTCTTGGCCCGATTGTAGGTGGTGTACAGGATGGGCTGGGACTGAAAGGACGGGGTTCCCCGGGCAATGCCCACCACTGTGGCCCGCTTGTCATTGATCTCCAGCACGTCGCCGATTTGAAGGGGAATGGACTTGCCGCCCGGGGTGGCCGAGGGCTTGGCCAGCCGGCCCTTGGCGCCGGCTTCATCCACGATGACGCTGTCCGGCAGGCGCAAGTCGGCCAGCCGGCCTTCCAGAATAACCGCGGGCCCGCCGATGAGCGTGGCGTCATCCAGTCCCAGCATGATGGTCCCGACGGTTTCCCCGTTGTCCAGGCGGACGCGCTGGCTGCCTTTATAGAGCGGCATGGCCCACTCGACCCCCTGCACGCCGCGCACCTGATAGAGTTGGGTGTCCAGCAGAGGCTTGGAGTCGTCGATGAATTGGACCTTGGGGTCCATGACCCAGATGTCGGGCAGACTGATGTCGGAAATAAAACTGTAAGTGTGACTTAATATCGATATCAAAATGCCCGGCTGCTGGATCATGATGAGCGAGGCCAGGGCAATTCCTACGATAATGCCGAGGTATTTTCCCCGGTCGCCAAAGAGTATTTTCAGGGCTATGCGGTACATGTTCATTTCTTCCCGGTGAGGGGCAAAATCCGGAGATCGATATCCGGTGAAGCCTCGATTGGTCGGATCAATTCAACTTTCCCCGGCGCAAGCTCGATGATGCGGGCCGGACCTGCCGGCGCTGCTTGCCTCCGGTTGAGCCGGAGGGCCGGTCTTTCGTCAACGTCTGCCAGGGGTAAGCGCGGCCACCTGGAGTTGAGTCACCCGGCGCCGCAGTTCCCGGTTTTCCTCCAACAGCTCGGCTTGCCGCCGCATGAGTTTCAACACCTCCGTCTCCAGCACCTCGGGGCACTCCCGGATGGCATGGGCGATGGCGAAGGCAATAATGGTATCAGCAGACTCCCGCTGTTTTTCCCGACTACCGGCGTCACGAGCTGGATGAGATGCATTCCAGAAACCGGCCCGGTTTGAAGCCTCGATTGGTCGGATAATTTCACCTCCCCCAGGCGCAGCTTGACTGTTGCGGGCAGAACCAGCCGGCTCTGCCCGCCAAGAGAAGTTAAAGGTTAATGGCCGGGGTGAGGAAATTCTGGCTTAGGAAGTTCCACGGTGGTCTTAAACGTCAGGTCGGGAGTGCTATACTGATGAATTGCCGGCCCGGCCAGGACGTAGAGGGCGCCCCCGCCAGCCCAAAGCCCCTGGGGTCCTCCATGATGCGGCGGGGGCGGCGGTGGGAACTTACCGGACTCCTCCTTCCCCTTGGGCGGAAGGCTCGATGGGGGGACCGGCTTAGGCAGGTCCACGGTCTTGAGCAGCTTCAGGTCGGCAAGCCCGTATTGCATGATCTTGCCGCCTGCCAGCACGTAGAGGTTCTGCTGGTCTCCAGAGATGCCGGATAGCCGCATCTGATGAAACATAACATGCGGGGGCGGATGCCCTTCGGGAGGGGCGGCGAATACCGTCACAATGGTCAAAAGCAGACCCCCGGCCAGGGCCAGGCCAATCAGTATCAGTATCTTACGGATGCTCATATCCATTCCTCCTTGAATATCCTTGTACGGTTACCCATGTTGGACTTCATCATCCCACCGCCGATTCGGTGCCGAGGCAGGAAATGCGGTTAGGTTTGGAATTGTCAGGCTCAAAAACTGCAGGACTGTGATCCAGGCGGATTACCACCCCCCCCCCTGACCACCCTCGGCACAGGTCACATCATTGACCTCAAAGGGAGGGGCGAGCCGAATCCTTGATGGCTGCCGACAAGCAGCTATTTTACCGTCATAGAAACAATCTCCTCCCTGTCCTCGCCGTCGCCCTGGACGGCCTCAGTTGGATAGATTTCAGCCTCCGCCTTAGCCGCGCACCCTCGACAGATCCCATGACTGTCAAGGCGGTCGGTTCCACCCTGGTCCCGGATGATGGCCCCGCACCAGGCACATAAGATTTTCATGCGGGGCCTCGGGCTTGGGCGCGGGCGGCCGGGGCATTGCAAACCGCACCGCGGCCCGATTCATTACAATCCAAGAACCCACCTCCTTTCTATGAATTTGGGGTGTGACGCTGGAAGTCGGCGAGCTCAGGCGGGCTGAACTGGGGACCTCCTTGCAACGCTGAGGGGGACGGACCCGCCAATTAGACCGGAGGGAGTGTTGTCGGCGGGAGTCCCCCTCACCGGTACAAACTTCAAGCGGAGTGTAACAGGCGTTTTTGGAGGAATTGTGGAGATACCATGGAATGAATATGGGGATGGGCCCATGCGGGCTGGTAACGGTTGACCCGGCAATCGAAATATGCGACTTAATTGAAAAAGCTATCAGGCCGGACGGCGGCGCCTGCCCCCTCGGCAGGCTATGGAGTAATTAACCCGGGTGCTATGGTATGCAGCTTAAATTCAGACATAAAGTATTCCTGACGCTCCTGTTGAACAGCTTCGTGATCGTGATTTGCATGCGCCTCATTGCGGGATACGTTGCCTCTCGCCACTTCGAAGAC
>Ga0351886_10483_pt1 | contig 10469 bp, 11 predicted proteins | sample TotcelFGM3001L14_FD_206761 | JGI IMG/M metagenome (GOLD analysis project Ga0351886, IMG submission 206761) | Enriched cells from coal bed in the Powder River Basin, Montana, United States - Total cells FGM rep3 HSBNCT.FGM.300.1.L14 ... | reverse complement strand
CAGGTGGATATTGACACCGTCAGCATGAAAGACTTCGGAGACGGCACCATTATGCTCCGGGCCGCGCCCCGGGAGGCCTATCTCCCCGACTGGCTGGCGGTGCCTTGGGAGACGCCGGGGGGCCGGGTCTGCGTCTGCGACGAGCCCATCCCGGACGAATGGAGCTATTTCGAGGTCTTGTTTTCGGACGTCAATTTTGTGGCGGTCTCGCCCGTGGCCGGCGACTCCGAGGAACTGCGGCGCAAGCACCTTGCGGCCGCGTGCCGGGCTTCATGAAGCGAGGCGGCGTCATGACGGGCAGTAGAACTGATGACCGGTGGGGGCCTTGACAAGGGTGGGGCCAGGAGGCATAATCATACACCATATATATACATTATACTAAAAGGATGGTCTCCATGGTCAGAACCCAGATTTATCTGACGGAAGCTGAACGCGCCGCCCTGAAGGCCATTGCCCGGCAAACCGGCCAGAAGCAGAGTGAATTGATCCGCCAGGCCATCGACCGCCTGATTGAAGGATTTCAGCCTGGAGAGCGCCGGGCCCGGCTGCAAATGGCCCGGGGGATGTGGCGGGAAAGGGGTGACCTGCCCGACTTCAAGAGCCTGCGTCGTGAGTTGGACCGCCTGTCCGGCCGTGAGGCCTGATCCGTGCAGGCGCCGCTTCTCCTGGACACCGGTGTGCTGGTGGATTATCTCCGGGGCCGGACGGAGGCTGCGGCCTATCTGGAGGCCAGGACGGAACCCCTGTTAATCTCCGCCATCACGGTGGCGGAACTGTTTGCCGGGGTCCGGGAGGGCGAAGAGCGCCGCCTTCTGGAGCAATTTCTCTCGGCCTTTGAGATCGTCGCCCTGACCCGGGATATCGCCCGAGCCGGGGGCCTGTACCGGCGGGAGTACGGCCCCAGCCACGGCGTCGGGCTGGCGGACGCCCTGATCGCGGCCACGGCTGAATTGAGACCGGCCCGTCTGGTGACCCTGAATGCCCGCCATTTTCCCATGCTCGCAGTTGAAGTCCCCTATCAAAAGGTCTAAGGGGATTTGCCCCACAACCGCTGCGGCTGGTTCTGAAAAATATTTCGCCTCCACTTCACATAGGTGCATTATCGCGGTATACTTGCCCCCGCTGATTCCAGCAAAAGATCATCTTATTTACATCGGAAGGCTGTAGGGGCGGGTTTCAAACCCGCCCCTACCGAAGCGATGAAAATCCAATACAGGAGGCTCCATGAGCAAGTTTCTCTTTGTCCTGACCCGGGGTCCGGAAGACCCCACCCGGGCGGTGCGCTGCTTCCAGTTTGCCAAGATCGCCGCGGATAAGGGCCATGAGGTTACCGTGTTTCTGGTGGACGACGCCGCCTATTTCGCCAACCTGTCCCTGACCGAACGGGTCAAGGCCCCCACCGGGGATGAACTCATCACCTACTGGAAGTTTTTAGTGGAGAAAAAGGCCCAAATCCTGGTGTGCAAACCCTGCGCCGAGACCAGGCTCATCATGGAGGAGGAACTGCCCCCGGGAACAAAGATCGGCACCGGCGTCACCCTCATCGACCTGGCCGCCGAGTCCAAGGTTTTCAGCTTTTAGGAGGCGGCAGAACATCCCGGCCACCCCCTGACCGCCGGTTCCCGAGGCGGTGGGGGCGGCCCGCCGGGTTCGAAAAGCCCGGCAGGGCAGGGCAGGACTGGTTAACGGCGAAAGGTTCGTAGCTTATCAGGATAAATTGGAAACACCGTTACGTCGAAATTCCTTGGGGCATCAGCGCTACGTTTGTCCGGGGCTGCGATTTGTCTCCGAGCCTGGCATGGGCGCCGGCATCCCTGCTCCAGGGAGGTCTAAATCACCCCCCGAACACCTCTTCGCCGTTTATCCAGCGTTCCACCGCATCTTCCTGGGTGAAAAAATCGTGCAGGGCCCGGGTCAGGTTAAGCGTCCCGGACTGCAAGCCCGCCGCTTTACAGCCCTCCCGCAGCCCGGCGCTCACCGACACCGCGATTTCGTGGCGGTGGGCGTAGTATTGACTTCCCGCCAGGCTGCCGGTGCGCAGCTCACGAACGCAGCCCTCCCGGTCCAGTCCATGCATGGCCCGGCACACCAGGGGCCTGGCCGGATAAACCGAGCAGGTCCGGTTTCGCAGCAGCGGACAGGGAATCTCCCGGCGCCGGGCGGCGCTCTCGGCGGGGCCCATCGCCTTGAGGATCTCGAGGATCCGGGCCACGTGGCCCAGCAGCAGCTCTTGTTCGGCCTCGGAAAAATGCCGGGCAATATGGTGGCCGATGAGCAGGGCTTCCGGAGGGGTCAATTCCACCTGGTTATAACAGCAGGAGTCACACCCGGCTTGGCAGGCGACGGGGTGGGGGAGTTCGGCTTCGGCCTCAAACCGCCGGGTCAGGTGATCGGCCAGGAAAAAGGCGCTAAGGGGGATTTCCAGAGCCCGCTCGATCACGCGGCCCTGGCCGATAATCGACCCGACATTGTCCCGGGCCGCCGCAGCGATGCCGGGATTGACCCGGGCCGTAGGCCGGCTGCCTGGGGCCGCACCTTTAGGCCGCCGGGTCTTGGGGGATTTTTTCTTTTTGTGCGCCTTACTCATGTCTCGGGGTCCCTCAAAACTATCAGCCGGTAACACCATGAATTAAACCCATGGGTAAGCAGTCGCTATCAGCAAAAACCCAGGCTTATCAAACCGGGTCGATGACCATTAATTTACTGGAATAATAACCCCAGTTATCTTGATTCAAAAAGCTGAGCCCTGAAAGCTGAACGCTTACCCCCATAGTACGCCATTCCGGCTTCGATGCGCAAGCCCGCCAGGGCGGTAAACCCCCACCCCAACCATAATCAGGGGTTCTGGTCAACTGCGCCGCGACCGGCGACGCCCGCAAGCCTGGCGATCCACCAAAGCCGGTTCCAGGCGTGGTTAGGAAAATCACCCCCTCTGTCCACGTAAGCCACAAACGCCTAAACCCAGAGCGTATCTTAACCTGAAACCCCAGGGGCGCCGCAGGCTGAACTATTTACGAGTCCGCTATCAGCAAAAACCAGGGGTTATCAAACCGGCTCGATGAGGCGTAATTTTTTTTTAATAATGCAACATATTGGTTTAATTAATAAAGATTAGCGATTAGCCTTGGTGCCTGAATTTTTACCTTTATGTTTTCAGGCAAGAATTCCGACTACCTGTTCAGATTCAACTTTTCGGGAGAATTGTCCAGGGGATAAACGAGGAGGCGGGAGAGGAGCGGGAATTACCCGTTGGCAATGGCAGCGGCGGAATTAATTTCGATTGCTTAACTAATTGATAATTTAATTTAATTTGCTCATATTCACACAGTTCTGGAACTGACCTGATTGCCAGAAAAAGTGTCCCACTTACCACGATAAATTTGGAAAATTTTAGCGATATAACCCACCAGGACGAAAAATAGCCTGTAAAACTATTGAAGGCCGCCATTGAGAAAAATGACACAATTAAAGCAGGGTAAATTAATAAGTGAATTAAATAAGTTATAATAAAAAGGAGAAAAATCTCTTGACATGGCCATTTCCTTGGGGTATAGCACAACGACAACCACATAAGCCGACTTGGATGCGCAGTAGATAGTGCACTTCACCATTGGATTGATGGGGATGGGAACCTGAGGCTGGGCGGCCGTTGATGCCGGGAGGAACGTTCCTCCGGGCGCTGCGGATCGAGGCCCCGGGCGCAAATAAACTATCGAAGCAATCTGAGGGCCACGGCCCTTACGAGTTTTCTGGCAGTTCTGTTTTTCATTAGTCCCCAACCGTCCTTACGAAACCTGAAAAGTCCACAAGCGAGGGAAAACCATGCAAAAAATGGCGATATCGTTGATCTGTCTCTTGGGGGTGGGGGTCCTGGCCTGTCCCCAGCCTACAATGTGTGTCACCATGTCCATCGTTTCGGTAACCGCATATCACCATTGCCCGGGCAGCAAGGGGATTACTTCCTCGGGGCGCCGGGTACAGGTGGGGATGATCGCCCTCAGCCGGGACTTGGAACGCAACCTGAATATGGAATTTGGCGACCGGGTATTATTGCACGGCATGGGGGTCTTCGAATTTCAAGACCGCATGGCGCCCCGCTGGAATAAAAAGGCGGACATCTACCTGAACAACCAATGCAAGGCCAGGAACTTCGGGGTCAAGCGCTACGTGGTTCTGGTGAAACTGGTCTGAACCGCCGCCTTACTTGACCCGCTCGATATAGGCGCCGGTGCGGGTATCCACCTTTACCCGATCCCCCTCATTGATGAACAAGGGCACCTGGATGGTCACGCCGCTTTCCAGGGTGGCGGGCTTGGTGCCGCCGGCCGCGGTATCGCCTTTGACGCCGGGGTCGGTTTGCGCCACCGCCAACTCCACGAACAAGGGTACCTCGACAGCCACCGGCTGCTGGTTGAAAAAGAGGACCTTGACCGCCATATCCTCCGTCAAATACTGGCTCGCCTCGCCCACCTGGTCCTCGGTGAGCATCATCTGCTCGTAGGTCTCGTTGTCCATCACATGGAAGTCCCCGCCCTCCCCGTAGAGATACTGCATCTCCCGCTCCATGAGGTCCGGCCGCTTCACTTTTTCGCCCGAACGGAAGGTTTGATCCAGCACCCGCCCGGTGAGCAGGCTCTTCATCTTGGTGCGCACAAAGGCCCCGCCTTTGCCCGGCTTGACGTGTTGAAAGTCCACGATGGTGTAGGGCACCCCGTCCAATTCGATCTTTAAGCCTTTCTTAAATTCCGCGGTAGAGTACATAAGTTAAATTACCTTTCATTTTCAGTGAGTTAAGGATGAGCAGGGGACCAGGCGATGCTACCCCAAAAAACAACGGCTTGGTTCCGGCCCGGTCAGGCGCCGGAAGCCAGCTCCCCACACGAGTTTTAGATGACGGTTATGGCAGAGGGTTCACTCACGGCGGCGGCTGGACTTCTTTTTAGAAGACCCTTCCGGAGGTCCGGAAACCAACTTCGCAGTGCCGGCTTTCCGGTCGGCAATGGCCTCAACCCTGGCCGGAGGCGGCGTCTCGCCGGCGCCGGTGGCAGTCACCTGAGGCGCGGTTCCCGGTTTGTCCGGCGGGAACTGGAAGATAAGTTCGTTCTTCTTGACGAAATTGAGTTCCTGCCGAATCCGGTCCTGGATATATTCCGGGTCATGCTGCAGTCGGTCGATGGTGCGGGCCAGCCGGTCATTTTCCGCCGCCAGCCGGACGTTGTCTTGTTCCAGCCGGAGCCACTCCTGCCGGAAGCGCAAGACATTATAAAAGCCCCGGTGGCTGAACATGATCACCACAACCATGGACACTCCCACGATCAGGGCAATCCCCGCCAGAAGCTTGTAGTTTCCCCACCCCTTCGGGGTTTCAACCGACGATCCCGGTGAAGTCATGGCTCCCCCCGCAAGACTTCTGGGCATGATTTTGCCTGAAAATCTCTACAGATGCAACAAAATTGCTTATCTCGAAGTTAAAAAATTAACAAAAATATGCCCGGAGGCCAAAAATTTGCGCCCGGCAGCCAAAAAGGTTCTCTGGAGATTTTTCCCTATTCGGTTTCTGATTCGAAAAGTTCTTCCGGTGGCACAGGCTTTCCGGCCTGTGCAGACCGGCTGGCGGGCGGGGACGCCCGCCCCACTGACCTTTTCATGCTTTACGGGTGGCCGAAGGTCCATGAATGACTGATCTGAAAAGATTTTGGCGGCACCGGTATCTTACCGTGCGGGTGCACAGGTTGAAAACCTGTGCCACCAATGGGGGCGGGTGGGGCGGGCACTGAGGCCCGCCCCACCCCACCTTGCATGATTTATGAATGGGCCGAAGGTCATGAATGACTCTTGGGAAAAATCTCTCCCATCGGGGACCTGGCTTGCCAGCCGGCGCTCAGGAAACCGGTCAGCGGTGCACAGCCTGGAAAGGCCGCACCGCCAGGCGATACCAGCCGGGGGCGCTATTGACAAGGTCAGGGAAACATAATACGGTTGAGGCAAAATATCCAGGAGACGACTATGTCCGGCTTTACCGGCCCGGCCGCCACCGGCATCGGTTCGGTGCCCTTCACCGACCCCCAGGAGACCGTGGCCCTGGTTTTGGAGACCTTGCCCCAGATACCTTACTGGCCTCAGATGGTGCAGTTGGGGTATCTTGAAGACATGGCGGCTCAGGCGGCCCGGGGGCTGCCGGGCTTAAAGGTGGACGAAGTCAACCGCACCGTCGCCATGGACCCGGATTTGCCCCGGGATGAGGCCATGGCCCAGTTTTATGAGGTCGTTCTGTCCGGCGACTTAAGCCCCTTTGCCTTCGAGGCCCAAGACGCCCGGGGGTTCTTTGCGCTCCTGGCCGCGGTGGCCTCCCAGGGAAGCCCCGGCCCGGCCCTCAAAGGCCAGTTGTCCGGGCCGGTGACCTTTGCCGGCGTGGTGAAGGACGCCGGCGGCAAGCCGATCCTCTACGACCGGGAGCTGACCCAGGCGGTGTGCGCCGGCCTGGCCCGCAAGGTGGCCTGGCAGGCCGGGAAGTTCAGAGAGTTGGGTAAAGAGCCCATCATCTTTCTCGATGAACCCTTCCTGACGGGATTCGGCTCCGCTTACCTGCCCATCTCCAAAGATGAGGTGACCGAAATTCTGACCCAAACCCTGGAAGAGGCCCGGGGCGCGGCCGCCGGCCCGGTCACCCTGGGGATTCACTGCTGCGGCAACACCGACTGGTCTTTGCTGCTCAATACCCCCATCGACGTCCTTAGCTTTGATTCCTTCGGTTACTTTGAGAGCCTCCGCCTCTATGACCGGGCGCTGGCGCAATACCTGGACCGGGGCGGCTGGCTGGCCTGGGGACTGGTCCCCACCCTGGATCCGGCAGAGTTTAAGAAGGAAACCGCCGACAGCCTGTGGCAGCGGTTTCAGCAACAGATAATCCAACTGGCTGAGGATGTGCACCGGGGACTCAAGGATATCCTGACCCGGTCCCTCCTCACCCCAGCCTGCGGGACGGGCTATATGAGCCAGGACGACAGCCGCCGGGTGTTAACCACTCTCAAGGAGTTGGGCATCCGGGGCCAGGAGTGGCTGGCCGCCCTCTAAAGGAACAACAACCAAAAGCGGCTCCTGACCGCCACGGAATCTTACGGGGGAGGAACGGCAGAGATGAAGGTCAAAGAGATCATGGTGAAAGAGGTGGCCACCCTGGACGTCAACGACGAACTCAGCCTGGCCAACGATATCATGCGGTTGGGAAGGATACGCCACCTCCCGGTGGTGGACGGCACCCGGCTGGTGGGGATCATCTCGGAGCGGGATTTGTTCAAAAAGTCGCTGGCCCAGGCCCTGGGTTACGCCTCCAAAGACACCCGGGATTTGATGAAAACCCTGCGCATCAAGGATGTGATGGTGACCGGGGTGATTACCATTCCTCCGGATACCGAGGTGTGCGAGGCGACCAAGATGATGATTGAGGAAAAAATCGGCTGCCTGCCGGTGGTGGAAGATAACCTGCTGGTGGGCCTGATCACGGAAACCGACGTCCTGCTACAGTATGTGAAGGAATGCGAGAGTCGGTAGTTTGTTTACCGCCCGGATCGCGGGAATGAGGCATATAAAGAAGCGGACCCTGGGGCCCGCTTCTTTTATGGTTGAAACCCGGGGCGTCGCCGCCCGGTTAAATATACGTCAGCCAATGCCGGTAGCGGTCACTCTGGCCCTTGACCACCCCGAAATAAACCTCCTGAATCTGCTGGGTGACGGGGCCGGGGTGTCCCGGACCGATGATGCGGCCGTCCACCTCCCGGACCGGGGTGACTTCCGCCGCGGTCCCGGTGAGAAAGACCTCGTCCGCCAGGTAGAGTTCGTCCCGGGAGAAACGCTCATCCTTCACGGTCATGCCCAGGTCCTGGGCCAGCGTGATGACGCAGTCCCGGGTGATACCCGGCAGGATGGACGTCAACGGCGGCGTCTTCATGATGCCGTCTTTGACGATAAAAATATTTTCCCCGGTAGCCTCGCAGACATACCCGGCCGTATCCAACAGCAGCGCCTCGTCGTAGCCCCCGTGCACCGCCTCGAGTTTGGCCATGATGGAGTTGACGTAGTTGCCCACGGTCTTGGTCTTGGTCATCATGATATTGACGTGATGGCGGGTGAAGGATGAGGTTTTGACCCGGATGCCCCGGCGCAAGCCCTCGTCCCCCAGGTAGGCCCCCCAGATCCAACTGATAATGGCCATCTGGATGGGGGCGCCCTTGGGGTTGAGCCCCATGACCCCTTCCCCCAAAAACACCAGGGGGCGGATATAGGCCTCCTTCTGGCCGTTGAGCCGCAGGATTTCGCAGCAGGCCGCCTCGACATCGTCCCGTTTGAAGGGAATCTCCATCATCATGACGTGACCGGAGTCGAACAGCCGTTGGATATGTTCCTTCAGGCGGAAAATGGCCGTGCGCCCGTCGTGACAATGGTAAGCCCGGATGCCTTCAAACACTCCCAGCCCGTAGTGCAGGGTGTGAGTCAGGATATGGACCTGGGCCTGTTCCCAGGGGATGAATTTGCCGTCAAACCAGATGAATTTGGCCTTTTCCACCATTGAGCGTACCTCCGGAAAACGTGCTGAAAATATTTATCGTTTCAAGCCCCACTTGTCAAACGGTATTTCCCCCGGTTTTCGTTGCTTAGCGGCTTGATTTTCAGGTATGATGAAGATTAATTTTGATTCGAACCGGTTTCACCAGGTTCAAAATTCCTCCCGGTGGACATCCAGATGCAAAGAGCCAAAAGATTTTTTCTCTCCTGCGTCGTGCTCCTCGGCCTGGCCGGATTCCTGCTCGGGGCGCCGGCAGACCTGCTTGCTGCCGGAGGCCAGGTCCCCTACCACATTGTCCTGCTGGGCGACCCCCATCTCCCCGGAAAATTCCTGGCGGAAAAAGAGGCGGTGCTGCGGACCATTAATGCCTGGCCCGATGTGGCGCTGGTGGTGGCTTTGGGTGATATCAGCGAGGGTTTGGGGACGGAGCCGGAGTATGCCGCCGCCCGGCAATACTTTGATAAACTCGTCAAGCCATTGGTAGCAATCCCGGGGAATCACGATTTTATTTATTCGGATATAAGAATGATCGACGGCAAAAGCATCAAAGGGTCGCCGGATGAAAAACAAAAGAAATTGGCAAAATTTCAGAAGACCTTTGGACTTCCGGCACTGTATCACACTAAACTGGCAGGTAATTATAAACTTATTTTTCTCGCTACCGATGATACGCAGTCAGATCAATTAACTCGTATGTCCCAAAAACAATTGGATTGGCTGCGATCAGAACTCAAACGCGATAATAAAAAGCCTACCATAATCTTTTTTCACGGTCCTTTGTTCGGGACATTATCTGAATCTAAGAAAAATGCCAATAGAATAAATTTTATTGCGCAACCACAAAAGGAACTTAGTGATCTTCTTCAGAAAAATCCTCAGGTATTCTTATGGGTTTGTGGACATATGCATGTCCCTGCCACCAACAAAGACTTCCGCTCTGAAATTAATTTCTATGAAAATCGCGTATACACCCTGCACAATTCAGATATGAATCGAGAAACGATTTGGACGAATTCTCTTGTCCTCTTTCCTGATAAAGTTGTGATCAAGACCTACAACCACCGGCTGGGAACCTGGTCCCCCGAATTGGAAAAGACCCTGGTTCCACCCCGGCTATAGACTGGATGCCGCAAGCTTTCCTGATTAAAAGGAAAAAGATCGATTATGAATCAACCGATAAGAGCGGGTGTCATTGGCGTGGGGTATCTGGGCCGGTTTCACGCCGAAAAGTATGCGGCGCTGGCGGAAACCGAATTAGTGGGGGTGGCCGACCTGAACCGGGACCAGGCCCATAAGGTAGCCCACTCCCTGCATACTCAGGACTTTGTCGACTACCATGACCTCCTGCCCCAGGTGGAGGCGGTGAGCGTGGCGGTCCCCACCTCCCAGCATTTTGACGTGGTCCGGGACTGCCTGGAAGCCGGCTGCCAGGTGTTGGTGGAAAAGCCCATTACCACCACCGTGGCCGAGGCCGACGAACTGGTGCACCGGTCCCGGGAGCGCGGCCTCATCCTCATGGTAGGCCACCTGGAGCGGTTCAACTCCGCCATGGAAGAGCTGAAAAGCCGGGTGACCCAGCCCCGGTTCATCGAGAGCCATCGCCTGTCGTTCTTCAAGGAGCGGGGCACCGACGTGGACGTGGTCCTGGATTTAATGATTCACGACCTGGATCATGTGCTCAACCTGGTCCCCTCGCCTGTTTCCGAGATCCGCGCCGCCGGCATCTCGGTGCTCACCGACCGGGTGGACCTGGCCAACGTCCGGCTGGAGTTCGAAGGCGGCTGCATCGCCAACCTCACCGCCTCCCGCATGTCCTTCAAGTCTATGCGCAAGTTCCGCCTCTTCCAGCCCGAGGCCTACCTGGCGGTGGATTTTGAGAACCGGGAACTTACCGCCGCCTCCCGGA
>Ga0351886_10475_pt2 | contig 10487 bp, 7 predicted proteins | sample TotcelFGM3001L14_FD_206761 | JGI IMG/M metagenome (GOLD analysis project Ga0351886, IMG submission 206761) | Enriched cells from coal bed in the Powder River Basin, Montana, United States - Total cells FGM rep3 HSBNCT.FGM.300.1.L14 ... | reverse complement strand
CTACTCACTACTCACCACTTACTTATGAATACTCCGGGACTTTTCTTTTCAGAATCACTCTAATAAACCCTTCCTGAACCGTTATCTACAAGACGATTGGAGTAAACAGGGAATTTTCTGCAGAGTTCTTTTATCTCCACTTTTATCTCTTCTTTTATTTTTTCCGATTTTATATTATATAGAATTTTACTTATCATTTCTGCTATCTGTTTCATTTCTGCTGTTCCCATTCCTCTGCTTGTAAGTGCGGGAGTACCAAATCTTACGCCACTTGTTACCATAAGTCCTTTTGTATCATAGGGAATAGAATTTTTATTCGCTATGATCCCTGCTTCTTCCAGTGCTTTTTCTGCTTCCTGTCCTGTAATGTTCTGGGCTGATAAATCTATGAGCAGAAGGTGGTTGTCAGTACCTCCTGTAACAAGTCTGAATCCCCTGTGTTTAAGTTCCTCTGATAGAATCTTTGCATTTTCTATTATATTTTTTGTATATTCTTTAAAACCAGGCTGCATGGCTTCAAGGAAACATACTGCTTTGGCTGCTATTATATGCATCATAGGCCCTCCCTGTATGCCTGGCATAACTGTTTTATCCAGTTTTTTTCCATAGGTTTTTTTTGAGAGTATCAACCCGCCCCTTGGCCCTCTCAGGGTTTTATGTGTTGTGGAAGTAATAAAATCTGCATAAGGAACAGGATCAGGGTGAACTCCTCCTGCAATTAAACCTGCCAGATGTGCCATGTCTACCATCAGATAGGCTCCCACTTCCTGCGCAATAGATCCGAATTTTTCAAAGTCAATTGTTCTGGGATAGGCACTTGCTCCTGCTATAATCAGTTTGGGACGATGTTCTTTTGCAAGGGAGAGAATCTGATCATAATCTATCATTTCAGTTTCTCTGTTTACAGAGTAAAAAACTGCATTGAATAGTTTGCCTGAATAATTTACGCGGCTTCCATGTGTGAGATGTCCTCCATGTGTGAGATCCATGCCAAGTATTGTGTCACCTGGCTCCAGAATGGTGAAATAAACTGCAATATTTGCCTGAGAGCCTGAATGGGTCTGGACGTTTGCATATTCTGCACCGAACAGCTTTTTAGCCCTTTCAATGGCTTCTCTCTCAACTATATCTACAAATTCACATCCTCCGTAATATCTTTTCCCCGGATAACCTTCTGCATATTTATTTGTAAGAACCGATGCCTGTGCTTCAAGTACTCCCTCACTTACAAAGTTTTCCGAAGCTATCATTTCAAGGTTAAATGCCTGACGTTCTACTTCATTATAGATTGCTTCTGCTATTACAGGATCGATTTTCCATAAAACTCCCATTTTTTAAGTTACCTCCTTAAATATAAATAGTAAAACGTGAATCGTGAAAGGTAATTTTTTCCTTTTACATTTCACGTCTCACATTTCACATTTCACGTCAATAATATTGACTAAACCATTTAATGCATCTTCTATAAATTCTTCAGAATTTTCCCCGTTTATTTCTTTATAAAGATTTTCTCTTGTTTTAAAATATTTCCTTACCTCACCTGATTGTTCAAGATATATGTCATAACGCCTGTTTATTACGTCATCTTTATCATCATGCCTTCCCCTGCCTGCAAGCCTTCTCAGGCATTCTTCCCTTGATATCTTTATTTCTATTACATTACCCAGTTTTCTTCCCTGATGTTCAAGTATTTCTTCGAGTGCTATTGCTTCCACTCTGGCTCTTGGAAAACCGTCTATAATAAAACCTTTTTTACAGTCATTTTTACCGAGTCTTTCTGCCATAATATCTATGATTACATCATTTGGTGCAAGTTCTCCTCTGTCCATACATTCCTTCAATCTTTTTCCAGGAGGACTCTTCTCTTTTGCTGTCTGTCTTAATAATTCTCCTGATGATATATGGGGAATAGAATGTTTTTTTGAAAGTCTTTCCGCCTGAGTACCTTTACCTGCACCGGGAGAACCCATTATGACTATGAACAGGGGAGAGGATATCATATCTGGCCGGATTATTTTATCATCTGACATGTTATGTTTTACTCCTGTGTTTTTTTAGCTGTCAGCTATCAGCTGTCAGCAAAGATAGCTGATAGCTATATAATATAACAGAAAATTCTTTTGATTACAATAGTTTTTTAGCTATAATGCATACTTATCCTGTTATCCCAAAAATCCCAGAAATCCCTGTCAAAATTTTACCCTGATTCTTGTCATCAATTTATTTGCATGATAGTCATTATTACCTGCAATATCGGGAACTTTATCATAAACATCATAGGGATTACTGGCAGAATAGTCATAGAATTTATAATCTATCTGGAAATCAGCATTGTCATTAAATTTATACATGACTCCGAGACCTGGAATTACCTGTGACCATTTTACATCTTTGCCGGATTCGTTTGTACCACTGGCTTTAATATATTCCCTGGGCACTGAATTTTTCCGTAAAATCATAGGTAATTCCTGCATTGGCAACATAATAAGACAGATCTACTTTATATTCTTTCGTCTCATAATCACGGCTGAATTTATGGTAATTAAAATAGCCCCATGTATGAAAATTACGGGAAGAGTATTTTCCTCCTGCATCTACATTATATTCATGTCCTTTTGCAGGGTCTGCTTCTGTAAAGAAGTGATCTATATTACCGTAAATATTGATGCCTGTTGTATCTGCTACAGGATTTCCTGTGAGAAAATCATATTTTTGAAAACTGTCTTCATCATTTGTAATATTGGTAGGCCTTAATTGCTGTAAATAAGTAAAATCTGTAAAGATTATGCCTCTGTCTTTTTCTCCGAATTTCCAGTCTATTCCCAGATCTATACCGGTTCTATTTGGCCTGAGTCTGGAAAATTTCCTGGCGTTACAGGCAAAGCTTCCTACCTTCCATCCCCATCCTTCATGATGGCTGTCATTATATATCTTATCCCAGTGTTCACGATAACCGAAGGGATCATAATTGGGAGAAACTCTTATAAATTCCCCGTAGAAACTCAGAGGTGAAAGTTTTACTTTTGCACCTATATTTAAAAAGCTTCCTCTATATCTACTTTTATTATCCAGTAAATTATAGTCAAATCCTGTCTGATTGAATTCTCCATAGATCTTTATTTTATCTTCAGGCCATTTGTAATAACCTTTAAAACCATAGTAGATTAGATCTTTAGGCGGAGCAGTAAGATTTTTGTCTGTTCCAAGAGACGGATTTGATGCATAGTCTTCATAAAGCCTCAAAAAAGCTCCTTCTATATGAGCCGAGCCATCAAGGAAATCATGGCCTGCCATGAAACCATGAAGATAATTATCATACTGACCTGGCAGGGCTTTACCGTAAAGCATAAGATTATAAATTCCGTTTCCATTGTTATAAGGTACTGCCAGTTCATATCTGAATTTAGCCGGTACGCCTGTAGTATCGGAAATCCTCAGAACATTTATATTTCTTGCCATAAAAATTTCCATATCTAATTTTTTATAAAGTGTCCCATAAATATCTATACCATTTACAGGCATAATATCTTTACCTCCGTAACTGATATTATTCCTCAGTCCGTAGAATAGATTTCTTGAGACTTTTTTTACATTATAGTCGCCGAATTTACCGGTAACATCCCAGTCTCCATCCGTATCGAACCAGAGTGTCGCAAGATCTGCCTGAAATTTATAAATACTTACTATCTGTCCTGATGAATTGTAGGGAGGAACAAGCCCCCACTGATCTATAACACCCTGTTCACCGAAAGCACTGTATGCTGCAAAATCTCCTCCTGCTTTTATTTTTTCTGCAATTTTTGCAGAAACTGTGAGGTTAAGCTGAGACATAAGAGCAGAACCCTGAAACAACCTGCTTCCTCCATTGGGGCCGCTGTAACGGTCTCTGTCAAATATAAGGGATGGCCCCTGTTCAAAATCCAGTTTCGGTGGAAAGGGATTGCCGAAACTTTTTGTATTTTCACTGTCAGGAGAATAGCTTATAGTTACTGCAGTGGTGTTAAAATTTCCGCTTACCTTTACTCTTTCAAGCTCTTTTACCCTTGATGTTATTTTCTCTATGGTGTCTTCCATGTTTGACACCCTTATTCCCAGTGACTCCAGTTCTTTATGAAATTCTTCTGAAAGTTTATTTATAGTTTCAAGATCATCCTTTGTTGCATAAATGGTTAGATCCGGCATTTGAGGAATAGAAGCTTCTAACTGCTCTACATGGGCAATTATTCTTGCTACAGCCATGGCCATTTCATATCTTGTTACAGGTCTGTATCCCCTGAAATAACCATCAGGATAACCTTCTACAAGTCCTTTTTCCTGAAGTAATTCTACTGCATCATAGGCCCAGTGATTTTCAGGTATATCATTGAATGGGTTGGCTGCCAGGGGAAGTGATAAGCATAAACATAGCAATATGGCTGCCGGGATCATGATTTTATACATTATATAGCCTCCTTAATAACTATTGTCATTCTCGCGAAAGCGCATGTGCGTTAACTTAAGATTCAACCCTGCTCATTACAGTTCCTACAACCCCTCACCCTAAATCCCTCTCCCACGGGGAGAGGGACTTGAAAACACGTTAAACATTATGTTCTCCCCTTCTCCCCGCGGGAGAAGGGGCCGGGGGATGAGGGGAGTTTGTAAGGATTTTCTCACCTCTCATTACCTTAAGTTGACGCCTATGCGCGTACGCGGGAATGACAGATTAGAAATTTTTTGGTCATTATTTTACCTGTTTCTGTACTTAGAGACTGTAAGAAAATAACCCTGGTAAATTGTTAGAACGGTTATCATCCTCGCGTCACGCGTTACCCGTTACGATTTAGACTGTAAATATGATGGGGTTATTTCTCAACAAACCCTAAAATATAAATTTTACGGTAATGAAATATCTATAATATTACTTTTGTTTCCCTTTAGTTCCAATAGAGAACAAACCGGTATATATAGTAATCCCGAAGATTCTACAGGTTTAAGTTCTTTATTTGACTCTCCATTTAATGTTATTCCCTGTTCAATATCTTTTGCGAGGATATATATGTAGTCTTTATAGATAAAGGATTTTTTATAAAGAGGTATACCATTTAAGAATATTGAAGGATAATAAAAATTTATATTTTTATCATTCTCTATCATCTTGAGAGAAAAATCTTTCACGAGATATTCTGCGGAAATAAAAGCCTCTTTGCCTGTAATGGAATATCTGTAATTACTGCCGGCAAAGATTACTTCTTTTTTATTATAGTCATGTATGAAATTTATACCTGTTTCTTTAGAAAAAAAACTGACTGACATAAGAACCAGGTTATTTATTAATATACAGTTATTTCCTGCCGGCTTATTGTTAAAATAAATCAAAACTGGATTTTTTTTGCTGTATTTTTCTGATATTAATTCATCAACAGTGAGGAATTTCAGTTTTATTTCTCTGATTATCTCCATGAGTGCTTCCGGCGTTTCCTGGCATGTATCGTGAAAAACTGCTACTCCTCCTTTTTGTGACTCATAGTTAAATGTATCTATAGTCCAGGATTTCCCGAGATTACGCCAGTCCTCACTGTCTATCTGCCAGAGAATAAGCTCTTTACCAGAGGCGAAAATGAGTTTTTCCACTGAGTCATTATACTCACCCCAGGGAGGCCGAATATATTTAAATTCATAGTCATACCCCAGGGCTTTATTTACAGATTTTTCTGTCATAGCAAGCTCTTTTAATATTGTATCTGGATCTGATTTTTTCATGTTTATATGGTTGTATGTATGATTTCCAACAGTATGGCCTTCTCTGACAGTTCTTTTTATAATCTCAGGATATTTGTCTGCATGTTTACCTGATACAAAAAAGGCTGCCTTTATGTTGTTTTCTTTCAGTATATCCAGTATCTGAGGAGTAATATTCGGATCAGGGCCATCATCAAAGGTAAGAGCTATTTTGCCGGGAAAGGTATCATAAAAGGAGATGCCATGATGGACGTCAGCCATAGATTTACTGGTCAGGCTTATAATTATTATAATTATCAAACATATATAATGCATAATACGTGATGCGTGATGCGTGATGCGTGATGCGTGTGAAAAATCTTCTGCATTACGCATTACGCATTACTCATCAAGATTCCTCAAAATACCTTGCCGTAACTTCCCCATTGAATAACAAAACGCCCTTTTGTATTAAATTTCTGGACCCTGTTATTTCCGGAATCTGCTACATAAACATATCTTTCATCAGTTCCCATTGATATACCGTTGGGGCCTGCAAGTTCTCCCGAATTAATTCCATAGCTTCCCCATGTGGATATTTTTTTCCCTTCCGGAGATAATTTTATCACACAGGATTTACCTAAATCTGCAACAAAAACATTTCCTCTGCTATCTATGGTTATATCTACAGGGGATAAAAAGAGATTTTTATCAGAACCTTCTCCGCCCCAGCTTGATTGATATTGACCTTCACTGTTAAATTTTATTACCCTTCCGTTTCCTGCATCACATACATAAATATTCCTGTATTTGTCTACTGTAACACCGCGGGGGGCTGAAAATTGACCTATTCCTTTTCCTTTTACACCCCATACACTTATAAGTTTTCCTTCTGAATTAAATTTCTGTACCCTGTTGTTTTCCGTATCAACTACTGCTACTTCCCCTTCTTTATCAACAGTTATACCCTGGGGAAATCTGAAGTCTCCTGCGCTTTTTCCTGATTTTCCCCAGGAAAGTACAAAAGTGCCGTCATGTTTGAATTTCTGTATTCTGTGATTATTTGTATCAGTAACATAAAGATTTTTATCTTTATCTGCAGCAATATGGGAAGGTCTGTCAAAACAGCCTTCACCATTACCCTGTTCACCCCATTGCATAATAAATTTGCCTGTATCGCTGAATTTCTGTATTCTGCCATTACCACAATCTACAACATATATATTTCCGCTCCCTACTACTTCTATACCTACTGGATTATTAAACAATCCTCCGCCGCGATTATTGTAGTTATAAGCCAGAACTGCGAGTGTCGTGGAGATGAAGAAAATCAGAGAGAATAAAAAATATTTTTTCATAAATGTAAACCTCCTTATTTTCAGTTATCAGTTACCAGTTGCTAATCACCCTTACTGTTCAATGTTCACTGTTCACTGTTCACTGTTCACTGATTATTTGTTATCCTTAAAACCGAGAGACGATAAAACCCTGGAAATTCCTGTTTTTTTCTTTTCCTCTGTTTTTTTCTTTAATATTTTCATATATTCCATAAGTTCTGTTTTTATAAGAGGATTTTCTGTTATGTTAATATATTCTTCCAGCTTTGTTATACCATGTTCCATTACATCTCCTCTGTAACAGACTTCCAGAAGTGATTTGTAATATTTTAATTCATCTCTGTCAAGATTTATAGCTGTTTCAATATGTTCTATTCCGTCAGTATATTTACCTTCCAGCATATATATCTGGCCGAGAAGCCATTCTGCTTCCGGTTGATTTTTATTATAACGAATGGATTTTATCAGTTCCTGCTGTGCTATGTCCGGTTTCCCGAATTTGAAATACAGACTGCCGAGAAGGAAATAATATTCACCTTCCTGTGGAGAAAGAAAGATGGCTTTTTTATAGGCCTGTATTGCCATATTAAGTTTTTTTGATTTCTCATAAACCTTTCCCAGTATTGCAAATCCGTGGGCATTTTTAGGATCATGCATTACCGCTCTCTCGAGATATCTGGCGGCATAATCCAGATTGTCCATAAGAAAATAACATTCCCCTATACCTCTGTGTGCTTCAGCCTGTTTCAGGTCAGCCCTGAGAGCTTCTTCAAAATATTTAAAAGCATGATTTACATTTTTCAATTTAATATAAATTGTTCCCATATCACAGTAAGTATCTGCAAGAAGGGAAGGGTCGTTTGTTCCGCTCTGTTTTGCAATGTTAATGACCTTTTCAAAAACACCGAGGGCTTCCTGATAAAGACCTTTCTGAAGATAGGCTTTACCGAGATAGCTATGGGCAAGCTGGTTGTTTTGTTCCAGACTGATAGATTTTTCATATTCTCTTATGGCCAGATTTATCATGCCCTGCTGTGCATAGGCTTTGCCACGTAAATTATAATTAAGGGCAGAATTGGGATCCATCTCTATGGCTTTTCCCAGTTCTTTTATGGCTTCTCCAATATTCCCCTGTGCTTCAAGGGCAACCCCCATAGCTCTTCTTATGTCAGGGCCATCTATGCCGAGTCTTATTACCTTTCTTAATTCTTCTATGGCAAGACCATGCTGGTTTAAGAATATATAGGTCATTCCCAGATCTTTTCTCTTTTTCGGACTCAGGGGATCTGTCATGACAGACGACTGAAAATGCCTCAGGCTATCGGCAATTCTGTTCTTTTTTACATATAGATGGCCAATCATACTGTGGCTGTCAGAATCATCGTAATTCAGTGAAAAAGCTGCTTCCAGTTCTGATATTGCAGCATCTATCATATTTTTTTTATAATAAATAATCCCTAGCTTCCCGTGAGCTTCTGCATGGTTGCAGTCTAACTGTATAACCCTTTTGTATTCTTCAAGGGCAAAATCATATCTTTCCAGTGAAAAATAAAGGGAAGCAAGCCTGTAATGGGAAATTACATTATTTGGATCCAGAAATATGGATTCTTCATATTCTTTTTCTGCAAAATTATATTTTTTATTTTTACAATAAAGATAACCCAGTTCACAGTGGGCTTTTGCATCATCATTGCCATATTCGAAACTCTTTTCGAAACATCTTATGGCATCATCATTTTTTTCCAGTTGAAGGTAAAGAAAACCCAGGGCATTCCATGCTTTAAAATCCCCGGGATTTTTCAAAATAATCCTGTTATACTGGCCTATTGCATCTCCTGTATAGCCCTGTTTTGCATAAAGATCTCCTAAATCCAGGCAGAGTTGAATATTATCCGGCTCCATTACCTGTGCTCTTTTTAATGTGAGTATAGCCTTTGTAAATTCTTTTTTTTCCACATACAGGTCAGACATAAGAGAAAACATCTCAAAGTCCTGCTCGCCTTTTTCCATTGCCTGTTCAAGTTTTTCCAGAGCCATATCTACCTTCTGTAAGGTTGCATAAATAACACCCAGTTCTCTCAGCGCAGATCTGTTGCCATAATCATGCTTTAAAATATTGTTATAACATTTTATGGCATTATCGAGTTTTCCCTGTCTTGTATAAATTAGAGCCAGCTTAAAATAAGCTTCCGTTAATTTCGGGTTTATCTCTAAAGCATTTTCATATTCAGTTATGGCCTGATCAAGCTTGCCTTCTTCCAGTAACTCATGTCCTTTTTTTAAATGAGCATTTGCATCCTTCGGTGGAGGTTTTGGAGGAAGAGGTTTGGGAACAGTTACTACCGAAGATGCATAGGATGGTATATCCACCGGTTTTTTAGAAGGTTTTTTCTCATCCGGTTTTTTAGAAGGTTTTTTCTCATCTGATTTTTTAGATTTTTTTTCTTTTTTTCTTCCCGGTAATATTTCTCCACAGGCCAGGCAATATTCTTCTTTTTCAGCATTTTCATATTTACATTTCGGACAGAGTTTTTCATCGGTTTTTACTTCTTCATCATCATAATCTAAACCTATATGTTCAATCCACTGTTTACTGTCGTATTTTTCATAAAGAACTTCCCGTTCTGACAGTTGTTTTTGAAGCTGCTGTTCCTGTCTCAATTTTGACTGGGCAAAAGCATCCCATTGAGAAGAATAATTACCTTTATCAGCTCCTGCCGTATCTCTTCCAAGAAGTTCATCTAAAAATTCTCCTGCAGTTTGAAATCTTTGATTCGGGTTTTTCTCAAGGGCTTTTAATATTGCTTTCTCAATTTTCTTCGGTATTTCCGGATTATGCTGGGACGGACTGGGAGGGCGTGATTCTATATGCTGTTTGATTAATACAGGAATACTTGTTGCTTCAAATGGTAATTTCTGTGTAAGCATCTGATATAATATAACACCTACGGAATAAATGTCAGATCTTCTATCTGCATGAAGTCCCTGGGCCTGCTCGGGAGAAAAATATGTAAGAGTTCCGAATATTTCACCTGCCATGGTGAGGTTGTGAACACCTTCGAGACAGGCAAGACCGAAATCCATAACTTTTACTATATTTAATCTTGTTATCATTATGTTTTCAGGTTTTATATCTCTGTGAACAATATTCTGGCTGTGGGCATAATCGAGAGCCTGACATACAGGTGTTATAAGTGTTATACTTTCTTCTATATCCAGAGGTTTACCTTTTTTTTCCATATAATCCCATAGAGTAGTTTCTCCGTCAAGATATTCCATTACTATATATGGAACACCGTTACTTTCTTCACCTATATCATAAATACTTACTATATTGGGATGTATAAGACGGGATGAGAGTTTTGCCTCCTGAAGAAATCTTGTGACTGCTTCTTTACTGCGGGCAAGTTTCGGAGGAAGAACTTTTACTGCCACATCTCTTTCCAGAAT
>Ga0351886_10295_pt1 | contig 10620 bp, 6 predicted proteins | sample TotcelFGM3001L14_FD_206761 | JGI IMG/M metagenome (GOLD analysis project Ga0351886, IMG submission 206761) | Enriched cells from coal bed in the Powder River Basin, Montana, United States - Total cells FGM rep3 HSBNCT.FGM.300.1.L14 ... | reverse complement strand
GTCCCGTTCCCGCACCGGCCGGTAAATCATGCCGGCCTGACCCTGGCCCCGGAAGCGGGGACCCAGCGCCTGCGCCAGGTGATCAACAAAAACCTCACCGAGGCGGCCATCATGGACTCGGCCCAGCGGGCCTTCGCCGCCGGCTGGCAGCTCCTCAAGCTCTATTTCATGATCGGCTTGCCCCGGGAGACCCAAGAGGACCGGGCGGGGATTACGGCCCTGGCCCGGCGGATTCTGGCCGCCGCCCCTCGGGGCAGCCGCCCCCGGCTCAACGTCAGCCTCTCGAGCTTCATCCCCAAGCCCCACACCCCGTTTCAGTGGGAGCGCCAGGAAGATTTGCTGGAGTGCCGCCGCCGGCTCCACGAAGTCAAGGACCGGCTGCGCCAGAAAAACATCCAGACCAAGTGGAACTCTGCGGCCCAGACCTGGCTGGAGGGGGTGTTTTCCCGGGGTGACCGGCGCCTGGCCCCAGTTTTGATAGAGGCCCACCGCCGGGGGTGCCGCCTGGACGCCTGGAGCGAACACCTGCGGTTGGAAGCCTGGCGGGAGGCCTTTCAGGCGGCCGGGGTCGACCCGGACTTCTATCTGCGGGAACGGCCCCTTAATGAGCTCTTGCCCTGGGACCACGTCGACTGCGGGGTGAGCCGGGACTTTTTGCTGGCCGAGCGGGCCCGGGCCTATCAGGAGTTGGAAACCCCGGACTGCCGCGTCTCGGGTTGCCAGGAGTGCGGCGTCTGCGACCAGGACCGCATCAGTCTCAGGCTGGAGGACTCTTTAGCCCTGCCCTTGGAGCCTCCTCCTCCGCCGCCGGCCCCCGGCCCGTTGGCGCCCTACCGCTACCGGCTGACCTACGCCAAGCTGGAGGAGAGCCGCTGGCTGGGGCACCTGGAGATGGTGGCCTCCCTGTATCGCAGCCTGCGCCGCTCCGGGTTGCCCCTGTCGTTCTCGTCCGGATTTCATCCCCTGCCCCGGGTCTCCTTTTATGACGCCCTGCCCCTGGGGGTGGAGAGCCTGGCGGAGACCATGGACGTGGCTCTGGCAGCCCCTGTCCCCGAGGACGCGCTGGTATCCACCCTGAACCGGGTGCTGCCGGCGGGACTGAAGATCCTTCTGGCGGCCCGCCTCACCAAGCGCCTGGGTCCCCCCGGGCAAAAAGGCGCTCTCTACCAGGTGGAAAGCCCGGAGCCGGTGTTTGACTCCGATGCCGCGGCGCACTTCCTGGCTCAAACCGAATTTCCGGTCACCCGGCACCGGCCCAAGGAGGACCAGCGCCTGGACCTGCGTCCCCTGGTGGCAAGCTTGACCGTCCTGGACCCGCAACACCTGGAACTCGACCTGCGGCGTCAGGAAAAAGGCAACGTCAAGGTGACCGACGCCCTGGCAGCGATTTTTAACCTGAGTGACGACCAGGCGCGGGAACTGCGAATTTTGAAGATAAAAAGCACTTGATGAGGGCAGGTGAATAACTAAAATCCGTAGGGTGCGTCTCACGCACCATTCTTGGTGCGTAGAACGCACCATAAGGAAAATTACTTTTTTGATCGTAGATTTAGTATAAACTGGCACGTGAAACGCGCTTGACCAATACACCGGCTGACAGCTGACCGCTGACAGCTGATAGCTTTTTTTCCTATGGCCAACTTGCTGCTGATCAGCGTCACCGAATGGGACACCCGGGTGGCTTTTCTCGAAGACGGACGCCTGGCGGAGTTTTACGTCGAAGGCGGGACCCAGAACGGTCCCGTGGGCAACGTCTACAAGGGCCGGGTGACCAGGCTCCTGCCGGGCATGGCCGCGGCCTTTGTGGATGTGGGCCTGGAGCGGCCCGCCTACCTCTTTGCCGAAGATGTGATCGCCCAGGAAGATGAATTTTTTCAGGTCTGGCTCAAAGGCGAGATCGACGAGAACCCGCCCTCCCGGCGGCTTCCCCCTGCCACCATCAGCGACCTGCTCCATGAGGGCCAGGAAGTGTTGGTCCAGGTGTTGCGGGGCCCCACGCCCAACAAGGGCGCCCGCCTCACCACCCACATCAGCCTGGCCGGCCACTACCTGGTTTACATGCCTACCCTGAGCCAACTGGGGGTTTCCCGCCGCATCAACGACGAGGCGGAACGCCAGCGAATCAAGGCCACCCTGGAGGAATTGCGGCCCGCGGCCGGGGGGCTCATCGCCCGCACCGCCTGCCGGGGCCAGAGCCTGGAGAAGCTGACCCGGGAACGCGACCTGCTCATGGGGGTCTGGCAGCGCCTCCGGCGCAAAAAGGACCGCGCCCCCTGCCCCAGCCTCCTGCACCAGGAACTGGAGGCCGCCCGGCGGGTGGTGCGCGAGCTCTATTCTCCCGAGGTGGACCGGGTCCTGGTGGACGACCCCGCGGCCTTCGAGCGCATCGTCGATTATCTGGAAGCCCTCAATCCCCTGGATAAATACCGGGTGGAACTCCATGCCGGACCCGAGCCCATCTTCAGCCATTTCGGCCTGGAGATCGACTGGCACAAACTCCTGGCGCCCAAGGTCTGGCTCAAGAGCGGCGGTTACCTGCTTATCGACCCCACCGAGGCCCTCACCGCCATCGACGTCAATACCGGGCGCTTCGTGGGCCGCAAGCACCTGGAGGAAACCCTCCTCAAAACCAACCTGGAGGCCGCCAAGGAAATCGCCCGGCAGCTCAGGCTCCGGAACATCGGGGGCCTCATCGTCATCGACTTCATCGACCAGGAAAAGGCGGCCCACCGGGACCTGATTTACCAGACCCTGTTGGAGGCCCTGGCCCGGGACCGGGCCAAGACCACGGCCCTGCCCATTTCCCCCCTGGGACTGGTGGAGATGACCCGGCAAAGAATCCGGGACAGCCTGGCCCAGACCATCACCGAACCCTGCGGCGCCTGCAGCGGCCGGGGCCTGACCCTGACCCCCCAAATCCTGGCGGCCGACCTGATGCGCCAGCTATCCGCCGAGGCCCGGGAATTCCCCGGCTACCAGCTTCACCTTGCGGCCCATCCCCAGGTGATGCAAATCCTGGAAAAGGACGGCGCCCGGCTCCTCAAGCGCCTGGCCAAAGACCACCAGGTAAAAGTAACCCTGACCCCCCAGCCCCAATTCGCCCGGGACCACTTTGTGATCACGCACGAATGGCCTGGAGGGTGAAGCAGGTTTCAGGTTTCAGATATCAGGTTTGAGGGTTAGCGGCTGGAAGTTATCAGTTGCCAGTAATCAACAGCCAGTGTTAAATGAAACGAGATGCCCTTTCTCTCGTTCCCAAGCTCCAGCTTGGGAACGCACCTGGACGCCAAGCTCCAGCTTGGCAACAGGAATGTCACCTACGGATTGCCTGCTATTAAGCAAAGCAGGAGCTTTGTATCCAATGGGGTCCCCAAGCGGGAGCTTGGGAACCAGAAGAGAATTAAGTTATGGACAATAATACAAAAAATAATGCTGAGCATAGTTCTTATAGAAATTATTATAGAGAAATGCAATTAGAGAAAAGCATATATGAAAAAAAGAGAATAACTCGATATATTTCTTTTTTTAGATTTGTTGATTTTCTTAAAAATGGATTATTTATTCCTAACACAACTCTATTTGAAGATAGATGGGAAGGGTTAGTTGCCCTCAATAATTCATTAGCAAAATCATATATTGATAAAACTCACTTTGCGAAAATCAAAAAAGCGTTAGAATGGATTCATGTAAGTTGTTGGTATAATAATGAAAAAGAAAATTATTTAATGTGGAAAGCTTACGGTCACAATAATGAAGCCGTTAGAATTGAAACCACTAAAGATAAACTCATACAGGCTTATAGGGATAGTCCATATTTTTACGCTGCCTACTTGAAAGAAGTTGAATATTGGGAAATTACTATGGATCAAAGCTCCATTAAAGTCCCTTCTCTAATTGCACCAATCGGCGATAAAATTCCGCCAATAGATGAGAACGGTGTAAATATTGTTCAGATCATGCCTCATTTGTTTGTTAAGTATGATCCGTATCATGGAGAAAATGAACTAAGGCTTGTATGTTTAAATAAAGACTACCAATATCCCAATACTCAACCATTACCCGGGATCACAATAAAAATACATAATATTTCTGATTTTTTAAAAGGTATCACCCTTGCTCCTGGTGCTACAAATGAAGTTTATGAAACGGCTCAGATGATAGTAGAACGGTACGCTCCTGAAATTACAAATAAGATTAAAAGATCAATATTAGATATATGATAAAAGTTCGCCAATTATTCTTGTTGCTAAACCAAGCTTGGACCATAATTACGTTCCCAAGTACAACTTGGGAACGAGGATAACGAGAAAGAAATGGTGCATAGAACGCACCCTACAACTGACAACTGACTACTGACAACTACCCATGACAACCGCACCCATCATCTTAGGCACCGCCGGGCATATTGATCACGGCAAGAGCGCCCTGGTAAAGGCCTTGACCGGGGTGGACCCGGATCGGCTCAAGGAAGAAAAACTCCGGGGCATTACCATTGAGCTGGGCTTTGCCGAGCTGGAACTGCCCTCGGGGCAGCATCTGGGCATCGTGGACGTGCCGGGGCACGAGCGTTTTGTGCGCCACATGGTGGCCGGCGCCTCGGGTATGGACCTGGTGGCCCTGGTTATTGCCGCGGACGAAGGGGTCATGCCCCAGACCCGGGAGCACCTGGAGATCTGCGAGTTGCTCCGGGTCAAACAGGGGCTGGTGGTCCTCACCAAGGTGGACCTGGTGGAGCCGGACTGGCTGGAGCTGGTGGAGGAGGAAGTTCGGGAGGCCCTTAAGGGCACCTTTCTGGACGGCGCCCCCATCGTCAGCTTTTCGGCGGTCACCGGGTTCGGCAAGGAAAACCTGCTGGCCACCCTGGCGGAACTGGCGGCCCAGGTGCCCCCCAAACCGGTCAGCGGGATTTTCCGCCTGCCCATCGACCGGGTCTTCACCATCAAGGGCTTTGGCACCGTGGTCACCGGCACCGCTATTTCCGGCCGGGTGAAGGTGGCCGAGGCGGTGGCCATCTATCCGCCGGGCTTTAAGGCCAAGGTCAGGGGCCTCCAGGTCCATGGCCAGGCAGTGGAGATGGCCCTGGCCGGCAACCGCACCGCGGTCAATCTCCAGGGGCTGGAAAAGGAAGAGTTGGAACGGGGCATGGTGGTGGCGCCGCCGGGGGCATTGATCCCCAGCCGCCGCCTGGACGCCTACCTGGAGATTCTCCCCAGCGCCCCCCGCCCCCTGAAACACCGTCAGGCGGTGCGTCTCCACACCGGCACCAGCGAGCGGGTGGCCATGCCGCTGATCCTGGACGCCGACGAGATGGCCCCCGGGTCCTCGGGCTACGTGCAGTTTTTCCTCCGGGAACCGTTGGCCCTGAAGCCCGGCGACCGCCTGGTGATCCGCAGCTTTTCCCCGGCCTTCACCTGGGGCGGCGGCCTGGTCCTGCACGTCAACCCCACCCGGCACAAACGGCGTCAGCCCGAGGTGCTGGCCCGCTTCAAGGTCCTGGAGCAGGGCAGCCCCGAGGACGTCCTGCGCCTGTATCTGTCGGAGGCCGGGGCCGCGGGGCGCTCCCGGGCCGAACTGACGGCGCTGCTGCCCTGGGACCCGGCGGAGCTGGCCAACCGCTTGAACGCCATGGCGCGCCAGGGCCAGGCGCTTTATTACGACCAGGAAAATCAGCGCTATCTCCTCACCGTCACCGCCCAGGAACTGGAACGCCAGAGTCTGCAAATTCTGGGCGATTACCACCGCAAATTCCCGCTCAAGCCCGGCCTGTCCAAGGAAGAACTGCGGCGGCAGTTGCCCCCGGCTATGGAGGTGCGCCTGTTTAATTTTCTTTTGGGGGGTATGGCCCAGAAGAAGCAGATTGTCTCGGAGAAGGACCTGGTGCGCCTGAGCACCCATAAAGTGACCCTGGCCCAGGACCAGGAGGACGTATCGCGCCGTCTGGAGGAGTTGTACCGCCGGGGCCTATTCTCGCCGCCCACCTTCAAGGAGGCCACCGAGGCGTCCAAGATCGCCCCGGATAAGGTCAAACAGCTACTCCAGGTCCTGGTCAACCAGGGCCGGCTCATCAAGGTGAAAGAAGACCTCTATTTTCACCAGGCCGCCATCGAGGCTCTCAAGGCGGCGCTCATCGATTTCCTCAAGCAAAATCGGGAAATTACCGTCAACCAGTTCAAGGATCTGACCCAAACCAGCCGGAAATTTTCCATCCCCCTCCTGGAATACTTCGACTCCACCCGCACGACGGTCCGGGTGGGAGAGACCCGGAGGCTGCGGGAGGGCGCCTGAAGAGCGCAAGGGCCGGGCTATGGGCCTTCGACCTCTATCAGGCGGTGGCATCACCAGCCTTTTGGTCAACCTGAGCCAGGCGAAAAATCTCAATGGAATCGTAGGGGCGCACCCGTGTGTGCGCCCTCAATCCAGGGCGGACACATGGGTCCGCCCCTACAGGAAAATTGTCGTTTCTTGCGGCTTCACTCACTCAGAATGACCGGTTGGGTTGTATCTCGGATAGTCCGAACCGGCGCGGCTCAGGCTTACGGTGGCTGGTCAGGGCGAGCCGGCCTGACGCTCAGTCTAAAGCGGCGCCCAAACCCGGACCTCCCGGCTTCCATTGCCAAGGGGCGGGCCATGGGGTAAAATGGCCTATGCAGCTAAGGAGATTCCAGTTGACGTGGCAGGACCGGGCAGCCGAGGTTGACCCGGTGGTCGCCGGAGTCCGGTGGGAGGACTGCCGGCCTTGACCACCATGTCATTTCTGGAGCACCTGGAGGAACTGCGCCGACGTCTCATTATCTGCGTGGTAGCCGTGGTCATCTGTATGGCGATTTCCTGGCCCCTGGTCCCCACGGTGCAGCAATTCATCACCCGGCCCCTACAAGAACCGTCGGTCACCCAGAAATGGTCCTATGTACTGGAGACCTGGGCCACGCAGAAATTTCCGGACCTGGCCAACCGGCTTGGGCTCAAACCCGAGCCCCCCACGGTTAATCCCCACCGGCTCAACTACATGGCCCCTCTGGAGCCGTTTTTCGTCCAGATGAAGATTACCCTGATCACGGGGCTGGGCCTGGCTTTCCCCATCATTCTCTACCAGATGTGGCTGTTTTTTGCGCCGGCCCTTTACCCCAAAGAAAAAAAAATCATCTATTATTTTCTGCCGGTGGGCACGGTCGCCTTTGTCCTGGGGGATTACTTTTTCCTCAAAGTGGTGTGGCCCCTGATCATCTCCTTTTCCCTGCGCTATGAGAGCGAGTTCCTGTTCTCGATGCTCAACCTGACCCAGTTTGTCAATTTCTGCCTGCGCCTGCTCCTGCTGTTCGGGCTGATCTTTGAATTGCCCCTGATCCTGTTGATCCTGGCCCGGGTCGGGATCGTCCGGGTGGACTTTTTGTGCCGTCAACGGCGGGTGGCGATCTTGCTGAGCGCCGTAGTCGCGGCCTTTCATGCCGATGTGCTCACCATGGCGGCCATCGCCATCCCCCTCTATGGTATGTATGAACTATCCATCGTCACCGTGCGATTATTCGGCGGCCCCTATAGCCGGGGCCAGGACAGGGAACCGGCCGCGGCGCCGGTGGAGACCGGCCTGGGACCGCCGCCGGCACCATAAGCCCCGGGAGGCCCAATTAGATTGACATCCTGGTGATCTGATTTATATATTCACTAGCTGAACACAGCAGAAGGTTATTACATGAGCACCGACTTGGAAAAACCGGGGCCCGAGAGGTCGGATGCCCCTGAGACCGATAAGCCCAGGACCTGGATGGGACGCATCCTCAGCCGCCTGGCCGGCTGGCTGGGGGGCCATGATTTTCATTACGCCGGGTACCTGCCCAGCCGCCCGGGGTTTTTGTTACGCTATACCCTGGACCCGTTTTTCAGCCGGGTCACGGTGCACCCGCGCTATCTGGAGCAGCTGCGCGACCTGGCCAGCCAGGGAGCCGTGGTCTATACCCTGAAATACCGCAGCCATCTGGATTTTCTCTTTTTTAACCGGCGCTACCAGAAACTGGGGGTGGTTGCCCCGGAGGTGGCCTTCGACCTGAACCTCTGGATGTGGCAGCCCCTGTCGCACCTGGTGCAGATCATCTCCGCCGCGGTCAATTATTTTACCCGCCGCCGGTCCTGGCCCAATCCCTTTCAAGATGGCTATTTCCAGCAGACCATTAAAGAAAAGCGCGGATCTCTCCTCTTCCTGGTGGATCAGGTGGGGTTCCGGCAGCGTTTCCTCAAGCCCCGGGAAGACCCCATCCGCCATCTCCTGGAGATCCAGTTGGAGCTGGATTTCCCCATTTTCCTGGTCCCCCAGATGGTCATGTATGAAAAAGCGCCTTTCCGGGAAAACAAGAGCCTGTGGCAGCTCTTTTTCGGGGACAGCGAGAATCCCGGCCGGTTGCGGAAACTCGGCCTGTGCCTCCTCAGGGCCAAGAGCGCCGTGGTAGAGGTGGCGGAGCCGATAAATCTCAAGGAGTTCCTGGCCACCGCGCCCACGGACGGCCGCCTGCGGGACCTGGCCCAGCAGATCCGGCGCGAGTTGATTCAGCGCCTGGACGTCCAGCGGCGGGTGATTACCGGACCGGTGATGAAATCCCGGGAGGAAGTCATGGAACTCACCCTCACCGACCCGGCCCTGACTCGTGTCATGGAGCATTTGGCGGAGACCAAGAAGAAAAAGCTGTATAAGATAAAAAAGACGGCTCAGGATTATTTTTGGGAGATGTCCGCCGATCCCCACGTTTTTTATATCAACACCATGCATCGCCTGATAAATTGGCTGTCCCGGCATTTGTTTGAGGGCATTGCCTTCGACACCCAGGGGTTCGAGAAAGTGCGGCAGGCCAGCCAGCGGGGCTGCCTGATCTTCGTGCCCTGCCACAAAAGTCATCTGGACTACCTCATCCTTAACTACCTTATCTTCCAACATCACATGCAATCCCCGCGCATCGCCGCGGGCAAAAACCTGTCCTTCTGGCCCCTGGGCCCCATCTTCCGGGGCTCCGGCGTCTTCTTTATCCGGCGCCGGTTCCTGGGCGGCAAACTCTATGCCGAGGTCCTCCACACCTACATCAAGACGATGATCAAAACCGGCTACAACCTCGAGTTTTTCATTGAGGGAGGACGCAGCCGCACCGGTAAACTGGTGCTGCCCAAGGTGGGGCTGCTCAATATGGTCCTCCGGGCCTATGACGAAGGGGCCGCGCCCGATATCCTCTTCGTACCCACCTTCATCGGCTATGACCAGGTGCTGGAGGAAAAAGCCTACCTCCAGGAACTGGAGGGCGGGAAAAAAGAAGATGAAACGGTGGGCCAGTTGGTCAATGCCAGGAAATTCCTCAAGAAACGCTACGGCCGGGCTTATATCCAGTTCAGCGAACCCCTTTCTCTGAAGGACTACATGGCCGGGCTGCCGCTGCCGGAAAGCGGGGACCTTCAGGCCCGCCAACACGGTCAGGAGTTATCCTACCGCATCATCCAGGCCATTAACCAGATTTCCGTTGTCACCCCTTTCTCCCTGGTCTGCGCCGCCCTGCTAACCTATCCCCGTAAAGGCGTCTACCGCCGGGAGTTGCTGCAAATCATCCAGGTGCTCTACGATTATCTCCAGGCCCAAGGGGTGCCCGAGGCCGATTCCCTGGGAGACCTGACCCAGGCGGTGGAGGATAATTTGGCCGTGTGCGAATCCCGCAAGCTCGTCACCCCCATTGAGAAGGAAGAGGGCCTCACCGATGAGCTGGGACTGGGCGGCTACAGCATCGATGAGACTAAACGCCCCTTATTGGAATACTACAAGAACAATATCCTCCACTTTTTCCTGCCTGCGGCCATGGTCTCGCTGTCCATCCTGGCCCGCCAGGGCTTCGAGTTCAACCGGGATCAAATCCTGGAGGATTATGGCTTTCTCCGGGATTTTTTCCGGAACGAATTCATTTTCAGCGACCAGGACCCTGAGACTCAAGTAACGGAAACCCTGAAATACTTTACCTCCCGGGGCGTGGTGATCAATCTCGATTCCCATGAGGCCTCCTATACCCTGTCGGCTTCCGGCCTCAAGGAACTGGCCTACTTCGCCAACCTGCTGTTCAACTACCTGGAGTCCTACTGGATCGTGTTTCGCTCCATCAAATTTCTCCAGAAAAAGCCCCGGAGCGAGAAGGAATTTTTGAAACGCATCCAATCCATCGGCGCCAAACTCCACAAGCTGGGCGAAGTGGAGCGGGCCGAGGCCCTGTCGGAAGCTACCTTCCAAAACGCCGTGAAGATTTTCGGGGAAAAGGGCATCGTCCTGAAAAAAGCCCCTGAAGGCAAGGGCGCCACCACCTTCAGCCGGCCCGCCGACGAAGACGCCAAAGAGTACTACGGCCGCCAGCTGGCAAGGTTCTTGAGAAGATAGTTGTCAGTAGCCAGTAGTCAGTAAAAACTGAAAAACTGGCTACTGGCCCCTAACCCCTATCTTATAACCGCCTCCCAGGCCAAATCCACAGCTTCCCGGGGACTCCCGGCCCGTTTAATTCCCGCCAGGTCCCAGGTAACGTTAAGGACGATCACCGGTTTGCCCAGTTTCAGGGCGATGGCCGCTTCGGAGATGGTGCCATAGCTCCCATCCACCGCGATGAGGGCGTC
>Ga0351886_10453_pt1 | contig 10689 bp, 8 predicted proteins | sample TotcelFGM3001L14_FD_206761 | JGI IMG/M metagenome (GOLD analysis project Ga0351886, IMG submission 206761) | Enriched cells from coal bed in the Powder River Basin, Montana, United States - Total cells FGM rep3 HSBNCT.FGM.300.1.L14 ... | reverse complement strand
CATTATAAAAAAATTATAAACCTCTCTAAATAATTCCTCCACGATATTTATCAGGTTTGCCCCATAGCTTTTCTAAAGGATTTTTATTAAGATAAGAGAATAGAATTCATGAAAGAATTTCTATCTAATCAGGAATGACAATTAAATAACTGTCTCAAATATATTAAATCTTGACACGTTACGCGTTACGCGAGGAAAGAGACTATTAATAAATTTCCATTCCTTAAGAACTGGGACAATTTATGAAAAAATATGAACATATGACTAAAAAAGAATTAATCAAATCTCTTAAAGAATTTTCGTCAGAACAGAATATAAAACAATCTGCTTATGAAGATACACTTAATGAATTAGAGGCTCATCAGATAGAATTGGAGACACAGAACCGTGAAATGCAGGAAAGCCGGAGAGATCTGGAAGAAGCCAATAACCGTTATGCACTTCTCTACGATTTTGCTCCAGTCGGATACTGTACCCTTGATAAAAAAGGAATTATAAGGGAAATAAATCTTACCGGTGCAAAAATGCTTGACATAGAAAGAAACCTCTTGCCCGGCAAGCCATTCAACATGTTTGTTTCAGAAAAAGATACGGGAAAATTCTTCAGTCATTTGAAAGAGTGTAAAAAACATATGAAGAAGGTTTCTACAGAACTGTGTCTGAAAGAAAAGGATGGACAGACTAACTGGATAGAACTGTTGAGTTCCCATGTGGAGGACTCGGGAAAGCTAATGTTCCAGACAATAATTACCGACATCACAGAGCGTAAGCAGTCAGAGGAAGAACTGCAAGAAAGCAAAGATAGATTTCGTGCAATTTTTGAACAGGCTGCAGTTGGCGTTGCTTTATTGAATACAAAAACAGGACAATTTATTCGTATTAATCAAAAATATTGTGATTTTTTAGGTTATACCATGGAGGAAATGTTACAAAAATCATTAATGGATATTACTTACCATCAAGATATTCAAGAAAATGTTGATAAAAACATACAGTTTATAAAAGGTAATAATAAAGAATTTTCTTTTGAAAAGCGTTATGTCCATAAAGATGGGAAAATAATCTGGGGAAACCTTACTATTTCGCCATTATGGAAATCAGATGAGAAACCAGAAACATATTTTCATGTTGCAATAGTTGAAAATATTACGGAACGTAAAAGGGCAGAGGAAGCATTACAGAAATCGGAACGTTTCGCCCGCTCTACAGTAGATGCCCTCTCGGCCCATATAGCCATACTGGACGAAACAGGCTCCATCATTTTTGTCAACCGTGCCTGGCGTAATTTTGCTCAGGCAAATTCCACCGTAGTTGCCAACCTCTGTGAGGGTGCAAATTACCTGTCAGTGTGTGATAAAGCGTACAGACGCTTTTGCAGAGAAGCAAAAGAGTTTGCCGACGGTATTCGTTCTGTCATCTGCGGTGCTCAGGAGGAGTTCAGCCTGGAATCCCCCTGCCACTCGCCGGACGAAAAACGATGGTTCCTTGGCAGGGTCACACGTTTTTCCGGCGAAGGCCCCATCCATGTCGTAGTCGCCCACGAAAACATCACTGAACGCAAGGAGGCAGAGGATGCGCTGAAGATTAATGATGCAAGGCTTACTGAAGCTCAGAGGGTTGCTCATATTGGGAGCTGGGAGTTAGATGTCAAAAGTCATGAACTATTCTGGTCAGCAGAGACCTTCCGAATATTCGGTTATAAACCGGATCAATTCAGCCCCACAATGGAGACCTTCTTTGAAAATGTTCATCCTGACGACAGGCTTCTTATGAATGAAGTAACTCATGCTGCATTTTATGAAAGAAAACCTTTCGATGTAGACCATCGAATAATCCTTCCAGACGGGAAAGAATGTTATGTTCATGAAAGGGCGGAAGTTATTTTCGATGATGGAGGACAACCTGTCCGCATGACAGGGACTGTTCAGGATATTACAGGGCGCAGGCATGCAGAAGAAGAGCAAAAGAAACTTCAGGAACAGTTGACACAGGCCCAGAAAATGGAGTCAGTAGGGAGGCTGGCAGGGGGAGTCGCTCACGATTTCAACAACATCCTGGGGATTATCATAGGATATGCTGAAATGATTATGATGGATATGGAACCTGATAATCCGATATATCCCCACCTTCAGAGAATTTTAAATACAACACAGAGAGCAGCAGACCTTGTCAGACAGCTTCTGGCCTTTGCCAGAAAGCAAACTGCCAGTCCGGAGATACTGAATATTAACGAAACAGTGGCAAATATGTTTAGAATGCTCAAGAGGATCATAGGTGAAGACATAAACCTTATATGGAAACCCGGTCATGACATATGGAATGTCAGAATTGATCCTGTTCAAATAGACCAGATTCTGGCAAATCTGGCAGTAAATTCCCGTGACGCCATTTCCAATACCGGTTCTATCACACTGGAAACAGGTAATGTAGTCTTCGATTATGCATATTCCGCAGGCCATGCAGAAATCCTTCCCGGGGAGTTTGTCCTTCTGGAAGTAAGTGACACAGGATCGGGAATGAGTAAAGAAGTAGTAGAACATATCTTTGAGCCTTTCTTTACAACCAAAGAAACAGGCAAAGGAACAGGTCTTGGACTGGCTACCGTATACGGTATAGTCAGACAAAACAATGGCTTTATCAATGTGTACAGTGAAGAGGGAAAAGGAACAAGTTTCAAAATATATCTGCCTCGTTTTAAATCAGATATTGTTCAAAGTACAGTAGAAAAAGTGTCAGAGAAACCACAGAAAGGAACAGAGACTTTACTGATTGCCGAAGATGAAAAAGATTATCTCATGTCCTGCAAAATAGTTCTTGAAAAGCTGGGTTACACAGTATTTTCGGCAGAAACTCCAGAGCAGGCCATCACTCTTTCAAAGGAACATCCCGGAGATATTGACCTTCTGATTACAGATGTGATAATGCCGAAAATGAACGGAAAGGAACTGCTGGAGAAGATACATAAAATCAGGCCGGGACTGAAATGTCTTTATATGTCCGGCTATACTGCCAATGTAATTGCCCATCATGGCGTTCTGGATGAAGGTGTGAACTTTTTACAGAAACCCTTTTCCGTAAAGACTATTGCAGAAAAAGTCCGGGAAGTAATTGACTCGAAATAAATGTTTTTTTAAAATTCCTCTATTAACCGGGATACTCTGGAGGAGCCATTATAAAGCTCAGGAAAAACTGAAACAGCAGACTTATCTTCAAGTGCCTTCAACAAACAGTTTTCCAGGCTTTTTCTGTCAGTAAAAATATATTTTTCAGACGAATTCCTGACTGACTGTTCATCAATCTGTCTCTTAAAAGCCTTTAAAACTCTCCTCTTTCGTACCATGGAAATTTCATGATATGTATTATAGCCAGAGCCTGATATTACAATATCTACAGGGTTCAGTAATTCTACAACAGGAAAATAATTTATATGATATGGTGAAAGTTTCGGATCTTTTAAAGTTTCCAGAGAGGCAAATCTTACTATAATCTCAGGTCTGTTCATATCTGAAATAACCTGTGATGCCATATGAAAAAGATTTTCTCCTTCATTGCCATATCCACTGTGCATTACAAGGATTATTTTTTTTCCAAAAGAAGAGACTCTGAGATATTGAAGGGCTTCACAGGCAGGCTTTAATTCCTCCGGCTTTCTGCAGATTATATAACCGGTTCTTATAAAATTATCTTTTTCTTCCAGTAAGGTACCATAACCTGCCGGGTCAGGAATAATGACAAGATCATAACAGGAAAGATCGGGGTGATTGATTTCATCATGTCTGTATCTGAAAATAAATATTTTCTTTAAAGATTTTGATTGAAGACAGCCCTCCAGTTCACCGTAATAACCGTAATAAAAGGTATCTACTATTAACAGTTCTGGTTTTATAAAATCAATAATATTTTTTATAATTATTGAGTTATCAAGAGTATTTTCATGTTCTCCAGGAATTTTAAAAACACTTATTCCGTAATTATTTAAAATATGAACAAAAGGTGAAGAGGCAATCATAAAAAGTTCATGTTTTTTCTTTAATTCTCTGAGAATGGAATAACCTCTCACTATATGGCCTGTTCCGCCGCCTGTAGCATAATAAAGTATTTTCATTTATAATCGTGACCCGTGACGCGTGACCCGTGACGCGAGGACTCTGTATGGATTGTTATTTAATATAAATTTTACCACAGATTATTGAATATAACTTGCTATTTTATATTTTTTTTTATAATATATTCATTGAAAGGAGAAGAGTGAAATATTTTCACCAGTCACCTGTTACGCGTCACGCGTCACGAATTAAATACAAAGGAGTAATCACCATGTATGACATAACAGTATTAGGAGGAGGCCCGGGCGGCTATGTTGCTGCCATAAGATCTGCCCAGTCAGGAGCATCTGTATGTTTGATTGAAGAAAGAGAAGTAGGAGGAACATGTCTTAACAGAGGATGTATCCCTACAAAGGCAATACTTGCCAGTGCAGATCTTTACAGACATATGATGAAGGCAGAAGAATTCGGACTTACAGCAGAAAACGTAACATTCGACTTTTCAAGAATAATTGAAAGAAAAAATAAGATAGTAGAAAACCTGAGAAATGGCATATTAAAACTCATAAAAGACAGAAAAATTACACTCATTAAAGGCAGAGGAAAACTCCTTAATAAAAATGAAATAGAAGTTACTGGAGAAAACAGGGTTTCCGTTAAAAGCAATAAAATAATCATTGCCACAGGCTCAGAACCTCTTGTTCCCGGGATGTTCAATATTAATTCAGAAAAAATCATTACAAGTGATGATGCACTTACCATGACAGAAATTCCGAAAAGTATCATAATAGCAGGAGGAGGTTATCTGGGATGCGAATGGGCCATTATCTTTAAAACCTTCGGCTCTGATGTTACAGTTGTGGAAATGCTGAAAAATATAGTTCCCACTGAAGATATACAGATAAGCAGATTTTTACAGACTTTTATGCAGAAACAGGGCATAAAGATTATGACTGGATCGAAGATATTGGAAGTAAAAGACACAGGTGAAGACATAGAAGCACATATTGAAGGTGGGAAAATAATAAAAACCAGCAAAATGCTCTTGTCCCTCGGAAGAAAATTAAATACAAGAAATATGGGGTTTGAAGAGGCAGGATTAAAGTTTCAGGGAGAAAAAATTGATATAGATGAAACCATGATGACTTCTGTAGAAGGTCTTTATGCCATAGGTGATATTACAGGGAAAAAGCTCCTTGCCCATGTGGCCAGTGCCCAGGGCATAGTAGCCGCTGAAAATGCCTGCAATCATAAAAAAACTATGATTGATTATGATTTAATCCCGGGCTGTATATATACCAGTCCGGAAGTGGCAAGTGTAGGTTTAACAGAACAGAAAGCCGCTGAACTTGGTATAAAATGCATTAAAAGCAGATTTCCTTTTGCAGCAAACGGGAAAGCAGGCTGTATTGGAGAAACAGACGGTTTTATAAAGATACTTGCAAAAGAAGAGGATCATAAAATTCTTGGTATTCATATCATAGGGCCGAAGGCAACTGAACTTATAGGGGGCGCATCAACTATTATCATTCTGGGATTAAGCGCAAAAGAAGCATTAAAAACTGTATATCCCCATCCGACTCTTTCGGAAAGTCTTATGGAAGCCCTGGCAGGAATAGAAAAAGAGTGTATTCATTTCGGAGGCTAATTCTGGTGAGTAGTGAGTGGTGAGTAAAATTACCTGCGTGATTATTATCCATATTCACCTCTCACTGTTTAACCAAAAAGTACACCTGTTACCTGATATTTATTATCTTTTTTAGTTAAAAACAACTGAATAAGCACATCGTTTTTTGTACCGTCAAAAACAGCTTTCCATAATATTAAAATTCTGTCTCCTTTTCTCAACAGACCGAGATACTGACGTGACTTGTAATTGCCAAGATTCTGTGCCATATTGTCTTTTACCGTAACAAGATATTCTTTTGTGAGACTTTTTTTGAGTTCTCCATTGAAATTCTGGGAATATTTATCGTAATTTGTCTCTTTTATTCCTGCCAGTATATTATCCAGATATTTCTCTGCTGTAGCTTTTATATCTTTTTCTCCATCCTGAGCGAATGAAACATTACATAGTATAATTGTAAAAAATACTAAAAGACCGATAATTTTAATCATCTTCAGAAACCTTCCTTAATTTAAAATTTTTCTATTCCCTCATCAAAACTTTCAAGTAATTCTGTTAATTCCCTGTTTAAATCCTGTGACAGGAGAGAAGTATCCAGTTTTTTTATAAAGGAATAACTTTTTCTGAGTTTTTCATAGAGATCAACAACTTCTTCTTCCAGTCCTTTTATGAATATTTTAAAGCTTTCCAGTTCTATATCAGCATAATCCTTAACAGTTGAAAGTTCATTAAAATATTCTATATTCTGAGTTCTGAGTTTATAAAGTTCCTTTGCTTTATGAACCAGAACAAGTAATTCATCTTTTGAAATGGGTTTCTGTATATAATCCATTGCTCCAAGGCGTAAAGCCTGAACAGCTACATCTTCCGAACCTTCCCCTGTAATTATAATTACTTCTATTACAGGATAGAGCTTTTTTACAGTTTTTAATAAATCAATACCTGTTTTTTCCGGCATAAAATAATCGGTAATGACCAGAAAATAATCCTCCGGATTTATAGTCAGACATTTTAATGAGTCTGCTACATTGTTGACCACTACACCGACATAATTATCTGACAATACTATGCCATCTATTAACATACATGTTACAGGATCATCATCAACAATCAATATTTTCATAGAATTACTATTCATAAATATTCAGTCTCTCCTGTATAAATTTAGGTTTTGGGTTTTAGGTTTTAGGTTCTGGGTTTTTAATCTCCCTAACCCAACACCCATAACCCATAACCCTTAAATATTAACAACTAAAAAATTAAACTTTACTCAGTAAAAAATGAAAATTCCTATGAATTTAAATTAATGAACACTTCTGCATAATTCTAACACAGGGTTACAAAAATTTGCAATGATATTTAAAAATATCTATTAAAAGTGAAAGGTGAAGCGAGTGACGAATATTTATCCACCACTCGCTATTTACTGTTTATTTAAATAATAAAGCTCCCAGATCATAGCCATTGACAGTAAAAGTTCCGCTTCCATCCGGCTTCATATAATTCACACCCCATGGCTTGAGGCTGGCATCTGACAGAGACTTGCTCTGAATACCGGGGAGACTCTGTCCATTATAATATTTATTCCCGAAAGTACCTGCCATGTCTATACTGCTATAATGAAAAGCTGCATCTCCTGAGGTACTATCCAGTTGATTGGCTATTACCCAGTTTTTATAAAGGGTTGCAAAACTTACACCAAGTACAGTCTCAATATTATCCATACCGGTATTACTGCTGCCTGAAACAATCTGTTTTATTTTATCAGGCCCGTAATGATCATTTATATAACACATAAAGAGAAAGGAAATACCATAACCTGTTCTGTTACTGTACCATTCCGTAACAGAATAATTCTTCGTATTTATTTCAAAATTCTTAACCACATTATAGGCAAATTCACTTCCATTTGGAAGTCCGTAGCCTGCATACATTTCTGCTATCATAGAGCATCCTTCGTTAAATGTGATATTATCATATGAACCTTTATAATTGAAATGTACCATATGCTGAAATTCATGAGGCAGAGTGGCAAGAAATTCAAAAACATCATTTGAAGTGCCTGATACAAGGAAGGCAGAATTCAAATAAATGATATCTTTATAGTTGCTGTAAGGATTACCGACACTTTTAGGATATTGATCCCTGCTATAAAAATATCCGTAAGTTCCTCCAGGACTTGTTTCTGATCCGTCATTCAATTCAGGTGAAAGGAGGATATAAATATGATTGTCTCCGTCTACATCGGGAGGATCACCGAAATGACTTACTACAGAAGGAAAACTTCTTCCATCCCATTCATTTACAATCTGCTGTGCCTGAGTAGTATTTACAATAGAATTATTATCTACATAGACATAACAGTTTTCACCCATTGCCAGAAGGGTGGCATTTACAAGAACATCATTATTATTTGCATCTACAACCCAGAACTGCTGTTCCTCTCCTATAATATCACTGGAATGAATGGCGTTTTTCTTATAAAGTGATGGAGAACCATATTGTTTATAGAGTCTTTCAGTATCTTTTCTTATACGGTCATACAGTCTCTCAGCTTTTTCTCCGCCTCTGTAATAAACAGGTTCATCAGAAGTGGAAGGCATTGAAGCTACAGCTATATCAGTATTTACTGTATAGGCATATTCACTGTCAGATTTATTATAAACTGCAACTATATTGGAGTTAGATACACTTCCCCCTGTCTGACCTCCTGAGAAGGTCAGTTCAGTCACATTTGACGGCAGCACTGTAGGAGCAGGAGTGGTGGTAACAGTAGGGATAAAAGTAGCTGTAGGAGTAACTACCATGGGAGGAGTAACAGTGCTGTCACCGCCGCAGCCTGTTATGGCTGTTAAGATAGCCAGGGAAATCAAAAAAATCAATAGAAATTTTTTTAAATACACTTATATTCCACCTTTCTAAAAAAATCCGGATAGAATTTTATTCTTCAAATTATCTTCTTCTCCTTTAAACTCAAAAATTTACCTTCTCCTATTATTATATGATCTATAACCTCTATGTTCATTATCTTCCCTGCCTCTATTATTGTTTTTGTTATTTCTATATCCTGGGCACTGGGTATTATATTCCCGCTCGGGTGGTTATGGACGAGAATTATGCTTGATGCCATTTCCTGTATGGCAGCATAAAATACCTCTCTGGGATGCACAAGGCTTGCATCAAGTATACCGCTGGAAATTGTTTCTATCTTGATTAACCGATTCTTTGTGTCAAGGAGCAAAACTTTAAATACCTCTTTTTTATAATATCTCATTTCATTCATAAGAAGACGGGCCACATCAGCAGGGGTATGAATAGAAGGTTTTTCAACCTCAGAGTAACCGGCAATTCTTTTTCCCAGTTCGAAGGAAGCTATAAGCTGTGCTGCTTTAACAGGGCCGATACCATCAATACCACTGGAAAGTTCACGTAAAGTTGACCCGGCAATACGGCTTAAATTACCGGAAAATTTATTCAATAATTCTTCTGCTGCCTGAAGTGCTGTCTTTCCATGAGTCCCCTGCCTTATTATTATTGCAATCAATTCCGATGTTTTCAGCACATCGGGGCCTGATTTACAAAGTCTTTCCCTTGGCCTTTCATCAGGCGGTAAATCCTTTATGGTAAATCTCGTCAGTGTTTGCATAATATCACTCTTTTCGTGACGCGTGACGCGTGATGCGTGACGCGAGGATTATGTATGGATTGTTATGTATCAACTATAACAGGAGCAGGTATAAATAAGGAGTAAAAAGAAGGTAACATAAAGAATATTTTAAGTTAAATTAGTCAAATTATAGAATCGTAACGAGAGGATAACCGGTTAGATTGCAAATATTCCACAATATAGATGGAGAATTCTCAGGTCTTTTAGTTAAAAGTATTGTGAAAATACTAAAAAAATAAAGAGGATTATTAAAACAGGTAATAGAAATAAAGTAATTAAATAAAAGTATATATTTAAATTAAGGAGATTAAAGTATGACGTCAAAATGTATCATACTATTTATTACTGCTTTACTTCTTTTTATCTCAGGATGCGGCGGAGGAACTAATAGTTCTACAGGTCCTCAAATACCTTCTGTCACTCCCGACACAGGCTCACTCGAAATGCAGATGAACTGGCCGGAAAAAGAAGAAGGCCTTTCAGCACAGTTAATACCGGCAGATACAGTCAAAATAGAAATAACAATAACTGGAGTAAATATTTCGCCCCCTGTAACAGTTTATCTTCTTAAAGGCGTGAACAGTACAACTATTTCTGACATACCTGCAGGAGAGGTGCAGATTGAATTTAAAGCTCTCGATGCAAACGGGAAAGTTCTCGCGCACAGAATAACCCATGTTAAAGTAATAGCAGGACAGTCAGTATCTGTAAATGTTATTCTGGGAATAACACTCCTTTCTACAGGATTTGTCCCATCAAGTATTACACTTAATACAGGAGACATACTTTATTTTGTAAATAATGATACTGTTCCTCACACTATATGCCTCACAGGTCTGTCCAATTCCGGCCCTATCCCTCCTGGAGGAGAATATTCCTTTAATTGCGGGAGTAAACCCGGTAAAAATTACACTTTCACCAGTGATGGATTTTCCTGTTATATAACAGTAACAGGAGGAATCGATCCTACCCCTTATTCTCCCGGTATACCTACACCTACAAATACTCCTGCACCTTCATGGAAAAATGTAGGCACTGCAGCAGGATTTTCGGCAGGATCGGCTTACTATACCTCCCTGTATGTATCCAATGGGACACCTTATGTGGCTTATAGTGATGGGGCAAATGGATATAAGGCCACAGTAATGATGTATAATGGAACAAGCTGGGAAACTGTAGGCACTGCAGGATTTTCGGCAGGAGAGGCTAACTCTACCTCCCTGTATATATCCAATGGAACACCTTATGTGGCTTATATGGATGGGGCAAATGGAGGTAAGGCCACAGTAATGAACTTCACTAATTAGAACAGGGATTAGTGGGATTGCCGGGATGGTCTGAACTCGGAT
>Ga0351886_10344_pt2 | contig 11242 bp, 14 predicted proteins | sample TotcelFGM3001L14_FD_206761 | JGI IMG/M metagenome (GOLD analysis project Ga0351886, IMG submission 206761) | Enriched cells from coal bed in the Powder River Basin, Montana, United States - Total cells FGM rep3 HSBNCT.FGM.300.1.L14 ... | reverse complement strand
GTCTGCCATGTTCTATAAGATATGTGGCTAAATATGCAGAGGCAGAATCGGAAAAATCACTTGACTGGAACAGTGAACTACTTTCATCTATTATCCCTGAAATAACAAAAGATAGAGATTTTTACCTTAAAGATATAAAAGATCCTGATAAAGCACATAAAACAGAAATTCTCTCTATCACTCTTCCCTGCCGGAATATGACAGAATGGGAAAAAGTAGATGCTATTTTTATAAATAACCCGTCTTCTGCATTGTTCAGATATTCTACGGGAAGTGACAGAAAAAACAGTCCGCAAAAACATGGTTTTATGCTCACACTTGTACATTACACGAAAAAAAATGAAACTATAATCTCAGTCGATGCAAAGAAGAAATATTCACTGGCCTATCTTGGAACTATTCTGGAACTCAAAGAAACCTTACTCAGAAGATCACATAAAAACGGTGATACAAGGCTTATGGATGAGAAAGGAATTATAAAAAAATTCAGGCCAGGCTATCACAATCCTGATCCATGGTATGACGGAAGAGGACATAATTATACCATTGTAGCCAGCCCCAGGAAAGGCAGTGTTATACCGCCTGAGGAAATACGTAGAATTGTTTCTACCTATACAAACGGATTATTTTAATAATTCCAGTTAACAAAAAGGCTTTTCTGAGTTATAATAATATAATAGAGAGAGGGGGTGTTAATTATGCCGGCCATGGAACTTATAAGGAAAATAGATCAGTTGAATCCTGAATTAAAAGAAGTTTTATATAGTTTTATAGAAGAAATAGAAAGAGATCATGTAAAGTCAGAAATTACCGAACCTGCCATTACAGATATTAAGATAACTCTTAATGATTTAAAAAGCCTTGTAAAAGAACTTTCAGAAGCACAGAAAGAAACAGAAGAAAGATTGCAGAAACTCATTAAAGAACATGAAATCACAAAAAAGCAGATTAAAGGATTCGATATGACCTTTATTCAGAAAGATTCATGTACATCTCTGCCGTCACTGAAAAAACCTGGGTACCTCTATGGCAAATTTCCTGGAAGCAGGGGATTGTGTCAGATCTGAAATTATTTTTTAAAGGAGGTTTTAAAAATATTCCTGTGTGTAACATGAATATAGTGGAAATTATAGAAGAGAGATGCCTTAAGACCGGCATCTCTCTTCTATTCCATGATGAATTCCAGATAAAAAAAAGGATTTTTTTTTATATAGTTGAAATATTGAAATAAGGAGAAAATAATGTATAAAAAATTCTTATTATTTATAACAGTTTTATTGTTGTTCATTAATATATCCTGCAGCAGTAAAGAAGATAGACTTAAAGAGGCAGATAAATGGCATCAACAGGCCTGGGATCTGGTGGAAAAGAAAAAATACGATGAAGCAGTGATATGTTTTGATAAAGCACTTCAATTAGATGAGAAAAATGCAAAAATACTCTTCAATAAAGGAAATACTCTTATGTGTCAGGGCAAATACAAAGAAAGTCTGGAATGCTTCGATAAAGCACTGAAAATTGAACCTTCAAATGATTATGTTAAATATAACAGAGAAACAGTTTTAATGCTTATAAAGAAAGAAGAAGAAAAGAATAAACAGGGGAAATAAAATTATGATTATAAAAAATGTATCAATACTGCTCATATTTATGTTTACTATCGTACCTGTATATTCTGAAAATTCTGAAAATTTAGATTACTGGATGGAAAAAGGAAAAAATCTGGTAAAAGAGATGGAATTTGAAGAAGCACTTACATGCTGGGATAAGGCACTGGAAATAGACTCAAAGAACAGAGATGCCTGGGACTCTAAAGGTCTTACACTATATCATATGAAAAAATATAAAGAAGGAATAACATGTTTTGATAAAGCAATAGAAATAGATCCTGAGTTTTCCTATGGATGGTGCGATAAAGGTCAGGCTCTTAAAGCCCTTGGGAGATATAAAGAAGCAATCGAATGTTTTGATAAAGCCCTCTCTATTAACCCTTCTGATAAATTCAGCAAACAATTCAGAGAAGAAGCAGTAAAAGCTTTGAATAACATTAATCCGAACAGATAATGACCTGCTTTTATTTATGTTTTCACGAGACCTGTTTTTGTAATTATTGTTTTTTCCTGATATTCTTCATAATCAGTATTTATTTTCCAGAGATTGTGATTTGTACCATCAGTAATATTATCTGCTGCCAGAATACCCATAAGAATACTGTGATCCTGATTATTATATTTAAAAGCACCGTATCTTCCTATTACTAACAGACCTTCTATCAAACTCAGATAAGATTCTACAGAATTCAAATGTTCCCTGTAACCTCTCTCATAAACTGGATAACAATATTTTATTCTATGCACATAACCATCAGTTATTTTGGCAGTTTTTATTAATCCTGTTTTTCTTAATTCTTCACCTGCAAGTTTTATCAAATTTTCATCTCTTTCTGCCCAGAGTGGTTCTCTGTCATAACACCAGTATTCAAGAGCTAAAATACTGCTTTTTTCATTACCATAAAGCTGTGGTGACCAGTTTCGGAAATTAGTCAATCGTCCCATTTGCAAATCTGTAGAATGGATGTATAGCCAGTTATCAGGGAATAAATCTATAGCCTGAATATTAAGATAAACTAAAATAGTATTTCTAAAACTCAGTCTGCTGGCTTTTGCTTTTATATCCTCTGTAACATCCTGTAATCCTGCAATTAAATCAGTAATAGGCATAGTCGATATGACATAGTCATATTTAATTATTTCCCCGTTTTCCAATTCAATAGCTTCGATTTTTTTATTTTTTACTATTACCTTTCTAACTGATTTTTCACAGTAAACTCTTCCTCCACCGGCATTTATAAAATTGGCCATTCTTTCATAGATCATTCCTGTGCCATAGCATGGATAAGCAAATTGTTCAACCAGGGTCTTATGTTTATTATCTTTTCCTCCTAAAAGTGCATTTTTTAAAGCTTCAAAGAGAGAAAGATTTTTTATACGTTGAGCTGCGAAATCAGCATCCAGCTGTTTACATGGAATGCCCCACAATTTTTCACTGTAGGTTTTAAAAAAAATTTCAAACAATCTACGGCCAAAGCGGCTTACAACCCAGTTTTCAAAAGTTCCATCCTGTTCTGTTGTCCATATTTTTTCTTTCATATAACTTAATATACACTTACCGGATTCTATAAAACCTAACTTAATAAGTGCATCAAAAGGTTTCAATGGATAAAAATAAAATTTATTTTTATAGTAGATGCTGGTTAATCTATTAATTATTTGATAATCATTACCGGCTAATTCGAGCCATAATTTGTTTATTCTTATATCATTACTAAAAAAGCGATGGGGACCTAAATCCACTTTCTGACCCCATAAATCTATTGTTTTACCTAATCCGCCTACAGTTTGACCACTTTCATAAACATCTACTGTAATGTCTTTTTGTGTCAATTTATATGCAGCAGTAAGACCTGATGCCCCTGCACCAATTACAGCTACCTTCATTAAAACATCTCCTTTATCATAAAACAACAATTGTCTATTCATACAGGTTATAAAAAAAACAATAAAAATTATAAATAAAAAAGTATATATTAAAAAAAGAACAGAAGAAGGATTATCACTTTTTCCTGTCCATGTAATGCATAAACATTATCCAGCTATCATGGAGAAGTATAGCAGGAAGGAACACTATTGAAATTACCCTTATAATAATAAAAGTCATTGCCAGAAAAATGGCAAATCTCGGAGTATGCTCTCCTGCAGAAAGTATTACTGATACTATATTTTTCTCTGCCAGAAAGTAAAGCAACACCAGATGCAGAATATAAATAAATAATGCTATAGCCAGTGTAATAATATATTTTTTTAATTCTTTGCTCATTTTTTTTCTGAGTGAAATTATATCTTCACTCTTCACTCCTGACTCTTCACAATCTGCGCTGTAAGCATGGCAAACATAATGGCATTTCCAAGAGGGCCTCCCATAACAAAATCAAGCATCTCCCCTCTTGTAACAGGGCATCCGAAAAGACAGGAAGTTCCGTAAAGCTCACAGAAAAATTCACTGTCTCTATGGATTCTGCATCCTGCCATAGTAAAACCTGTAGCAGAAATTCCATAGCCTAAAACTACAGGACCAGAGTCTATATCTCCGTATCCCGAAACGCCTGATGAATACTCTCTTACTGCTCCGAAACCTAAAAGTCCTCCTGCAAGTTCTTTTTTTAAAGCTCTGTAAAGCTCTCCTGAAAGCTCCATATCTGCAAAAGAAAGGAAATATATACCTATGGAATTACCTGAACCTCGTGCCGGAGGCATATAGGTCTGGTAAAGGAGTCCTGTATTGGGGTCAATATAATCGTGTCTGCACTTTTTTACCCATCTATCTAAAAGTTCCCTGTGATCCTCCCCTGTTGCTCTGTCATAAAGTGCTATGGAAGCTATAACAGTACAGTTATCTACAAGGTAAAGCTCATTTGGATAGGTATATAATATAAGGGTATCCTTTTTTTCAAGGTGTTTTATAAATTTCTCTGTTATCTTTTTATTCAGTTTTTTATATTTACTACCGGGATCAAGAAAGTGATTGAAGCTTAAAACAAGGTTAAAATATCCAAGATAGCCAATATGATCATTGGGTCCGTCAATTGTATCTATTGGATCTTCTCCCCAGGACATTCTGTCAAATTCTCTCACAGTGGGGGAAAGTATTTTCTCAATACATTTATTCATAAGAGAAAGATAGTGGTCTTTCATTTCAGGATACAAAATGGCCATCTGACCAAACCCCATGGCTGCCATCATATAGGTTCCGAAAAGCCATTCACCGCTGAAGGTTTTATTTCCTGTAGCATAATCTGAAGATTTTAATTCTTTATTCACCCAGATTTCCACACCTGCGGCAAGTTTTTTCTGAAGGGCAGGGTTATTGTTGTACCAGTCCATAGCATCTTTTTCGCACCATCTGTGAGGAAAAAAATAAAGGCATGACAGAAAAAGAATAAGAGCCATAACCTGAGAGAGAAATATTTTTTTTATATTGATTTTTTTCACAGGTAAATTCTTTCTATAAAATAGCCAGTTCAGATGAAACTGGCTATTTTAATCGTGACGCGTGACGCGAGTAAGGAGACTATTAATTAAATTCGCTTCCTAAGATTGTTTATTTCTCAGTTCCTCTGCTTTAAGAATAGCTTCTTTCGGATCAAAATATCCGGCACCCTGCTGATTATCATTCAAAGTCTGTATCTTATCTGCTGTAGACATTAAAATATTTTTCACTTCAGCAGGAGTAAGAAGAGGATTTGCCTCATACATAGCAGCAACAAGACCTGTCACAAGAGGTGTTGCCATAGAAGTTCCAGAAAGGCCTACATAGGCACTTTTTTCCAGTAAAGGCATTCTGGATTGATAATAAATATTTCTCTCCAGAACCTTTCTGGCTGACCCGGCAGAAGTTTTAAATTCCTGTATTGTACTTTCCCAGAATCCGTAATTTGCCAGATCTTTATCAGGGATTTCCATAAGCTGTTCATCAGTCAAAGAGTTAAGAAATTTATAACTTTCAAATTTCTCTGCCATAGAAAGAGCATTTTGTTCAGCATGTGAGCCAGGAGAAAGAGTGGAAATTACCTGCTCCCCCGGTGCAAGAATATCAGGTTTCGTAAGGCCCATAGGAGTGGGGCCTGTGGAAGAACAGGATAGTATGGTATCATCTGATTTATCAGGAGTATCTCTGTTATCTGTTCCACCTACTGTTATAAGGAAAGGATCATCTCCGGGAGCACTTACAGTGCCCTGATTGGGGCCATAATTTCCTGCGGCAGTTACTACTGTTATGCCTGCTTTTACCGCCTCTTCAAGGGCGAGATCAGTCGGATCCTGAGAATAATCTGATGCAGGATGACCTATAGATACATTTATTACTTTTATATTATATTCATCTTTATGTTTTATAGCCCATTCTATACCTTTTAAAAGAGCTGTTGTAGTTCCATTGCCGTTTCCTGCCAGAACCTTTATTCCTATGATATTTGCATCAGGTGCAAAGGAACGATATTTTCCTCCTGAAAGTTTACCATTTCCTGCTGCATCTCCTGCCACATGAGTTCCATGGCCTCCGTCATCATAAGGTACAGCTTTATCGTTGACCATATCTACCCAGCCTGTTATTCTATTTCCAAAATCAGGATGGGGATATATACCTGTATCAATAACAGCTACACCAACACCTTTACCTGTATATTTCTGAAACAGAGGATCGTGAGTTTCAAAAACGCCTTTATGTTCTGCCCTTACTTTTGAGAGAGGACTTTCCTCTGCCATAGCAGCATCACTCTGAAGTTCTTCTTCTAATGAAGGCTCGGGGATCCATCTTTCAACCTTATCTTCATATACATTATAACCGGCTTTTTGCAGTTCTTCTTTCTGAGAAGTTTCAAGTTTTGCGACAAAAGCTCCTACAGCAGAAAGTTTATCTTCTATTTTAACATCTTTGTTCTTTAGATTTTCTTCGCTTATTTCCATATCTACCCTGCCGGTAGAAGAACAGGCAGCACTTTTATTTGGAATAATAAGATACCTTACTTCATTATTCCCATGAGAAATACTGACACTGTCTTTTATTTCCTGTGATTTTCCCTCAGGAGTTTTTACTGACGGCCTGTTAAGTTTTTCCTGTATTTTATATGAAGTATTTATATCCATAAAAGAGAAAGCCCCCTTTACTCGGTAAAGATGAAGATCCATTATGATAGTAAATTATTTTACAGGAAAATACAATATATGTATGTTAAAAAAATGTAAACTTTTTTCATGACCTTTAAATAAATCCCATATTAAGTATCTGCAGACTTCTAAGTTTTTTTATTCTGTCTTTCAGATCATTTTCCCCGGGACATAATCTCAGAGCTTTACGGTAATTTCTAACCGCTCCCTGATAATCTTTTTTTTCTTCACATATAATGCCGCGATAAACAGGTAATGCAGAATAATCAGGATATTCTTTTTCAATTTCATCAAGGAGTGTTCCGGCAGTTAAGAAATCACCTGATTTTATATAAAAAAGGGAACTTTCAGCTTTTATTTTAATACTTTTCGGAGCTATTTTCAGGGCTTCTTTATATTTTACAGAAGCAGATGAAATATCATTTTTAGAAAACAATTCCTTTGCTTCTTCCAGAATGGAATTTCCACACTTCTCTTCTTCAAGAAATTTCTTTATTTCCTTTACTTTAAAAGCAAGACAGGAACTCTGACAGATCCGTGACAGTCTGTATTTACAGTTTTCACACTGTTCCGGCCATATATGCCATTTATAATGATCAAAAGATGACATAAAGAAACCTGTAAGATCTTTTAAACTGGCAAAATCTCCGAGACTTACATTTTCATAACTGGATATGGCGAAACACCGCCACACGGTAAGATCTGGCCCTACATCAATGGCAGGTCTGCAGAAACCTCCTTTTGCCATAGAAGGAAAAGTTTTTATTAATTTTCCGTAATCACTGTCATTGAATGTGCAGAGCGGAAGAAAACAGTCAAGTCTGGATTCAACACCCATATCGGCAAATTTAAGTAAAAATTCCGTAAGTCTTTTTCCCATTTTTCTGTAATCATCAAAAGGAACATGAAGATTTTCATAGGAATGCATGGGAACAGCCACAGTCCATCTTAAATTCTTCAGTTTATAATAGTCCAGAAGTTCAAGTATAAAATCATATTCGAAATCAGTTTTATATATATTATATCCAGGTGTTACATCGACTCCAAGAGAAATCATATAATCCAGATTCTTCATGAAAATTTCCCATTTATCTTCTTTATAATCGGAGGGATGATTTGTATTAAGAACTACATGAATTTTTTCATGTGTAAGAAGATGGACAAGGGATTTATCAAAAATACCTCCGCTGAATACTACAATACTCTCAAAATCATCGTCATCGACTGTCATATTGATTATTTCCCTGATATTTGAGTGAAGCATAGGCTCTCCGCCAAGAAGCTTTACCGAACGATTTTTAGATTTCCTGAGAAAATCCAGGACTTTTCTGTAATTTTCAAGAGGCATCTGATTTAATCTGCTGTCTTCTTCCAATTTTTCCTTTGCAAAACAGTAAGGACAGCTGTTACTGCATTTATCTGTTAAAAGTATGTTCATAAATCAGTGACCAGTGACCAGTGACCAGTGACCAGTAAATTAGTTTATAGTTTAAGGTTTATAGTTTAAGGTTTAAGGTGTAAGATTAATCTTCAACTTTAAACTCTCAACTCTCAACTATAAATTTTATTATAACTGATTACTGTTAATTAGTTACTGTTAACTATTACCACCTCTCAATTCTTTGTACACAAAAATAGCCTTTCGGCTATCTATTTTATAAAAACTATATAAAACCTTTAATTTTCTTTTAATAAATCAATTTCTTTGTTCTTCAGATAAAAAACAGCAGATGTGAAATTCCACTTTCCGCCTTTTTTTACAAGTTCTGTTTCGACTGTGCCTTCACCTTTTTCACCTGTAACTGAAATATTCAGTTTCGCTTCTCCTGATGAGCCGTTTACATTTACACTGCCTCCGGGAAACCATCCATAGGATTTTATATTGCCAATCTCTTCTTTAACTTCAGAACTTTTCTCTACCAGTTCAACAGACATTTTATAGGCATCTGAATTTTTAATGGCTCCCATGACTCCGCCGAAAATTCCTCCGAAGACAAGAGCAAAAAATAAAACTGCCCCTGCTCCCAGGAGAGCCAGACAGCCGCAGCCTATTAAAATCCATTTTATATAACCTGGTTTTTTATTATCCATTTGCAGGTACCTGCCGGGGATTAACCTCTACAGAAGGCTGTTTCAGTATAGCTGCCATAGCTTTAGCACCCATGACACCACCTGCTACAGCCCCTACTACCATACCTGCACCGAAACAACGACCCAGGGAAAATGCCATAGGGATAGACATGACCAGGGCTCCCATGGCTATTTTCTGCCATTTTTTCACTTTGACATTTTTAAGATGGGGCGCTAAATGTTTGTCTATCCATTTATTAATATCTGCGCCGCAGTTTCTGACAGCCTGATTTAATCTTGGCCCGAGTAGCGTACCTCCTGCTCCTAAGAGTGCACCCTTTACAGCTCCTACCAGAATTCCAACAGGCCCTCCCAGGGCACCTATAGCGCCACCTATAACTGCTCCGGAAACTGCCCCCAGAACTGTTCTTCCTGTCTGGTCAAAAGCCTTTCCTCCTATACCGCCTGCCACCCCTGCTATAAGACCTTCCTGAGGGCCGAAAATGGCACCTCCAAGGAAAGCACTTCCGAAGGTTCCGTCTCTTGAATTAGCTTTTCCACTACCATAGAGAGTACCTATGGCTCCAGTTAAAGCACCTGTAATAGCAAAACTTACAGCACCTGCAGGACCTGCTACAACTGCTCCGACTGCTGCACCGGTAGCGGCACCGGCAAGGGCTCCTGCTCCTACATCTCCGAGAAGACCGCCCTTTTTCCCTACAAGAGTACCCACTACGGCACCTGCTATTCCTGCTGGAACTCCGTAAAGACCCTGTGTCGCAAGCCCGCTCATAGCACCTGCCATAGTTGCTCCGAATATAGAAGGGTTATTACGATCTCCAGAAGTATCTATACCTTTTTCCGGTTCAAATCTTGGTTTTGTATATTCATCTACAGATCTTACTGCTCTTTCGAATTTATCAACAATCTTATGGCAAAATCCCTCTTCCTGAGGTATTTCTCCCGGCAGGCTTTTCAGATTTGCTGTTCTCAGATTTGCTGCTGCACTGTTAATTTTCATTATTTATTCTCCTATGCATCACCGAAATGACGTATAAGGTTAAAGGCTATTCCACCGAGTAAACCTACAACTGAACCTATGGCACATCCCATAATAGTGCCCCCTACTTTACCATAGGTCTGGCTGGAAATTGTTTCAGTTTTACTTGCCATAACAGGATTTTTTCCTGTGTCAAGGACAGGAGATTCTCTGTTAACATTTTCCCATCCTTTTGGAGCATAATCATGGGCATGACTGTCAGGGCCATGATCCCATCCAGACCAGTCATTCTGATACCAATCACGCGGGATCTGCCCTAAATTACGATTTTCCATGACAGGAACAGGATAGGTTCTGGTTATAGAAACTGCCTGTCCTTCCTGCATGGCTCCTGCCACATATCCTCCCACTCCACCTACTACAGTACCTATGGCTGCACCCTGGAGAGCAGTTTTCCCGCCTTCATCCATGTTCTGATAGGTACCTATTATGCTCTTATTATAAAAATCCTTTATCTTACCGGCAGTCTTCTGTAAAAAATTCTGTTCTTCCGGTTTTCCTTCTTTATTTATTTCCACCTTATCTGTTGCAGCAGAAAGATTTGTATCTTCTTCTTTCTTTGCTATATTACCGGCTGTTTGAAATTTTTCTATTCTGTTATTACTACCTATAATCACTTTATCTCCTCCTTACTGTTATTCCTCTTTAAGCTGTCTTATAATTTTAAAGATATGAGAACATACTGCACCTATGATTCCGCCTCCTACAGCACCTGCTCCGAGACCGATAAGAGCACCGCCGAGTGGCCCTATGGAACTTGAATGTTCCAGATGCGGTGTTTTCCATTCCCCTACCTTTTCCCAGCTTATAGTAGGATCATTTCTGTGCCAGTATCCGTCATGTTCATAGGTATAATAGGTATAGGTCTGACGGACATTTTCTGATGTATAATAGGTATAGGAAGTACCGTCACTGTTATAGCCTGTATGAGATACAGATTCAGTAGTATAATAAACATATTCATGTGCTACATAATGGCCGTCTTCCACATCTCTGTGTGTCCATCCTTCCAGTTTCGGGTCTTTTATATCATGAGTCTGCCAGTTTTCAGAAACCTTATCTTTTGCAGCATTTTCATAGCCCATGGCAAAACCTGCCACTGCGCCGACTGCTCCGCCGCCTGCTGCTCCTATGGCCATCATTTTGTTCATCTGGCCCCTGGTTTTTTCATCAGGTGAGTCTCCTATAATATGTTTCTGAATCCAGTTGCCTACCTTTTTTCCAAAGGGTTGAACATTCTGCTCAGGGGATTTATCGAATTTATCATGCATTTCTAAAGAACTATCATCACTCTTTACTTCTTTTTTTGGTTTAAAAGAAGATAAAGACTGACTTCTAATATCTGTTGATTTAATATCCATTTGCCTCTCCTTTCATTCAAAAAAACTTA
>Ga0351886_10434_pt2 | contig 11305 bp, 12 predicted proteins | sample TotcelFGM3001L14_FD_206761 | JGI IMG/M metagenome (GOLD analysis project Ga0351886, IMG submission 206761) | Enriched cells from coal bed in the Powder River Basin, Montana, United States - Total cells FGM rep3 HSBNCT.FGM.300.1.L14 ... | reverse complement strand
AAATAAATAGTATCATGATTATTATAATATACTTTGTTTTCTTTTGTTACTATTAAAGAATTATTTTATGTAATATATTGTGATCAGTATAATCCAGCAGCTGGACAACATAATAATAAGCAGGCCTGCCTTTGGCATGATGATTGTTAATAAAAAGATTATTATTACTGAAATACCAAGTAATCTCATATAACCTATTTTTTCCATTATACTATGAAATACTATCGCTATATCTGAAATAATAGATGGAAGAATAACTAAAAGTTTATTCGTACCTGAGAAAATAGAATTTAATAAATTTTCAAAAAGATTTGCAGATTCTGGAATTTCTGTAACAAGATAGGAAGAAAAATTTTTGGGAAGATTATTTCCTTCCAGATAGAGAAGGGATTTATTATAGATAGATGTGTAGTTACCGAATTTTTCCTGATAATAATCGAGTAATTCATCCCTTAAGAGTCCCATGTCAATATATCTTTCCCTTTGATCCAGATTTATTGCTTTATTCACTATCCATTGCAGTTCTTCCGAAATAAGGGGGTTAAGCTTTTTTATCTGTGGCAGTCTGAAGGGAGTTTCAGATGGATCATGACCTGTCAGAAGTTGATGTAACATTACTCCAAGAGCATAAATATCAGTCCTGGGAGTTGACTGTCCCTTTTTTCTGCACTGTTCCGGAGCTGCATAACCAGGCGTCCCAAGCCTTATGGTATCACAGTCTTTGGAAGGATCGTAACGGCGGGCTACACCGAAATCTATGAGGCGAACAGTATCATATGGAGTAATTATAATATTTGCAGGTTTGAGATCCCTGTATATAATGGGTTCAGGCTGCAGTGTATGAAGATAGAAGAGTATTTCGCAGATTTGAATTCCCCAGTCGATAGATCTTTTTTCTTCAATAATACCTGAAGAAATTATATCTTCAAGGCTTTTGCCATTTATATATTCCATCACTATATAGTGTTTAAAGCCTGTGTGAAAATCTTTATAAAACACCGGCAGACCGGGATGTTTTAATCCTGCCAGGAAAGATGCTTCCTTTTGAAAACTTTTTTCTACCAGTTCCTCTTCTTCAGAAGAACTGGCAGATTCTTTAATGGCATAATAATTATTGTCTTTTTTTGCAAGATATACCTGCCCCATAGCACCTTTGCCCAGGGGTTTTATAATTTCATATCCTTCGTTAATTATCTTTCCCGGAAAAATCTCCATCTTTTTATAATAACACAGTAATAAATTTCTTTCAATAATGAGTAATAGAGGGATTTTATCTTTATTATCGAAATTATTTTACACTTTATTTTTTATTTATTTCACCAAGGAGGAATCTTTAACATGAAAGCTCTTATGAAACGCAAAGCAGAACCTGGTCTCTGGATGGAAGATGTACCTGAGCCGGAAATAGGCCCAAATGATCTTCTTGTAAAAATTACAAAAACAGCCATATGCGGTACAGACCTTCATATATATAACTGGGATGCATGGTCACAGAAAACCATTAAAGTCCCTATGGTTACAGGTCATGAATTTGTAGGTAAAATTGTGGACATGGGAAGTGCCGTAAGAGGCTACAATAAAGGTGACAGGGTTTCAGGGGAAGGTCATATAGTGTGCGGCCTCTGCCGTAACTGCCTTGCAGGAAGACTTCATTTGTGCCGCAATACTGTAGGTATTGGAATACACAGACAGGGATGTTTTGCAGAATACCTCTCCATACCTGCAGGTAATGCCTTCCGCCTCCCTGCCGATATTTCAGATGATCTTGCTTCTATTTTTGACCCTTACGGAAATGCTGTCCATACAACCCTTTCTTTCGATCTTGTTGGAGAAGATGTACTTGTTACAGGTGCAGGCCCTATAGGGATTATGTCTGTAGCCATTGCAAAACATGTGGGAGCAAGATATGTGGTTATTACAGATGTAAATGATTACCGCCTGGGACTTGCAGCAAAAATGGGAGCCACAAAAACTGTGAATGTAAGGAAGGACGGAGACCTTGTTAAAGTTATGAAGGAACTTGGTATGAAAGAGGGATTTGATGTGGGATTTGAAATGTCCGGAAACAGCCATGCCTTTCGTTCTATGCTCAATGTTATGAATAACGGCGGACGTGTAGGTCTCCTTGGTATTTTCCCGGAAGAAGTTTCTATTGACTGGAGTCAGGTTATTTTTAAAGGACTTTTTCTTAAAGGCATATATGGAAGAGAAATGTTTGAAACATGGTATAAAATGGCAACCCTTATTCAGAGCGGATTGAATATTACCTCTGTTGTTACACATCATTTCCATATAGATGATTTCGAAAAAGGTTTTGAGGTTATGAATTCCGGCATGTGCGGCAAGGTTATTCTAGAATGGAATAAGTAAAGTGAGAAGTGAGAAGTGAAGAGTGAGAAGTGAGTGAGCCACCCGTCACGCGTTACGCGTTACGCGTCACGATTTAAGTGAAAAATATATAAAGGTAATTCTTTCCTCTCACCTCTCACCAATTACGCATTACGCATCACGCGTTATGAAACCAGCTAAACAAGGGATGGTGGTTATTATGGATAAATATGAAAATTTAAGAAGAACAAAGGATTATATAGTTGTCAGAGAAGCATTTAAAGAAGATGCTGACGGAGCGATTAACTGTTTAAAGGAACGACTTACAGGTCTTGGTCAGCTTATAAATATCTATGAAGGTGAAATGAAAAGATTTTCCTTTAACAGAGATAAAAAAGATATACTTATGGAAGGTATAAAGGAAACACTTAAGGCAGGGAAGATGATAACAAAGTGGATAAGTAAATTAAAGAAAGATTTCCCTGAATATGATTTTTCTGTTTATCCCGACTTACTTGATGTGGTAAGTAAAATGGAAAATATCAACCCTTAATTTTTTAATACAGGAAGGATTATTATGGATCTGCTCGTAGATGTAAAACTAAAAAATACTCACAGGAATTTTATGGAATATATTGAAACTGTTAGAAATGAACAGTTATCTTCTGTAAATTATCTGAAATCTGCGGATTTTAAATGGCATATACCTGATTCCCTTAAGAAAAAAGTAGATTTAAACGGTTTCCTTAAACCTTATTTCGGAGACACGGTAGTTATCAAATTTGAGGATAGAGACATTTCCATTCTTTCCAGGTTTCAGGATGACCTGCGTCTGCATTTCCCTGACCTTTTTGCAGAACCACTTGACACCTCTCATTTTCATATAACACTTCATGACCTTAAGAGCGGCCCTGAGATATTATCTCTTGATAGTATTATGGAAGAACACAGGATTAAATGTGAAAAAATATTTAAAGATCTGTCAAGTTACTTTAAAGAACACCAGGATCATTTAAAAGTTACTTTAAAGCCTGCCTTTATTTATCCCTGCTGCAATATTTCTATGGTTTTCGGTTTTACTCCAATGTCAGACAGAGATTTTCGAATAATTATGAATCTCTATAATCTATTTGATAATGTTGTTTATCTGGATTACTGGCTGAGACTCCATGTAACTCTCTCTTATTTTAAAATCAGGGAGCTTACAAAAGAAGAAGGGGAAAAACTATATGGTATTATAAAGAATTTTATGGAAGAAGATTTTTCCCTTACGGTGGATCTCAGGAAACTGGCCTATCAGAGATTTTTCAGTATGAATGAATACAGGGATCTTTTTTTGCTCTCCCATTTTATGTGATAACAGATTTCATCACGATCATTTATATTATCATCCATAGGTACTTAGTTAAAACTTTTTCCCCGGCAGATTGGCAGGGGCGAAATTATATTCCATTTCAAAAAGAGGGGAAGATACTGTTTCCAGGCAGGAATTTAAACTTCCCTTTTGCTGGCCCCACCAGGGCTTTTTATCGGGTATATCAAGGGAATCGGTAATCTGCGGGTTAAAATCTTTTGCAGTAAAAGGCTGAATTGTGAGATTTTGACCGTCATGCCAGCCTTTTTCTTTCAGTATATCTTTATCTATCAAAACTTCAACAGTATCTTTTTCAGAATCAAAATTTACTCCTTTAAGGAGTTTTTTATCTCTCAAACCTTTTTCATCGGAAATACTGTAATTATTATTATCGTAAGCTCCTACTGCAATATTCCATGGCATTTCTGTTTTTCCGGAAATACCATCAGGAAGGGTTCTTTTACCTTCCTGGCCTGTACCTATAAGAAAATAGGCGTCTAAATTACCATTTTCTGCTCCCGGCTGCAGGTCTTTAAGTTTTAATGTGAGATGAAGCGGTTCATCAGATTTACCTTCTTCTACAGTAAGGCCTGTAATATCTCTGCTTGAGTCAAAACCGTCATTAAGTCGATATTGATCACCTGCTTTACTGCTCTGATATGAAGCAGGAACTACTATTCCTTCTTTATCTATCTGTTCCGGATGTTCCTTACTCTCTTTCATTTTATTTAAAGTAAAGGAAAGAATTTCCTCTTCTTTTAAAGAGTAGTCATCGTAATTCTTACCTTCTTTAAAGATGAGGCCGTACTGAAAAGCCGATGGAACCTGAAATACAAGATGTTCATAAGGGCCGTCTACTGCAAGGACACAGTGGGCGACTCCGGGATTTATGACTGCCATATCTCCTGACTGTAATATGGATACATGAGGTTTACCGTCCTGAATTGTAAGAAGAGCCGCTCTTCCCCCTGTGACGAGATAACATTCTGTCTGTTTTTTATCATCTGTCTCAGGATGTCTGTGGAGAGTCTCTGTAGCTCTTATTGATTTAAAGGCTACCGGTTCTGTAAGTTCTTTTTTTGCTACCACATTTGATACACCTACTGTGAATGGTTCATTTTCACCTGCATAGGCAGTGGAATTTACAATCCATTCAGTGGCCTGTTCATTCCATATATTTATTTTGTTATTTAAAAGATAGGCTACTACCTTTCCCTTATCCCATGTAAGACCTGTATTATCATAACCGGATTTGGTAGTTTTTTCCCATATACTTAATACCTCTTCTGCTTCTGACCCTGAAATTCCGATATTTGATAATTTACTCCTCATTTCCTGTTCTGTACAATAAGAACTCCAGTAGATTTTCCCGTCTTCACATGAAAAATCTCTCATTATTCCGCCATCAAGCAGTTTATTCATTGTTTCTTTTTTGAATTTACTTTTATCTACATGGCCGCTTTCCATGGACTGGAGTTTTCTTTTTATCGTTTGATACCACAGTGAAGACAGGTCTTCTATGTCTTTCCCGGAAAATCCCTCTGATTTCAGTTTACTCTGAAGTTCTTCCTGTGTGGAAAAAGAAGCCCATTCTATATATTTCCCATTATTCTCTGCATTTTTAACAATCCCGCCGGCAAGAAGTTTTTCTAATTGTTCTTCTTTAAATCTGGTTTTTATCGTATGGCATGCAAAGAGATGTTTATTAATTTCTGTTATCTTATCAAAACCTGCCTGATGTTCTCCTCCCGGTTTATGTTTTTTATACCATGTCGGAGGTTTTTCAGTTGTAGTTACCAGAGGTTCACCTTTTAAAATTTCGACTTTAGCTTTCGTTCCTGCGCCGATCATGATGGAACCTGCTTCGGAAAAAGAAAAAGACTGACCGTTAACAGTCACTCTTATGGAACCATTTGATGGAATTGTTACTATTGTTTCATCAGTGAAAAACCCTGTCTTTTTAAGGAGCTCTTTAGCTGTATTGCCATAATAGGCAACAGTGCCTGTTTCTTCTTCTACAAGATGGCCTCCGTCAGATCTCAGGGGAACAGTATTTATACTGGAATTACCTATGGAGAAGATTTTTCTCTGTTCTCTGGTTTCTGATGCCTGTTGAGCCATGTTTTGCATGAGAACTTTCTTTGCATATTCAGCCAGAGTCTTTGTATCCTGTGGTTCTTCTGATGAAGTTTTAATAAAGGCTTCGCCAGATGGCTCAATTCTTTTTTCCTGTCTGGTCTTTATAGAAGAATTACCGGCAGGTGTTAAATTCCACAGATTTAATCCTTTGATCATCTCTATTATTCCTTATTTGTCATAATAATTCATCATTTTATAATATACCATAATTTAAATGTAAAGTACAGAATTTTTTTGTTAAATTTTTGTTAAATTTTTTCTTGTTTCAAATTTTGGAATTTATTTATGTGATATAATGACCTTTATGAACATAATTGTATCTATTTATAAAGAATTTTTTAAAACCTGTGGTTCTCAGGGCTGGTGGCCTTTGTCAGGGCTTAATAAACCTCTTTCTGAAGAAGATAAAGACTGGCCGAATTATGTAAAATTTACCGCTTCTAAAGGTACTGCGGAAGATTTTAAAGAAAACTGGCCAAGACATCTGGGGATTTCACCGGAAAACGATAAAGAGAGATTTGAGATAATTACCGGCGCAATACTCACTCAGAATACCTCCTGGAATAATGTGGAAAGAGTTTTGTATAACCTGAATAAAAATAACATTAATACAATTGAAAAGATAAAGAACACAGACAGGGAAAAACTCGCACTTTTAATTAAAAGTGCTGGCTATCACAATCAAAAAGCAGATAGACTGAAAGGACTTTCTTTTTATTTTTTCACAGAATATAAGAGCATGTCCGATTGTTTTAATAAACCTCTTCATGATTTAAGAAAAGAACTTCTTTCTCTTAAAGGCATAGGGCCTGAAACGGCAGATTCAATAATACTTTATGCAGGCGAGCGCCCGAGTTTTGTAATTGACGCCTATACAAAGAGAATTTTTACCAGAATTCTCGGAAAAGAATATGAAAATAAGAATTATGATGGGTGGCAGTATTTCTTTATGGAAAATCTTGAAGGGGAAAAGAATAAAGTGGAAGTCTTTAAAGAATATCATGGCCTTATTGTAAAACATGGAAAGGAATTTTGTAAAACTGTGCCTCTCTGTGAAGATTGTTTTTTAAAAAATTTATGCTGCGCATATTTACATAATAGTTAGATTCAATCAGACCTTTCTTAAACCCCTGTCACAATTGTTTCAGTATTCTATCATATTCCGGGTGTGGTCCAATCCAAAACCATATTATATTATCACCTTCCATTATTCCGAGTGCTCTCCAACCAATGCTAATCCGGACAGAATAAATAGGCTTCGTAGTGTGAACCTTCTTGAAGTCTAAGCCTGGATGATGTGAATTTTGCTTCCAGAGTTTATAATTTTTTTGGGCTGTTCGCTGGATTTTCTCGGACAACTTATGAAAACAGGCAATGAAATCATCAGTAACATGGGAATTCATAATTCATCAAATCCCATCTTCTTAGTACGGCCGGCTTTAAATTCTTTCAACGCATGATGAGCCAATTTCGTAAGCTGGTCCTGAGACCGGGCTAGAGTATTATCCCATTGGAGTTCACCCTGTATGTCTTCCATCAATTGCTTTGCAATATCATCTTGCAACTCTTCTGGAAGTATTGTAGCCAGTGCAAATGCTTTTGAAAGTGCTTCTGTCATAATAAATTCCTTCCTTCTACTTTCTGTTCAAAGGTTTTATCTTTTTTACTATTTACATTATATCATAAATAGAAGGATTCAGCTTTTGTTTGATAGAATATATCTCTGGCGCTGAAAAGCGCTGAAAAATCGTCACTATTACAGCAAAAACTGATAATAGTAATCTTAAAATTGATATACCAGTGGAGATTGTGAAATCTACGGCTTCTATTTCCGGTACTGTATATACAGATGGAGCACCCCTTATTAGGGGACATGTGAAATCTTTCGGCCCGAAGATTTGTTCCAAGTTAGATGAAAATGGAAACTATATCTTAAAAAAGGTATTTAAATCCCATAATGTAAAAGTGAGAGCCACATGGTGGACAATGGAAAATGGGCAGAAAATAAGGCATAGATAGGAGAAGGTCATTGATTTCCTTAATTCTGACGTGGCTGGATTTAATTTCTGAGTTCCACCCACGCCGACTCCTACTTCTACTCCAAGTGTAATTCCTACTATACATCCGCCTTCTGACCATTTTTATGATCAACAGGTGGCAGGAGTAATTGGTTATTATTATAAATATAGAGAGGAATTAGGAGAAGAAGGAGCTATCCGGCAGACAATAGATTGGATAAATAGAGCCATATCTTCCGATTATTCTGTTCCGGAGGGTATAATAAAAGCTTATGCAGAACGATATTCTCATGAAACTGAAATTATACTTGAATTTAATGACGGGATGATAGCTGGTTTTGAAACAGAAGGAGACACATCTCAGGATGATGTTACCAATAATAACAGGGAAAATATAAGTATTGAACCAGGGTTTTTAAAAGAAAGCTATCCCAGGTCTATTACCAGTTCAAATAATATTACCTTTGATCCGGCTAAAATATTGATTATGTCACCTTTTAGCTGGGAATTTGATAGATATTTAACAGAAACAAAAACAGTACACCGTGATATCGCAAATATATTAGAAAATAATGTTTATTATAAAGATATGCTTACAAAAAAAATAACAGGGTTTGATGATATTGAAATAGATTTTGCAGACCATATGAGATGGAAGGACGATAATAATGACCCTAACCATATTCGGGCACCTGTATTAAAATGTAGATTGCATGACGGTGTTGATCCTGATAAAATTGTATCGCCATATGATTATGAAACTATGGGCGATTATGGTCTGGTTTATATCCTTACTCATGGTCATGGAGGAGATAATGACCATTACATAATGGGGTGTCTCATTACGCCAGATCATCCGAAAATAGAAGAGTGGATAAGGGATGAACCTTCTCCAGCTCAAGGAGGTACATGGAGATATGGATATTATCCAGTAGACGAAAAGATTCTTTCTCAATTTCCAGAATATACTGCTTATATTAATGATCCTAATACGAAAGAACATGAAAAATATAAGGAAGCTTTTATGCCTGTAATTGTTTTACACAAATCTTTTTTCTCTGAATTAAACAATGATCCATCCAGAAATTTTAAAGGTTCAATAATATTTATGGCTGCTTGTTATTCATTTGAGCTTCAGGACGCTTTCAGTAGTGCTGAAATTTACTTTGGACCTGACAATAGATCTGGGATCCACTTCCCAAATATATTTGGATGCTATTTATTAAGTTATATGATGGATGGGCCTGAGACTCCAGTGGATCTTCTAGATTACAACTCAGAATTACCTCCTCCGCTACCAAATGTTCCGCAACATGTTCTAGAGGCTTATCAGACACTCACTGATTACTATCACGCTAACCATGATATTAATGAAGATGGAAACGAATACCACATCAAATATAGTATTAATTATAATCCTGATGATTATTCTATTTACTTTCCTGTACCTATAAACGTTGTAGTTGACAAAAAACAAAAAAATGGGAAGTAAATATTATGAAAAATAAGATCCGTCTTATACTTATTTTAGTGATAGGAATATGTCTGATAATTTCTATAATTTGCATAACATACAATCTGAAAACGATTTTTTATTGCATACCGCCTTATAAATTTGTTTCGAGATTGGATTGTAGAGTCTCATGGTATCAATACATACCTCGATGCCTTACAATAGATTCAAAGGGATATATTTATGTAGCATATGATTGTGAATGTATAGCAAAGTTTAATTCTGACGGTAAAATGTTAGCGAAATGGCAGATAGAAGGTGATTTGCCGGGACAGTTTAAACATATTTATGATCTATGTGTGGATTCACAGGATTATATTTATGTAACTGACGCACACAGAATCCAAAAATTTGATAATAATGGGAATTTTATATGTGTTGTATATGAAAGGGAAAAACATTCTTACAAACCGGCATTTGATATAAATGGAAATATGTTCCTTATAAAAGGCACTAATTCTGTTGAAAAATTTGATTGCAAGGGCAATTTTATAACAAAATGGAGAGTAGTTGAATATCCATCCGATATTAAAATAGATTCAAAAGGTGATGTTTATGTAGCAAGTTCAGTTACGCATCGTGTAGAAATTCCAGAAGCAGATAGGAGTAAAGGTGTATATGATGAAGATGGAAACTATTATGTAAAGGATGAGATTATTACTCACGATTCTTATATTTCTAAATTTGATTCCCTTGGTAAGGTATTACATAAAAATCTATATATGAAAAAGAATAACGGAGGTGTTTCTAGGAACAGCATAGCTTTAGATTCACTGGGTAACTTTTTTATATTAGAAGGTTTCAGTATCCTGATGTATGATAATAAGGGAAATTTTATAGGAAAATTTGGTTCCTATGGTTTCAGAAACGGATGTTTTCAGTACCCTATAGGTATTGAAATAGACAAAGAAAACAATATTTACGTATTAGATGCGATCAAACACTGCATCCAAAAATTTTCACCAAAACAATAAGAAAGGGGACTTATTATGAATCTGAAACAGGACGCTCCATAATTGCCTCTGATACAGGTTCTTCCAATGAATATGATATAAATGCAAATCTTCTCCTTATGTATGGAACACCATTCCCGGTTTCCACACCTTTATATTATAGCTCAGCAACACCAGCCCCCTACATTAACGCCTACACCTCTACCAATCCCCCCATATAAGCCTTATATAGTAGGGACATGGCAAGAAATGGATGTGAGCAAACAACCAACGGGAAAATCATATACCATAGAAGTTACTCAGCCAGTAGATAGGGGGGCAGATCGGATTCCGCGAATATGGATGGGAATAATTGTTACAGATGAAAATGGTCAAACACAAAGTGGTGCGGTTGTTAATAGAGTCGATACTGAAAATGTAGTAGGTTATATTACTTTATTTTTTAGCGATAACAGTGGTGGTATATACAACGATAATAATTATTTTCCAGGATATCACATAATACTTTGGAATAAGCAAACCAGCACCAGAGGATGGGCATGGATTAAGAAATAGTAGATAAAATATCGTATTCCTGGGATAACGATAGGTAGGAAAATTTCCTTTATCTAAATATAGACATTCGGAAATATCCTGCCTGTCGTTACCATTATAACCCCCGAACGCCCCCAGAATCCCATCATCTCCCAAATTAACGGGTCAGATGATCGTTCAATGAATAATTTATACGAGAGCCTTTTCTTCCAGATCTTCAATACGATATTCATGTTCTCTTAACTTGAAAGAATTACTTTTCTGTGAAGCTTCAAGTTTATCTATCTTTCTATCAAGTTTCTCAAACATTTTAAGAGATAATTTTATATCTTTTTCTATTATATCCAGCCGTTTATCAACTGTATCCAGCCGTTTATTTACCTTTTCAAAATTTGTATCCACTGTATTAAGTTTTATTTTAACTTCTTTAAGTTCATTTAATATGAGATCTAATTTTTCTTCTGAC
>Ga0351886_10459_pt1 | contig 11365 bp, 10 predicted proteins | sample TotcelFGM3001L14_FD_206761 | JGI IMG/M metagenome (GOLD analysis project Ga0351886, IMG submission 206761) | Enriched cells from coal bed in the Powder River Basin, Montana, United States - Total cells FGM rep3 HSBNCT.FGM.300.1.L14 ... | reverse complement strand
GAAAATCTCCCTCTTGAACCAAGTGGCTGAGAAACCTCGGAGCAATGACCAGGGGCCATTGCCGCTGATACCTCCAGAGGGCTTCATCGTTCGTGGTGATCTGCTGGGCATGATCGCTCGCCCGAAGTTCTCCTCCGCCCCGAACGAACTTTCACCGGCCAAACTGGCGCAGTTCGATTCTATGGCGCCGGCCATCCCATGATCGGCACTGTGCTGATGCTGTTCTTCGGGCTGCCCTCGATAACCCGATCGCTGTACGCCACGTAAACCAGCACATTGCGCTCACGGTCGAAGAAGCGCACGACCTGGAGCTTTTTGAACACCAGGCTGCGGTGCTCGTCGAAGACGCTCTCGCCGTCCTTGAGCTCTCCGAGGATCTTGATGGGGCCGACCTGACGACAGGAGATGCTGGCGTCACTGGTATCCTCCGCCACGCCCAAACCGCCCTTCACCCCTCCCGTTTGGGCCCGGGCGATGTAACAGGTGACGCCCTGGACTTTGGGGTCGTTGAAGCTGTCGATCACGATCTTGTCGTTGGGCCCGAGCCAGCGAAAACGCGTGCTGACCGAGCCGGTGGTGCCGCGTTCGGGGCGGCTGATGATCCACCATCCGAAGAGCAAGGCTACCAAAAGAACCCCGCCGCCGACAATAATTCCGATCTTTTTCATGATGAGTTGCCTTCCCAGAGTGAATTTGCACCCCACCTTGGAGCCGATTGGGGGATGAGGCGATAGATAAGACGATGGTCAGCGATCACACGTTATTCCAACATTGGAGATCACGTCGGTGTTAATTATTCATAATACTCAAATCCACCCTGTCAAATTGGGTGGCGCCCAGGAACTTTGCCAAAAAGGTCTCGGCTTCCGGGGGTAAGGAGGTGAATTGGACCAGGAAGGCAGGGGGGATATTGGGGTTACTCAGTTCATGGCAATTTCCTCCGGGGCAGGGTTTAAGCGGACTTATTTGCCTTGTGCATCAAGTTCCCGCATACGCTGCTCGGCGGCTTTCTGCCGCTGGCCGGCATCCTGCTGGCGCTTGACGGCGTCTTGCTTGCGCTTGCCGGTATCTTCCAGTTGTTTTGCCTCCCGTTCGAGTTCCTCCCTTTGCTCTTGCCGCTTCTGCCGTAACTCTTGCAGTTGCTTATCTTCAGTCGTCTTCACATCGCTTTGAGCCAGGACCTGGCCCGCAAGCCCAAGGTTGCCGGGGATTACCAAGAAACCCGCCAGGAGCACCGTCCCCAATCCCTTGAATTTTTTCATCTGCCCCTCCTATCAGTCTAAAATATCTGCCTTCATTACAAATAAGCACCAAGCCGCTCTGGGGCAAGGGGCGGCCAGGCAACGGCATCCCGTTAACCGAACCGTTACCGGCCTGGGTAACCGGCCCTAACTTGCCCCTTTCCCTTGCCGTCAATTCCTTATGGGTTAAAGGCATGATCTACTTTTTAAAATTCCCCACTCTTTAAATTCTTGAGGTTGGACCGTCGATGAGGCCGCAGCCCGGATTCATCAATCCAATACTGCTGCTTTGAACCCGGTTCTGGAGCCCAACCCCGAAAGCCGACCCTATTCTCCACGACCAGCCCGGTGTCCGTCCGTTTACGTGATAGGCAAACAGCTCCCCTGCCGTTTCTGCTCCCAGGCCCGGGCGATGACGCCGGCGGTGAATTCCGGCAACTCGAAGCCGGCAAGCTCGCTCAGGGCCACGAACCGGGCCGCGGTGATGTCCGAACCGGGGCTCAACTCCCCTTCCAAGTAGTCGCAGAGGTAATCCACCAGGACATAGTGATAGGCGACGCGGCCGCCGGGGTCGGGGAAGATGCGTTCGGCAACTGCGGTGATGCCCAGGAGGGTCACGGTCAGCCCGGTCTCTTCCGCCAGTTCCCGCTGGATGGCGGCCTCCAGGGTCTCCCCCAGCTCCACCAGGCCGCCGGGCAGGCTCCAGGAACCCAGGGCCGGCTCCTGGCCTCGGCGCACCAACAGCACCTCGCCGCCCCGGAAGACCACGGCGCCGACGCCCACCAGGGGCTGGCCGGGATAGTGACGTTTCATGGGGAAGTGAGCAGTGAGCTGTAAGCAGTGAGCGGTGAGCAGTTAGCAGTTAGCAGTGGGGTTCTCAACGGGTTGTCCTGGCAGAAATAGATTTTTTCAGGCCATAGGTTACGGCCAGACATTGATCCAACAAGGCGCTGAATTTATTGTATTCATATTCTGACAGGTAACCCAAACGGAATGATAATTCTACCTGGGTATCAATCTCATTGAGAGACCCGAGAGCAGTGGATAAAAAATGAGAAAACTGGGCTTGAGTGCGGATCCGCAGCCCCTTCAGCGATGTTGGATGGCACTGAAAGAGCGGCTCGCCGTAATTGGGAACTCAGTCCATAAAGTTCCCTTTCTGGAAAATTCTGGGTTAATTTGTACACCTCCATAACCAAATCCATCCCTAATTGCCAGGCAACCAGATTGCGATGTGGTTTTTGGCTCTTGCCGCTCATATCTGCAAATCTTCCTCGAATACCGCTCACCGCTCACTGCTTACTGCTCACTTCCTCACATCTCCACCCGCAACGACCGCTTCACCCGAATGGCGGCGGCGCCGCCCACGGGGCAGACGTGTTCGCAGTGGCCGCAGCCGATGCAGCGGTCCGGGATCACCACCGGCAGCTTGATTTTCACCCGTTCCCCCTCAAGATTGACAACCTCCTGTTCGGAGAAGGTAATGGCCTTGGGGGAGACCGGGCAATGCTCTTCGCACACCAGGCAATCGGCGCCTTCGGTGTAAGGGATGCACCGGGTACGGTTGATGGCGGCGGTCCCCAGGACGGTGGCCTGCTTGACCTTGAGTTCGAGGTGGGGGATAGCCCCGGTGGGGCACACCTGGCCGCACAGATTGCAGCTATAAGCGCAGTATCCCAGGCGCGGGATGAGCCGGGGGGTATAGAGCCCTTCCAGGCCCGCTTCCCACAGCACCGGCTGAATGCCGTTAGTGAGACAAACCTTCATGCACTGGCCGCAGCGGATGCAGCGGGAGAGCACCTCCGCCTCGGTCTGGGCCCCGGGGGGCCGGACGAGAAATTCGTCTGGCCGCCGGGCCAGGGAGCCCAGGCGGGTCAGGGGCACGGCCGCGACCCCCGCGGCCACCGCGGTGATGACCTGGCGCCGGCCCAGGTCCAGGGGCGCCCGGGGCGCCTTGGAGGTCCAGATAAAGCTCACCCGGTCCTCTTTATCGCAGGCCTCCAGGCACCGGAGGCAGAGCTGGCACTCGGAAGTCTGATGGCGGGCCGGTTTGCCCGGGGCGAAGGCAGCCATCTTGCAGATATCGGTGCAGTCGCCGCAGTCGGGGCAAAGGGCCGCCGGCCGCCGCCGCAGCCGCGAGAAGCGGGCGATCAAGCCGTATAACGCCCCCAGGGGACAGAGGGCCCGGCACCAGAAGCGCCGGTCCACCCGCTCCGCGGCCACCACCAGGGCAAAGAGCGCCAGGGTGAAAACCGGCAACAGGTAGACCAGGGGCCGGAAGGGCAGCACCGTGGCCTTGAAGAATTGATAGATGGGTTCGCTCACGTAGGTGAGGGGCGGACCCAGGCGGTACATGGTCAGACCGGCCTTTTCCACCCCGTAGCCGAAGGCGGGGTAAAGGACGATGGCCAGGGTGCGGTAGAGCAGGGACAGGGGGTCGAAGAGCCCCACCAGGTTCAGGGAAAAGAGGCTGCTCACCAACAAGCCGATGAGCAGGTAGTACTTGCCCCGGCGCCACCGGACCGCCATGCCGCGATCCGGGCGCGGGGTAAAGAGCAGCCGGCGAAACCCGTCCAGGGTGGTCCCCAGGGGGCAGATCCAGCCGCAGAAAAACCGGCCCAGGATGAAGGTTGCGGCCACCAGGATCAGGGACCAGAACAGCCCGGCCACCAGGGGGCTGAAGGTCAGGAGCTGGGCCGCCAGGATCAGGGGGTCGAAGCGAAAGAACAAATCCACCGGCCAGGCCAGGTTTTCCTGCCCCCCGAATTGGGCCTTCAGAAACAGCCAGAAAAACAGGGCCAGAAATAAAATCTGCACGACCCGGCGGAGACGGGCGTAGCCGCGGCCGGTTAAGGTGATTTTGGGGTTATTCATTGATTTTTCCAGATAAGGGCATGGTCAGGTATAGAGATTTATAGGGGTTGCCAAAAATTCTTTCCGATTGCTAATTTTCAAATCCCCCTGGTTCAAAGGGGGACTTTCCTTGGGATTGATTGATGGAATCTCGGTGGAAAGAAATTTTTGCAAGAGGCTCTTTGGGTAATTGCTTCAGTTATCCTAAAAATCCGGCAGGGGCGGCGAGGGCGCCGCCCCTACATTTTGTCCGGTCAGGTCTCCAGAAACTGCCGCCCAGGTCCTTGGCCTGGGGTTTTGCGCTTACAGCACCTTGATCTTATTCAGGTCCATTTCACCTCGGCCGGCCTGGTGGGCCTTGGTGATATAGCCGATATCCGCCGGTTTCAGGCCGAACAGGCCGGTGCCCAGGGCGTCCAGGGCCACGGGGTCGGTGCCGGCGAACACCATATTTTTTACCTCCACATCCGCGAGGCTGCCGCCGGAAGGCCCGTTTTTCAGCATGATCCGGGTGGCGTCCAGGACGTGGAGATCGGGGCGCAGCAGCAGGTTCATGTCGGCGATGTTCTGGTGCAGGCCCACATGGATACGGCCCCGCCAGCCGCCGATGGCCCCCATCATGTTCTTCAGGCACATGGTGAGGCGGGCTTCGGAGTGATTCTTGGCGATGGGAATGTTGATGAAGCGGTCGGCTTCCAAAATCTCCTTATAGAAATACCATTTCTTCAGGGCCTTGGCGCGCTCGACCTGGAGTTCCACGAAACCGCGATCATCCACGAACTCCACCACCGCCCGGGGGTCCTTGATGGCCTCCACCGCCGCCTGGATGCCCGAGTTGGCGTAGGCCTTGCGGGCGTCGTGGCAAGTGTTGTCCAGCACCTTGACCTTCTTGGCCCCGGCTTCCAGACACAATTCCACCACCTGGCGCACCACCGCCGGATTGGCGTTGGCCGCCATCTCCGGGGTCCGGTCCCAGGCCATGTTGGGCTTGACCACCACCACTTCGCCGGGATTGACGAACTTCTTCATGCCGCCCAGGGCCTGGATAGTGTCTCCCACCAGTTGGGCGTAATTGGCCCCCTGGGCTTTGGCCACCAGGGGTTGAGGGGTTTCCTTGGGGGCCATGGCCCACACTTCTTCCGGCAACACCAGCCGCCCGGCCCCGCTTACCAATCCCAAGGCCGTCATATATTTGATGAAATCACGACGGTGCATTATCGCCTCCTATCAACCCTCTAGATATTTTCTAGTCTAAACAGACCCCCATAAGTTTGCAAGTTTTTCTTGACATGGCCATGAAAACCTATTATTGACTTTAAAGTCATTTAAATGACCTGTTAGTCATTATAACAAATCCGAAGACCTCGGATGATAATTTGTTTCGGCCAGTAGCCCCGGCGATAACTCTGACCAATTGCGAGACATGCCAGCCTCTCTCAAAGCCACTAAGAAAGAAATTGTCACCGCCTTCCGCACCCGGGAGATCCTGGCCGCGGCCCGGAGCCTGTTGGAGCGGCGCGGCCCGGAAGCCATGACCATGGAGGAGATCGCCGCAGCCGCCGGGGTGGCCAAGGGCACGGTGTATCTCTATTTCCAGAGCAAAGACCATCTGATCCAGGCCCTCATCGCCCGGGTGGGGGAAAACCTCATTCAGGACGTGGAGGCATGTCTCCAGGCCCCGGGGACGCCGCCGGAGAAGTTGATCCGGATGGTGTCCGTGCTCCTGGAATATCTCAACCGGGAGCGGCTGTTATTTCCCATCTATGCCCGGGAACTGCTCCAGGGAGAACAGGGGTCTCAGGAGGGATTCCGGCGCCGCTACCAGGAATTGGAAGAACAATTTGTCGCCCTGGTGACCCGCCTGTTTGCCGAAGGCATTGCCGCGGGTCATTTTATTCCCGCCAATCCCCGCCTCCTTACCTTCTTGATCCGAGGGTTGATCCGGGCCACCGGCTACTATCAGAAGTCCGAAGGACAAACGGATGCGGCCCAAGAGGCTTTACCGGTTATTCTCACCTTCATCTCTTCCGGTTTGATCCGGGAAAAGCAATCTTTCACAGAGGAAGCGGCGCTATGACGGCCAGAAACCTATGGCGGGGACTCGGGTTTGTACTGATGATATGGGGCGCAACGGTCATCCCGGGCGGGGCCGCCGAACCTCCGGCGACCAGCCTGGATTTGAAGGAAGCCCTGCGCCTGGCCTGGAAGGCCAACCCCAACTTGCAGATCAGCCGCCTCCAGGCCCTCATCGCCGGTGAGCAGGTGGTGCGGGCCCGGTCAGGGCTGCTGCCCCAGGTCAAAACCCAGGTAAGCCAGACCATTTACGACGATCCGATGAAGTTTAGTTTTGCGAGCGGATCTACCTTTCCCCAGACCAACCGGAACTTCTGGGGCAGCCAGACCTCCGTGAACCAGTTGGTCTTCGACTTTTGGGGCACCCCGTCCAAGTATATGGCGGCCATCAAGGGCCATCAGGCCAGTCTCCTGGACACCACCCAGACCCGGGACAACGTCTTTCTCACCGTGGCCCAGGGCTACTTTAAAACCCTTCGGGCCAAGAAACTGATGGACGTGGCCAAGCAGAATGTCTTTGATTTGAAGCAGCATCTGAAAATCGCCGAGGACCAGTATCAATTCGGCGTCGTGACCTTTAACGATGTGCTCCAGGCCAAGGTCTCCCTGGCCGACGCCGAGCAGAACCTGATCGTGGCCGAAACCGATTTCATCAACATCCGGTCGGAGCTGAACAAGGCCTTGATGCTGCCGGTGACCGCCCCCACGGTCTTGAAGGATGAAAAAGTTGACCTCAAGGCCTGGGCCCTGGGAGAGGCCACGGATGTTGCCTTGAAGCACCGGGCCGACCTCAAGGCCTCCCAGGAGCGCATCCGGCAACAGGAAAAGACGGTGGTGGAGACCCGGGCCCAGTTCTTCCCCCAGTTTGGCGTCCAGGCAGGCCATTTCTATCAAGTCAACAATAGCACGCTGCACGATACCCAGTGGTCCATCATCTTTGCCATGAACTGGAACATCTTTTCCGGATTGGACACCAAGGCCGCGGTCTCCCAGGCCAAGCTCAAGGTGCAGCAACTGCAGGAGCAGCATAAGGATATGAATGAGCAAGTCCAACTGGATGTCCAGACCGCCTACCTGAAGATCAAAGAGACCGTAGACCGGATCAGGACCACGGAGACCGCGGTGGCCCAGGGCGAGGAAAATCTGCGCCTCAATGAAGAGCGGTATAAAGAAGGCGTCGGGACCGCCACCGACGTCATTGACGCCGATACCCTCCTGACCCGGACCCGGGTCAATTACTGGACCGCGGTGTACGACCATCAGATGGCCAAGGCCCAGATGCTTTGGGCCATCGGCGGCATCAATGAACTCCTGCCCCAGGAGAACCAGCCCCGCCATGTCCCGTAAACTCCTCGCCCGCATCGGCATTGGCCTTTTGGTCCTGCTCATGGCCGGGGCCGGGGCCGCCTACTGGAGGCACATCCGTATTTTCGTCAGCACCGACGACGCCTATGTGACCGGTTATGTGGGGGTTATTTCGGCCCGAGTGTCGGGGCGGGTGGCCAAAATTCTGGTGGACAACAACCAGCACGTTACTCCCGGCCAGGTCCTGGTAACCCTGGAGCCCCAGGACTATGACACCGCAGTGGCCCGGGAAGAGGGGAACCTGGGCCGCCTGCGCCAGGAACTGGCCCAGGCCTACGTCCGGGTTTCCACCGCCAGGACCCGGGTTCCCGAGGCGGAGGCCAATTTCAAGATGGCCAACCTCGATAAGAGCCGCTATACCAGCCTGTTTGAGCGCCGCACCATCCCCAAACAGACCCTGGACCAGGTGGACACCCGCTACCGGGTCACTCAGGCCATGTTAAGCAAGGCGCAACGGGAACTCAAGGAATCCCTGGCCGCCATCGGCGGGTCCACCGACATCCCCCTGGACGAGCAGCCTGCCATCAAGGAGGCCAAGGCCAGATTGGAGCAGACCCGCCTCAACCTGGGCTATACCAAGATCACCGCCCAGATCGAAGGCTACATCACCCGGCGGCAGGTGGAGGTGGGCAACTGGGTCCAGCCGGGACAGGCCTTGATGATGCTCGTGCCTCTGGGCACGTCCCAGCTCTGGGTCCAGGCTAACTACAAAGAGACGGAACTCAACCACCTGTATATCGGCCAGCCCGCCAGGGTGCGGGTGGACACCTACCCCGGGGTCGAATTTACCGGCCGGGTGGATTCCATCATGGCCGGCACCGGCTCGGCCTTCTCGCTCCTGCCCCCGGAGAACGCCACCGGCAACTGGGTGAAGGTGGTCCAACGCGTCCCGGTCAAAATCGTTCTGACGCCGCCCTTCCCGGCCAACCGCCCCCTGCGACTGGGGATGTCCACCGAGGTTACCGTCGACACCCGGGAGCGCACCGGCAAACGGCTGTCGGGACCGGAGGGGCGTGTATCTTCTCAATAAGTTTTGGTACGAAGTTGCAGTCAAAACACCTTGATTATGCATGTCATTCTGAACGGAGCGCAGCGGAGGGAAGAATCTCGGCGTCTTAAAAACGAGATTCTTCGCTACGCTTCAGAATGACAAAAGATGGCTCGCCCGAGATGACCAGCCCTAACAACGACTCCCCGGTAATGGTCAACAAATGGCTGGTCACCATCGCGGTGATGGCCGGCACCTTCATGGAGATCGTCGACACCACGGTGGTCAACGTGGCCCTGCCCCATATCGCCGGCAGCCTGGCCTCCTCCGAGGACGAAACCACCTGGATCCTCACGGCCTACCTGGTCTCCAACGCCATCATCCTGCCCATCACCGGCTGGCTGAGCGCCCTGTTCGGCCGCAAACGCTTTCTGCTTCTCTGCATGGCGCTGTTCACCGTCAGTTCCATGTTGTGCGGCATGGCCACCAGTCTGGGGATGCTCATCGTCTTCCGCATCATCCAGGGCGTCGGCGGCGGGGCGCTCCAGCCCATCTCCCAGGCCATTCTGCTGGAAACCTTCCCGGTGGCCGAGCGGGGCATGGCCATGGCCATCTGGGGCATCGGGGTGATCATCGCCCCCATTGTGGGGCCGGTCATGGGGGGCTGGGTCACCGACAACCTCACCTGGCGCTGGGCGTTCTATATCAACTTGCCCATCGGCCTGTTGTCGTTGATTCTCACCTATCTGTTCATTTTCGACCCGGATTACATCCGGCGCCAGCGGGCCGGCAGCATCGACTACTGGGGCCTGGGTCTTTTGGTCGTGGGGCTGGGAGCCCTTCAAGTGGTGCTGGACAAAGGGGAGCGGGACGACTGGTTCTCGTCCGCCTTCATAACCCGCCTGGCCATCATCGCGGTGGTGGCCTTGGCCGTCCTGATCTATCATGAGCTCAAAACCCGGCACCCGGTGGTGGAACTCCGGCTGTTCAAGGAGCGGAACTACGCCGCCGGGGTGACCATCATGTTTTTTTTCGGGTTTGTCCTCTACGGCAGCATCATGCTCCTGCCCTTGTTCCTCCAGACCCTCATGGGCTATGACGCCACCCTGTCGGGCTGGGCCCTGGCCTTCGGCGGCATCGGCTCCCTGATGATCATGCCCATAGTGGGACGGCTGACCATGGTGATGGACAGCCGCAAAATAGTCTTCGCGGGCCTGTTGATCAACGCCTATGCGGTGTATCTCATGAGCGGCTACACCACCACCATTGATTATTATCACGCCTGGTGGCCCCGGTTCATCCAGGGGTTCGGCCTGGGGGCCACCTTCGTCTCCCTTACCACCCTCACCATGTCCCGCATCTCCCAGGAGAAAATGGGCAACGCCACCGGCATCTTCAACCTGATGCGCAACCTGGGGGGGTCCTTCGGCATCGCCACGGCCACCACCCTCCTGGCCCGGCGGAGCCAGTTCCATCAGGGCCGCCTGGTGGAACATCTCACCCCCTTGTCCCAGCCGTTCAACGAATGGCAGCAACGCCTGTCGCAGGCCCTGCCGGATTTGGGGACCAACTGGCAGTGGTGGAATAGCCCCGAGGCCATGGCCGGGCTCTATCAGGAAGTGCTGCGCCAGGCCAGAATGCTGGCCTTCTGCGACGATTACTGGTTCTTCACCATCGTTTTTCTCTGCCTCCTGCCCCTGGTCTTTCTCATGCGCCACACCCCCAAGCCTGCCGTTGCCCCGGAAGCGCGCCCATAAGCCCTTCCTTGATCCGCCGCACTCTGGTATTATGGATAAGATAAGAGCCATTACCCGCCCGGCGGCTGATCTCCGCCGTCCCAGGCCGATAAGGATACGCCGCTGCGCCTCGTCAATCTCATTCTCCTGCTCATCGCTTCGGTTTTCTTCGTTTGGATTCTCAACGAGGTGGGGTGGGATACCCTGGGACAGTATCTCCGTCAGGTGGGGTGGTATTGGCCGCTGCTCCTGCTGCCTTATGGGGTGGTCAACTGGCTGGAAGCCTGGTCCTGGAAGTATATGCTGGTGGACACACCGGCCAGGACCACGGTGGCCCGCCTCTTCTGGCTGCGTCTCGGCGGGGAAGCCCTGAACCAGCTCACGCCTACCGCCTGTCTGGGGGGCGAGCCCTTCAAGGCCTTCCGCCTCCAGGCCGACGGCGTGCCTCTGGAGGTGGCCAGCGCCTCAGTGGTGATCATGAAGGGCATCCTGGTCCTGAGCCTGGTGCTGTATATCTTCACCGGGCTGGCCCTGGCCCCCTTCTATTTGCCGGAGGCGGCTAAGCATATCCTGTTTTTAACCCTGGCGGCCCTGGGTCTGGCGGCCGCGGGGATTATTTTTGTCCTCGTACAGCGGCGGGAGCCCTTCGGCAACAGCTTCCGGTTCCTCTCCCGGCGCGGCTGGCTGCCCCACTTTCTTAGGGATCAGGAGGGCTTTTTAGAGAATCTGGACACGGCCATGTCCCAGTTTTACCGGCGATATCCGTCCCGGGCCTTTAGGTCCATTTTGCGTTTGGCCAACATTCTCAGGCCCACGTCCAGGTCGGCGAACCACTGGTGGACCCGGGCCTTGTAGCGCAGCATGATCCCCAGCTTGTGGGCCCGGCCGTACAGCTTGATGGACTGCAGGACCTCCCGGTGGAAATCCAGGATGTTGGTTTCGGCCACCATCACCCCCTCCTCTAGCGCCAGGCGCCGCAGGGTGGCCATAACCGCAGCGATGTCGATCCCCATGGGACACTGGACGGAGCACGTGTGGCAGCCGACGCAGATCCAGATGGTATGCGACTCCAGGGCCTGCCGGCGCAGACCGTACTGCACCAGGCGGAT
>Ga0351886_10458_pt1 | contig 11391 bp, 2 predicted proteins | sample TotcelFGM3001L14_FD_206761 | JGI IMG/M metagenome (GOLD analysis project Ga0351886, IMG submission 206761) | Enriched cells from coal bed in the Powder River Basin, Montana, United States - Total cells FGM rep3 HSBNCT.FGM.300.1.L14 ... | reverse complement strand
TGGACACATGCTCTTGGTTGCCCAAGCCGAGGTTCAGTATCGCTCCCGATTCGAGGAAAGTCGCCAGCAGACGGCGATCCTCCAGCGACTCCAACCGAAGTTTTCGGGGCCGCGAGCCGTGATCGAAACGGGAGTGGGGGCGATTACGCTGCTTGGCGCGGCGAAAGAACGGGAAGCCGGAAAACATGGTCGAATCCTCGGGAAAGGAGGCGGTCTGGGATCAGGGATCAGCGGTCCAGAACAGGATGGGGCTACGAGCTGTCGATGCGTCATTGGCAATAGGCTAGCAACCCATTTCTACGACGAAATCAACTGCCCGCAAGGCCGGGAGCCGACCCGCGCCAACATCCTTGCATGGCTTGGCGGAAGACCGCGAAGGAATCCATTATCTGCCCAGATAACCTTGGCCAACAATCCTTGTCAACGTGGTCCATAACTTAACCCAACGGAGCACGGATTCAAAGATCGCTCGGCGGAAATTCCCCGTCATTTGCCGAATTTTGGGGGAACAGCAGGTGAGGGAGGGGACGCAAAGGGAACACGGCGGCCTGTGCTAGCAGCCGCCGGGCATGGGGAGAACCAGCGTTCCGTTTGGCCGTGATCGTTTTTCACAGCGGTCGATCTCAAGAGTCAGGCGATGCGGCATATCAGCCACGCGTGTGACAAACGTCAGAGCAGGGCTCCTCGGATTCGTTGGACCGTTCGTGATAACCCGCCTACGTTTTGCTCACATCTTTGGCAGGCCGACGTCACCCGGCCCAGCGGGTATGCGGTCCACCCGAAACGATTTGCCGATGCGATCGGGCCGTTCTGACCATCTGCGCGCGTTGTGCCCGCCGGTCGTATCGTAACAACCAAAAGGAGTGTGCTTGCTACACCTTGGTTCAAGCCGCGAAAACCACGTGTCGCTTTCGGCGCAGGTCGATTATTTGATTCGTCGCGTGCGCCGCACGCACTGCCTGTGACGGCTGTTTCCCCTGTGCATGAAATGGCAAACGCAAGCTTCACTCCAGTCGTGTCGAGGCGACTCGAATCCGTACATCCTTGGCGGCGGCGCGGCCGATGTGTAGCACGAGTCAATTGAATCTCGGCGGCCGCCATGCTGGAAAGACCCGTCCTGCGAGCGTACCCGGCCGATCGCGTTCGGTCTCACGATGGAGTCGATCAAAGATGAAAGCCGTAAGAATGATTTCGTGCGGATGCCTGTCGTTAGCCCTGGCCGTCGTGACCAGCACGTTGGTCAGCGGCCAAAATCTGCTGCCGCCTGCGGAGGCGAGTCCCGTGCCAGGCGAGTCGCTGTGGTACGGCCAATTCCCGACCGATGACGTCGGAAAGAAGACCGAGTGCGTCGATTATTGTTCTCCGTGCCCCCGGGCCTATGGCTATGTGGAAGCGTTGTTCCTGCAACGCAGCAATTGCAGCTTCGATCAACCGATCTTGGTCCAATCGGTCGCAGGGATTCCGGTGGCCACCTTCCTCTCCACGTCGGATCTGGACTTCGATTATGAACCCGCCGTGCGGGCCTTGTTCGGAATTCGCCTGCACGGGGGCTGGGCGCTCGAAGGTTCTTACCTCGGACTATGCGATGCCGATACTTCGGTGTTCATCGCGCCCCCGGATGCAAGCACGAATCTGACCTTTCCCGGCGGGCTGGGAGGAACCAATGTGTTCAGCGACGTCGACAGAATCTGGACGGACTATTCCTCCTCGATGCATACCGGCGAATTGAATCTTGTTTGCTGCTCGGGGTGCTGCGACACGTTCGGAGACGGCAAGGGCAAGGGGGACCCGAAGGGCGAGTGCGGCGGCGATAACACCCGCTGCCAGACGTTCGAGTGGTTTGTGGGGTTCCGCTACCTCAACTTGCGCGAGCAGCTTCACATGTACGGCGAGCGGGACCAGATCGGACAAGACGGAATCTTCCGAGAAGAGAGCGGCGTTTATAACATTCGCACCAACAACAACCTGTACGGGGCACAGCTTGGCGCGCGGACGCGACACTGGGGAAGAAAGTGGGGTTGGGAAGCGACCGGCAAGGCCGGTATCTTCGGCAACGACGCGCAACAGGAACAGTATGTCATCGACTACGAGCAATTTCCCATTCGCCCGGTTACCAGCGCCTCGACGGATCGTGTGGCCTTTGTCGGCGAACTGAACCTGACGGGGATCTACCGCCTGAACGAGATCTGGAATCTGCGGGCCGGTTACAACGCGATGTGGATCAGCGGCGTCGCCTTGGCCCCGAACCAACTTGATTTCAGCGGCGAGCTTCCGGCAGGCAACCAGTTGAGCAGCAACGGGGGCGTGTTCCTGCACGGTGTCAGCTGTGGCATCGAGGCTCGGTGGTAAGCGGTAGAGGCGTTGACGTTCATGTCGCGGTGTCTCTTCGAGAGGCAGAATCCGTCTCGGAGAGATCGAGCTTCATGGACTCGACAGGATTTCGTCCAAGATGGATTCCAGTTCGAGCAGGAGGTGCTCTGCCAGCGGCGGCGGGGTGACGCACGGAATCTGCGGCGCATCCCGTTTGGGATCGGACTGCGCCCCGTCCGTGGCGGAAACGCGGGCCGCGTCGAGCGCGCTCGGCGCGAAATCGGGCTGGCGAATCGACACCGGCGTCGTGCGACAAGGCCCTGCCAAGCCAACGTCCGAGGGGAAGATGTCTATCATCCCCGCGATCGCTGCCACCGGTTCGCTCGTCTCGCCTTCGCCTGAAGTCGCCGAGGAACGATTCAGGCTGTTGAGGACAACCAGCACATCGCCCGGCGTAATCGCTCCGTCGGCATTGATGTCGAAGAAACGCGGGGGAGAGAACTGCTCGGCCGGCGGCGCGGTCTGTCCTGGATTCGCGTTGATGTAATTGATCGTCTCCAGCACGTCTAACGGGCTGACCAGGCCGTCGTTGTTCACGTCACGGGGGTTGACGAGATTCGTCCAAGCGGCGGCGGGAGACGGGGCGCCGTCGACGGGCGGTTCCGAAACGAGCGCCGCAGCCTTGCTGGTCGCAATGAACCAGGGGCCGTGAAAACCGGTCAGTGGCGGAGCTTGTTGATACTGGAACGGCGCGGTGCTGATCAGGTCGAAGCGGTGGATCGCTCCTGTTGTGCCGATGGGTCCTTGCACCGCAAAGATTGCGTCCGCGACCCCGTCGCCGCTGCTGCTGATCCGGGCTGCCACCTGAACCGGCGCATTGTTGCTCGACCCCGTAAACGCATCGGGAATCGCCCCCAATAGGGACAGGGTCACACGGGGAGTATCCCAGGCCCAGACCTCAATGCGGGACGTTCCATTGACTCCCATGCCCACGATCACATCCGGAATCGCGTCCGCATCGATCCGTGCGACGTCCAGCGAAACCCCGCCGAGAAAATCTGAGTTCAACGCGGTGAACGGAAAAAAAGTCTGCACGGGCGTGGGCACCGCTCCCGAGACGTCAAACACCGTTACAGTCGCCTTGCTGCCCGCCCCGGTCCCGACCACGATCTCCGCTTCGCCGTCGGGATCGTTGATAAACGAACCGTTGACCATCCTGCCCATGTCGGCCGCCACGACAACCGCACCGCCAAGGGACGCCGTGGGGAACGCGCGGAACGTGATGTCGGGAGTCGTCCGAAAAGCAGGGCTCAACGGGGACTGGTTCAAAAAGACGCGCACGTCCGCCGCGCCGTAACTTGGAACCGTGATAATGTCCGGCTTGCCGTCACCGTTGACATCCGCCACCGTCACCTGGACACCGCCCATAAACGCCGGATCATAGGCCAAGAAACCCGGGAATCCCGGAAGCGGGTTGCCATCCAGGGTGAACACACGAACCTCCGGCGCACGATTGCGTCCCGGCGCGGTAATGATTTCGTCGGTGCCGTCGCCGTCGAGGTCCGCAACGGCGACTCGCGTGCCTCCCGCGTACGTGTCTTCATAGGCGACAAACTGCCGCACGCCCGGCGGACTGGTACTGATGTCGACCACCTTGACATACTGCGGCGTCCCAGGATTCTTGTCGGGCCCCAGCACAAGGATCGGCGCCGAAGTGACCCCAAAGTAATGACTGGGATCGCTGGCGCTGACCTGGCCGTTGAATACATCGGTCGCTGTGGCCGTGCCGAGGTTGGCGTACTGTCCGGCCGCCGCCGTGCCGACCGCAGTGTACGTCCACGTCTCACCCGAATCGAGCCGGTCGTCGCCGTTGGTATCGCCCACGGGCCCGGTGAGCGTCACGTCTTGACTGTCGTTGACCGCGACGTTCGTCAGCGGTGTGTTGCCTATGTTGGTCACGACATAGGTCCAGGTCACCGCCGCGCCCACCGCCAACAGCGGGCCGGGCTCGACGTCGGCGTCGACGCCGTTGGTGCTCTTTTCAAGTTGGATTCCCGGCGGCGTGACCCCGAAGTAGTGGCTGGGATCGTTGGCGCTGACCTGGCCGTTGAAGATGTCCGTCGCCGTGGCCGTGCCGAGATTGGCGTACTGTCCAGCGGCAGCGGTGCCGACCGCGGTATACGTCCACGTCTCGCCCGGATCGAGCCGGCCGTCGCTGTTGGTATCGCCCACGGGCCCGGTGAGCGTCACGTCTTGACTATCGCTGACGGCGACGTTCGTCAACGGCGTGTTTCCTGTGTTGGTCACGACATAGGTCCAGGTCACCGCCGCGCCCACGGCCAGCAGCGGGCCGGGCGCTTCGTCGGCATCGACGCCGTTGGTGCTTTTTTCGATCTGGATGCCCGTCGAGATCTGGAAGAAAATCACCACATCATTGCCGTCGCCGCCGCGGTACGTGATCGTGGCGTCCATACCCGAGTCCAGGAAATCGGGGAGCGTTGCGCCTTCCGGCAACCCCACAAACGTGCCCGTCACGGTATCGAGTCCGTCGTTGTTGATGATGACATACTCATCGCTCCGTTGCGGCAGGTAGCTGTTAAAGGCCGCTACGTTCAAGGTCGCGTTATCCAGCCTGACCGAGCCCGTCACGTCGATTTGGCCGTGGTTGGTAATGTCATTCCCGGCCGTATTGCCGCCGATTTCGATGTTCAGTGACGAGCCAGCGTTCATCGTGTAATCGCCGTCCTGGATCAAGATTCCCGGGCTGCCGCCGACCGGGACGTGGGCTCCGCCGGGAGCGACCGTCGAGCCGCTGTCCGCGATCATCTTGCCTGTCACCGTGCCGGTGCCCTTCAGCGTTTGCCCGTCGGCCAAGAGCATCGTGCCTGCGCCGGCGCCGTCCTCCAATCCGGTCACGTCGAGAAAGGTCGCGAACTGGACGTCGATGATGTTCGCCTTGGAGATGTTGTTGTTGGACGCCGTAGCGACCAGTGCCAGCGTGCCGGTCGCAATAATGACTGGGCCGGTGAACGTGTTGGTGAACGTGGGGGCCGCAGCCAAGGTCAGCGTACCGACCCCTTGTTTTCTTAGCCCCCCATCTCGAACCGGTCCGAGGCTCACGTCGTGGATCAACGGCCGCAAAACGGAAGCGTTGAAGCCGCTGGTGTCGATGATCGCGCCGCCGTCCTCGATGACACCGTGCCAGACCAGGAGGCCGCCCGCCCCTGGAGCGAGGAAAATCTCGTCGAGCAGATGGGCGCCGTCCGACTTGGGGAGCAGCAAACCGCCGTCGAAACGCACGGCCAGCGAGTGAGTCCACGACTGGGTGCCCGGCCCCGTCCGGTACAGGTACATGCGGTCGGTAACCAGCGTGCCGCCCGCGTCCAGGTTAATCGTCAGGCTATCGTTGCCCGCGTCGGGAGCGTCGCTGGCTGTCTCGTGAACGATCTCGGCGACGACCAAGACTCCTCCGGTCAGATTGACCACCGCGTTGCCCTTTTCTAGATGACGCAAACTGACGGTCTCGATGACCACCATCCCGCCGCTGATGTTGACCGTGGGGCTGCCGCCATCCTGGCCGGCGGTCAAATGCTCTGCCACGGTGACTTGCGTATCGGCACCGCTGATGTTAACCGTGGGACTGCCGCCGTCAATGCCCGCGACAAAGTCCCGACCTACGTTAATCGTGGCCGCATCACTGATATTGACGGTGGGGCCGCCGCCGTTAAAGCCAACGATAAAGTCTCGTGCGACGGTAACTTGCGTTGCGGCGCCGCGGATGTTGACCGTGGCATTCACGCCGCCTCCGGTGGCCAAGTCGAGGCCCACCTCGAGCAAGCCGCTGGTCATATCGAGCCTTCCCGTGATACCGATTTGATAGCCTGCCAGCAGCGAGCCGGCCGTGACCACGGTGCCTCCGGCAATCGTCAGCGTCGCTCGCTGCACAAAGACGCTCGCCGGACCATAGAAGCTGCCCGGACCATAGTCGTCGGTGGCTGTTCCCGTCAGACGCAGCGTCCCGGTGGGCACCACAAACTCGCCTCCCAGCACGAACAGGACGTACCATTCATTCGTATCGAGGGTCGTTAGAGTCAATTTGCCGGCGCCGAGCTTTTCCAGCCGCCCGCCGCCAGGGAGAGTGCTGCCCAGCGGGGTGGCAAACTCGACATCGTTGCCGTTGGTGTCGATTCTGGATCGAACCGTCGGCGGTCCCGTGACGATACGGCTGGACAAGTCTTCCGTGATGCCCAACCCGTATCGCAGGGTCGCATCATCCAGGTACTGAATGACCCCCTCGGTTCCCAACGCGTCGGGATGATCGATTTGGATAGTGCCGGCGTTGAACTGAACCGAGTCATCGTCGAAGAACGTGCCACCGCGGTAGGTGTTCTCGCTGCCCAGCACCAGTGTGCCCGCCCCGCGTTTGATTAGACTGTCCGCACCGCTGCCGTTGTCGGCAATCACGCCGTGGTAGGTGAGCGTGCGGTCGGTATCCACCGTGATCGCGCCGGTTCCGGAGCCGTTGGGATCGCCCAGCGCGATCCCACGATTCGCCGCCAGAACGAAGCTCTCCCTGGCACGTAGGCTTCCCCGCAACTGGAGATGGCCCGGCGTGGGTGTGGCCGGAACCGCTCCCAGGGCGCTGTCGGCGGCGATCCGAAGTACCCCCGCTTCGATTACCGTACCGCCGCTGTAAGTGTTCATGCCGCCCAGCGTCAGGAGCCCAAGCCCGGTCTTGATCAGTTGCCCCACGCCGGTGCCGCGGTTGGCGATCACTCCGTTGTACGTCAATTCGGCGCCACTGACGACATCGATCGTTCCCGTGCCGAAGCCCGCTTCGGGGCCGATGCCCACGCTGCGATTGGCCGACAACGTAAACGACAGATTCGCGCGGAGCGTCCCCCCAGCGATCACCAGGTGGTTTGGGGTTGCACCCAGGCGGTTGTCGTTGCTGATCACCAGCACGCCTTCGGCGATCGTGGTGACTCCCGTATAGGTATTGGCACCATTCAGGGCGACCGTGCCGCCAGTCGTCTTGTTCAGCCCCACCGGTCCAGCGAGTCTTGCGCTGATCACTCCGCTTTGGACTTGGAACGTAGTCGCGCTGGTTAGGATGCCGCTACCGGTAATCTGCCCGCTGGTCAGCGTCACCGCCTGGACGGTGTCATTTCTCGTGACCAGATCGAACGTAGCGCCGGCGACGTTGAGTTGCGAGTTGTCGTCCAGGCGATCCGAACCGCCCAGGAGAAACGTGCCGCCGACCAGGTGGATCGTGTGCGGGCCGGCGCTGAGCGCCTCGGAAATCGTGAGCTGGTTGAGCACCCCATCGTTCTCGCGAATGAACAAATCGCCGCCCACTGTGCCGCGCAGATTGGCAACGTGCGTTGTCAACGGATTGTCCGCGGCCCCGACCTGCCCCAGCGTATCCAGCCACAAGGTGCCGGCGCGGACGTCGATGCCGTCACCAGACGCACTGGTTACCGCGCCGGTGTTGAGCCGTAACGTCGTGGTACTGGGGATCCGCAGCAGATTGGAGAAGGTGGCGTCGCCGCCTCGCAGCGTGAGTCCAAATGACTTGGCCGACAAGTCGATCGCGCCGGCGCTGCCGATGCCGACTGCGCCCGTTCCGCCCGCGGCGCCGATGGTGACCGTGCCGGTGGACACCAGACGCCCCAAGGCGGCGGCGGTCAAGTTGAATTGTGCCGCCGGATCGTTCAAGCCAATCGTCCGCGAAAGCGTCGCCGGTTGCAGCGTGATCCCACCGTTGGCGGTGACGTTCTGTTGGATCTCGACAGCGCCATCGATGGTAATGGAAACACGGTTGGCGGCGAAGTTGGCAGCCCCGGCAAAGGTGACCGGCCCGGCCGCGGGATCGTCGAGCACGATGGTGAAATCGGCCGCATAGGCGTTGCCGCCGCTGGGCTGAAAAGTCACGGCGTTGCCGGCGGCAGCATCCGTAATCGCAATGGCATTGAAGGCGGCCGCGATCACGGACAAGGTGCCGGAACCGCTCCCTGCGACATTTGCGGTATCCGTTCCAGCCCAGGTGTTCGGGGTATTCAGCGTCAACGTATAGCTGGCGCCGCTAGACACGATCCCGACACTCTCCGAAGCGGCGTTCAGGTCGATGTTCAACGTCATGCCGTCCTGGGTGAACACCGCCAGCAGACGCCGGTCTTCCAACATTTCCAGATGCAGTCTCCGCGGCTTGGTACCACGAATGATCTGCGGCCGCAGGCGCCGCCGCCGCGGGACCGGGCGGAAGAGAGCAAAAGCCGAAAACATGATCGAATCCTCTTCGAAGAAAGCGGGGGCAGTCATCCGTTGTCAGGGGATGGCGGGGAGCACGTCGTGGCGCGGTTCAAACGGCTGCCTCGTCGTCGGAGGCATCAGCGGGTCAAGGGCCCGAGCCCTACAGACCGGCGCGCCAAGGCCACCGGCGACAGGCGATCAGCACGGCGTCCACGGGCGGCTGACAACCATTTGCCGCCAATCTTTGGCAACGTGCGATCTTAACTTAACGTGCGGACTTGAGGATTCAACGGCAATTGCGCGAAAATTCCGATTATTCCCAGCGGAATTCCCGAATCGGCGATGACGCGCCCCGGTTTGCCCGCTAGCGGGCCTTGCCTGCGAGCGGGATGGCGCTGAAAGAGAAGAAGGAAACAGGCAACCCACGTTCGGCCCGGTGCCGTTCTCCAAGGGAACACGGCACCGGGGATTGACGCGGCTGGGCTTCAATTGCCCGAAGCGGCGATTTCCGCTGCAATGTCAGCCAGAATGGACTCCAGATCGAACGGGTCGGGATCGTCCAGCGGGGTCTTGGCAGCAGCTGGACCGCGCGGCAATTCGCCTTCCGCCTGCGGCCAGACCCACTCCGTGCCCGGAACGAGGACAGCATCGACGGCGGCAAACGCCGAGTCACGCCGAATCTCCACCAGCGCCGCTGGGCTGCTGGGCAGCTCCCCGCCAAACACCGTATCCAGGGGGCTGAATACCGTCGTCTTGTTGTCCGCCGGTTGGCTTGATTCTGCTTCTGCCGAAGGGAATTTGAGCACGTTGACCAACAGCAGAACGTCGTTGGCGGTAATCACGCCATCGACATTGGTGTCGAAGTAACGTGGAGGAGCGAATTGCGCGGCCGGCAGCGCGGTAACGCCCAGGTTCCGGTTGATGTAGTTGATCGTTTCCAAGACGTCCAGAGGGGTGACGTTGCCGGAGTCATTGACGTCGTAAGAATTGACGGGATTCGTCCAAACGTTGACGGCAGGCGGGACGATGGGGGAGGGCGGCGGAGGCGGGGTGGAGGCCACGGATTTACTCGTGGCGATGAACCACGGGCCGGGCAAACCGGTCAGCGGCGATGCTGGCACAACCTGGAACGGCGAGGTGCCGGTGATGTCAAAGCGATGGATCTCCCCCGTCGTGCCGATGGGCCCCTGGACCGTGACAATCGTGTCCACAATCCCGTCGCCGTTCCCGTCCAGAACCGCCACATTCACCGGCGCGTTGTTGCTGGACCCCGTAAACGCATCGGGAATCGCCCCCAGCAGCGACAGGCTCACACTGGAAGTGTCCCAGTCCCAGACCTCGATGCGGGAAGTTCCATTCACTCCCATGCCCACGATCACGTCCGGAACCGCGTCCGCATCGATCCGTCCCACGTCCAGTGAGACCCCGCCCAGGAAATTCGGGTTCAACGCGGTGAAAGGGAAGAAAGTTTGCACGCGAACAGGCGTCGCCTCCGAGACGTCAAACACCGTCACCGTAGCCTTGGTGCCGGGCCCGGTTCCGATCACGATTTCCGCCTTACCATCCGGCACGTTGACAAACGAACCGTTGACCATCCTGCCCATGTCGGCCGCCGTTACGACCGCGCCGCCCAGGGACGCCGTGGGGAAAGCGCGGAACGAGATGTCTGGAGTTGCCTGAAACGCGGGGGTCTGCGGGTATTGGTTCAGGAAAACCCGCACGTCCGCCGCCCCATAGCTGGGAACCGTGATAATATCGGGTTTCCCGTCGCCGTTAACGTCTGCGACCGTCAAGTGGACTCCGCCGATAAACGCGGGATCGTAGGCCAAGAAGCTCGGGAATCCCGGTACGGAATTACCTTCCAAGTCAAACACGCGGACCTCCGGCAAACGGTTGCGTCCGGGTGCCGTGATGATCTCTACCGTCCCGTCGCCGTCCAGATCAGCCATGGCAACGCGCGTGCCCCCGACGTAGTCCGTTTCGTAGGCCACGAATCGCGACAAGATCTTGCCGCTCTCGCTGTTGACGACCGTGACATACTGAGGCGTTCCAGGATTCTTGTCCGGACCCAGCACGATGATATGGGCAGAGGGCCCCGGTCCCGGATCAAACCCGAAGTAATGATCCGGATTCTCCGCTTCCTCGATTTCGGGAACCGTCTCCGTGTCGTCTTCGCCCCGCGCGGTTCCCACATTCACATACTGCCCCTCGACAGCGATGCCGGTCGCTGCATAGACCCAGACCTCGCCTGGATCCAACAGGTTGTTGGCGTTCGTGTCGCCCGTGTTGAATCCACCCACCAGCACCGGCGCTGGAATCACGCCCGGCTGATCGTCCGTGACCGTCACGTTTCGCAACGACACATTTCCGGGATTGGTCACGAGGTAGGTCCACGTGACGAGACTTCCGATCGGGATCATGGGGCCCGGCGGCATGTCGTTGTCCGTGCCGTTGGTCAGCTTGACAATCTCGATCGCCGCCTGCACGCCAAAGTAGTGACTGGGGTCGGTGTCCGTCCGCGTTTGACCGATCGGGTCCGTGCCGGTTGCCGTCGCCACATTCCCGTATTGGCCAGCCACTGCAGTGCCCGTGGCCTGGTACTGCCAAGATTCGCCGGGATCCAATTGGTTGTTGTTGTTCAGGTCACCGCCCACAAACAACGGCGTGAAATCGTCCGCCAGATTGCCCGGCGTGCCGTTGTCGTCTCGCAGCGTGACGTTGGCCAGCGGCACGTTGCCCGGATTGGTCACCATATACGTCCACGTGACTGTGCTGCCGGCCGCCACCAGCGGCCCCGTCGGCGTGTCCGCATCCTGACCGTTGGTCGCC
>Ga0351886_10334_pt2 | contig 11482 bp, 9 predicted proteins | sample TotcelFGM3001L14_FD_206761 | JGI IMG/M metagenome (GOLD analysis project Ga0351886, IMG submission 206761) | Enriched cells from coal bed in the Powder River Basin, Montana, United States - Total cells FGM rep3 HSBNCT.FGM.300.1.L14 ... | reverse complement strand
GTAGCTCCGCTCCAAAATAGGTGGTCCTGAAATCAAAAATTGGGAAAAAGTAAACGCCGACCTTCAAATTAAGAACCTAAAAGCCTAAGGACGAGCGCTACACGGGGTAGGGAGAGCGTGGCCCAGGGGTACGGGTGACGCCAAATGGAGTCAAGACCTCCATTTCCAATTACCGATGCGATGCCAAAGTCAGGTGGATGACCTTTTGGTAGATTTTCGGAAATGCCCCGGCTGACGCCCATGAAAGCCCATACAGAGGCCCTATAAGGTGCTTCGCAAGACAGAGTTAATAATGGAGCTAACCCATTGAAGAACCTAAGGAAGATCGTGACGCCCCCACCGCGGCTGCCCCGGCCAATGAATACTTCGGAGAAGGGCGCCAAGTCCTGTAAGCGCTCGTGGACTATGATAAAAAAAGCAATAATCATTTTGTCAATTCCGGCAATATTGCTATCGATAAGTGTTTCTCTGGCTTATTCAATCAATTATACTTATACGCCCCTTGATTATCCTGGTGGTAGAAATACGGAGGCAAATGGAATTAACAACCATGGCAAGATTGTTGGAATGTATCAAGGTGCCGATCTTCTAGCTCATGGCTTTATTTACGATAAAGGAACTTATGTTACGTTAGATTTTCCAGGTGCAAACCATACTGTGCTTCGTGGAATTAATGATAGTGACCAAATTGTAGGATTTTTCTACGATGCAGATAATGTTTACCATGGTTTTTTGTTTAGTGAAAACACCTTTACCACCATTGATTTCCCATTGTCCCAAAGATCGCGGTGTAACGGGATCAATAACCTTGGACAAATTGTTGGTACATACTGGGAAACCGACGACGAAACTCAAAGTCATAATTTTATTTATTACAATGGAGAGTTTACTGATTTTGATGTTCCATTGGGGGACGAGACACGGGCTCGCGGGATCAATGATCTTGGTCATATAGTGGGATATTGTAAAAAACCTATGTTTTTCGGTTACTTATACGATAGCAGCACCTTTACTGCAATTACATTCCCGGGTGCTAATGCGACAATTGCTTACGGGATTAATTCGTTAAATATAATTATAGGAACTTATGCTATTGCTGGTTATCAACATGGTTTTACATTTGACGGGAGTAAGTATAATTCATTTGATTATTTAGAGGCAATTCAAACTATTGCCTTGGGCATTAATAATAGCGGACAAATCGTCGGGTATTACAAGAAAACTACACCGAACCGCGGTTTCTTAATGACACCCAAGCCGAACGCTATTGCTGCTGTGGGTCTTCTGCTGGAATAGCCGTTTATCCATGTTCCTGCCCGTTGTTCGGGGCTATCTATCTATCGGCACGGGATCAGTAGTTTAAGAAACGAAACTTACTTTAAAAACGTGGCCACTTTACCAACTACTCTATCGCACGTGTGGACTCGAACCAGGCGGATGGTGCTTCAGGTTTTGGCGGAATTTCTGGTCTCCCTGTCCCCCTCCACATTTTTTCGCTTGATAAAAATTGCCGGATTCCTGAATTACCTTCTCAACATTCAAAAGCGCAAGATGGCGCTGCAAGCCTTGGCGACGACCTTTCCCGGGCGTTATTCTTCCCAAGACCTGATAATGTTGTGCCGCCGCCACTTTATTATCAGAAGTTCAAAATATTTCCATTTTCTGGTCTATCCCTTAATCAAGGAAGAATGGCTTGACCAAATGATGCGGGTAACGGGGATGGAACATATTGAAGCTGCCCTGAATCAGGGAAGCGGGGTCCTCCTTTTTACCATCCACTCAGGGGACATGAACCTGATAGTTCCCCTAATAAGCCGTAGGTATCGCTTCAATTTAATCCGGTTGGGGCGGATTGACCGCGTGGCTTCCCAGACCTCGGGTCAGGTCTTCCCTACCCATCGGATCACTCCGGCGCTTTATCGAGCTCTAGGTCGATCGGAAGTGACAGGTATGACCATCGACGGGATTGCCGGGAAAAAACTAGTTCCGGTCACCTTTTTGGGCCAGCGGGTTTATGTTCAACCTTCCATCGCCCGATTGGCCTCGTATTCCCGATGCAGCCTGATTCCTTTTATAAACCTGGATATTGGCGGGGGGCATTATGATACGATCATCCTGCCTCCCCTGCATTACCAAGAGGATCTAAATTACCCCGACTTCCAAATTAGGATCATGCAAAAGGCCTTCCAGGTATTTGAGTCCTATATCACGAACGATCCATCTCAGTGGCATAGTTGGCCCTTCCTAGGGATCATGCGTATGCCGCCAAAAGACCGGCCGGCAAAGTATATGCACCGGGATTGATTTCGGGAAATTTTTTTAATCGGCCATTTTTCGGTTTATTATTTTCATTCAGGGCTTATTTAACAAAATCCTTTAACTCATATCGACATGAAATATGCTAAATTATCCAGATAAATTGATCCTGAAAATGGCATAAAGGATATCACTTTAAATTTTGGAGGACGATATGGCAATTGATCAAGGTAATATAATCGAGCTCACGATTGATGAAAAAGTTCAAAAATCCCAAACCATCATTCATGAAGCTTTAGAACGTTTTGAACATAATAGAATCGCCATAGCAATAACTGGTGGAAAAGACAGCACTGCGAATCTATGGTTGTTTAAGCAGGTGTGTGACGCACGGGGCGTTAGGCTGCCTCGCTGCATGTTTATCGATGAAGGGGACGTCTTTGAAGAGATAATGGAATTTGTCGATTATCTAAAAAAAATCTGGTCGCCGGAAATAATAATGCTCAGGAATGAAGATGTCTATTCCAAGGTTGGGAAGATCGGCGATCTGATAGAAGTCTCCACGCTTAATGAAAGCAATCGTCTGGCGCTGGAGGAAATGAATTTTTCGGAGGAGAGTTTTCCTTTCATCCCCGATTCACCTCTATGCAACCACCTGATGAAGACCCTGCCTATGAGGGAGTTTATCGTTAACCAGGGAATCCAGGCTCTATCTACGGCGATACGGTGGGATGAGATTGAATCACGGGAGCTGGAGGAATATTTCAGTCCGAGAAACAATCCCGATCATACGCGGATTCACCCGATCTTACACTTCCGGGAGCGGGATATCTGGATCGCCACCTTCAAGTACGATATCCCTTTTAACAAACTTTACAAGCTGGGTTATCGCTCCTTAGGAGCCAGATGTGCCACCCATAAGAACTCGGATATTCCAGCCTGGATGCAAGATCTTGATAATACACCGGAAAGAGTTGGGCGGGGCTCGGAAAAAGAGAAGGTCATGGATCAGCTGCGGTCCTTGGGATATATGTAACTCAAGAAAATAACGGAAAGGGTCGACACAGATGAATTCTCCTATGAAGGACAAGAATTTTCTCGGAAAAAAGGCAGTGATTATCGGTTTGGATGGGGTTCCTCACAGTCTGCTGGTGCATTATATGGAACAAGGGATTATGCCGCATCTTCGGGAAATGACTTCCCAGGGTCTGCTTTTGCCCATGGATAGCACCTTGCCTGAAGTTTCTTCCGTGGCCTGGAGTTCTTTCATGACCGGGAAAAATCCTGCCGAGCACGGGATTTTCGGGTTTATGGAATTGGATAAAAAAACCTACGAGTTTATTTTCCCGAATTTCCTTTCCATCAAGGCTCCCACCTTCTGGGAAGAGTTGGGTGTGCCCGCCGTGGCCTGCAACATTCCCCAGACCTACCCGGCCCGGCCAATGAACGGCGTTTTAATCAGCGGCTTTGTAGCCCTGGATATGGTAAAAGCCGTGTATCCAAAGAGAGTTTACGACATTTTACATGGTATGGGTTATCAACTGGATGTGAAGAGTCAGCTGGCGGCCAAAGATCCAGAGGAATTTTTTCAGAACTTGTTCGCGGTTTTTCACAAAAGAATGGAAGCCATCACTTATCTTTACGACCATGAGGATTGGCAAATATTTATTGGCACGATCACTGAAACCGATCGATTGCATCACTTCTTTTTCGATTCGGCCAGGGGTGGCCAGTATCATCATATTTTTACGAAATTTTATCGGGAATTGGATGAATTTCTCTGGAAAATGTTCAACCGGGCTCAGAAAGATCAGGCTCTGTTTCTGACCTGCTCGGACCATGGATTTGCCCCTATTGTCAGCGAAGTCTATATCAACCGTTACTTACAGGATTGCGGTCATCTCAACCTGGCAGGCGGCGGGAGTTTCAAGGACATTACGGCTCAAACCCAGGCCTTTGTTTTAGACCCTGCCCGGGTTTATATTCATTTAAAAAATAAGTATCAGCGCGGGGCGGTGGAGACTGCAGAATATGATGCTTTAAGGGAGAAGCTCAAGTCTCTCTTCAATTCATTAAATTACAACGGCAAGCGGGTAGTAAAGCAAGTTTTTTTCAAAGAAGAGATCTTTTCCGGTCCCTACATAGAAGATGCTCCGGACCTCTATATTTTGGGTGAACCAGGTTTTGACCTTAAGGCAACTTTAAATAAGGAATCCGTATTTGGAGCTTCTCATTTTCATGGGGCGCACACGCATGGGGACGCGCATTTGTTCATTTCCGACCGGGACCGGATGAACCCGGCAACCAAGATAGACATAAACCGAATCCCCCACCTGGTTCTGGCTTATTTCTCAGCATAATCGGGAAAGGCTGAGAAATGGGGGTCACGGGTTATTTTATAGGATAAATTTTTCCCCCTGGGAGAGGGCCATGGCTTTCAAATCCAAAGGCATCAATGCCTTATCTGCCTTCATAATCTTAGCGGTCGCGTGCATGGCTGTCCAGGGGGGTCCGGCTTGGGGTGCAGGAGGAGTCTTTTCCCTGCTGGAAGTGGACCACATGTCAGAACAGCTTCCTGAGCTAGCCAAACCCTTCGTTGGCGGGATCAGCGTGCGTTATTCCTGGAAACTCATTGAGCCTCGTCCAGGAGAATATAATTGGACCCCGTTGGATAAGGCTATCCAGTTAGCCCAGAGTAAGGGTAAACAGGTCATGATCCGGGTTGTGGCCGGGGCTTTAAGCCCTGAGTGGTTGGCTCAGGCCGGAGCCCAATGGGCGCCTTCGCACCCACCGGACCCTGCCCTATTGAGTCGTCTTTCCGGGCAAGGGAAGCTGCCTCCTCAGCGCTTGAAGATATTGGAAATGATCAAAAAAACCCCGGTGCCCTGGGACCCCGTCTATTTGAAACACTGGTCCGCCTTGATCCAGGCCTTCGGGCGCCGGTATGACGGCAATCCCGCCATTTTCAGCGTCCAAATGACCGGAGGCGGCGTGGCCGGGGAAATGACCCTTCTGGGCGAATTATTCGATTGGCAGAGATATGGCTATTCTGATGCCAAGATGATTGAAACCTGGAAAACCATCATAGACGCGTATCGGCAAAGCTTTCCTCGCACCCCTACTAATCTCGACATTTTGGAGCCCCTTAGGGGTATGAGTAAGGTGGTGGTGCCTGTGGTGAAGTATTGCCTGACCAGATATCCCGGCCAGGTATATATTCAGAACAATGGGCTGAATGCCAAGGGTGCTTGGGGCCGGCCCATTATCCGTGCGGCGGCTTCCAAGACCAGGGTAGGCTACCAGATGTCCGGAGGTGGGGGATGGATTGCCGCGACCGTAGGCAGCCGCTCACAGGCTTTCCAGATCGCCATAGAAGACGGTGCGAGTTATTTGGAAGTCTACCGTGGCGACCTCACAAACCCGGCGGAAGATGAAGCAATGAAGAATCTTGCCAAGGGACTGGCGCAAAATGAACGCAAGCAGCCAAGGTAGCTAACCTGTTAGTATTTTTGCTTGGTTGGGCTGATGAGGCGGGTCAAGGTTTATAAAAATACCCACGAGGCAAGATGAGCCTGGCCCGGACAAAGAGTATCTGCTGAAGATCCTCCGGGACCACTTGACTGAACTATCCGCCATCATCCTGTCCGAGTACCCCAGGGGCTCCCTCACCCCGCCGCGGCTCCGGAAGGTCATCAGCCTGGGGCGCGGCTGGGGAGTTCGCCCCCTCATACCAAGTTGCCGTCAAACAAGTAATAATCCGCATTGTAGGGGCGGTTCGCGAACCGCCCCTACGGTGGCTGCAATCATAAAGCCAGAATTACCTATATGACAGCAACTTGGTATCACCTCAACCCAGGTAACCCAGGGAGCGCAGACGTTCTTCCAGTTCCTTGGCTTCCGCCTCGGTATAAGCTTTCTCTTCCCGTTCGGGCCCTGAGGCCGCCATATCAGCCAACAGTGGCGGGTTTGCCTGCAAATATTCCGGCCGCAGAACCTGCGTCGGCAACCGGCCGTCCAGGTTGTTGGGAATGCTGGTCTGGTTGAGATAGAGGATCAACGGCGCCAGATCTATGATTCTCAGCCCCTGAATCTCCGGTTCAGCATTAAACGCCGGACCATATCCCAAAAAGATTCCATCCGGACGGTGCTTGGCGCTGCGATTCCAGAAAAACTGACGATCCCGCTCTAACCGGGGATTAAGACGTTCCAGCGGCTTGCCCTCCTGGGCCATTCCGGAGGGGCGGCTCATGTAAATAAACCCCTGATCCTCCGCCCAATCGATGAAGAGATCCGGTCCCTTGAAGGCTAAGTCGCCGGAATAGACCTCCTCCCGGCGCATCACCTTCCGGACCATGGGCGCGCCGCTCCAGGGATTCTTCCAGGCGAGCAACCTCTCAGCCAGACGGTCCCGGAGACGTTCGTATTCCTCCCCAGGCTCGACCTGTCCGTGTGGTTCGACCCCTTTCAGGTTGATGCGAATGGTGGGGAATTGAAACCCTTCCTCCGAATACGCCAGGGTTTGCGACCAGTCGATGGCAGAGTAACGGATATGACTTTCCAGCCGGCTTGCCAGGTCGGTTTTATAAAAGATCAATTTCTTGAGGGCATGAGGAATGTAACGCACCCCAACATCCCGGGCCAGATTCAACAGCCTTTGGAACCATGGCTGCTGCCAGATAGCCTTAACCAGGCCCTTGCCGGGTTCTTTGAAGGTCAGAAATCCTTGCTCTGCCAGCCACAGGTTCAGGTGGATGACCGTATCACTGGCTCCTGCCATCCCATGGTCACTCAGGAGAATGAGATTAGCGTCGGCAGGGAGATTCTCCAACAATCTGCCTATGATTGCATCGGCTTGCCGGTAAATTTCAAAAACTCCGTCCCTCATTTCCACCGGGGCCTTCTCAAAGAGGGGAGAAGAGGCGTCATGAAACCGCCAATAATAGTGGCAGACAGTATCAGTCTCTCCCAAGACGACCGTGAAGCAATCCCAGTCCCGGCTTTTCAGGAGATATTCAGTTACGTCTCCTTTATTTTTAAGACAGGCCTTTACCCGGCTGATGCCCGGGATGAGCTGGTTGGGGCCGAAAGCCACCAGGTTCGGCGCCACCCAAAAACCGCCGAAGCGTTTTTTGATCTCATCGTACAACGACCCCGGATGAAAGGCTTCCGGTGGCGCGTCCCCGCCGCCCAACCCCGGGGCGTCGAATCCCGGCACCACCACCCCGTTTACCGCCTCCGGGGGGTAAGTTAGGGGAATGCCCACCAGAGCGACGCTTTTGCCTTCCCGGGAGAGCCGACGGAAGTAAGGCTCTCCCTGGATATCGGTGGCATTGTAAAAGTGAAGCCGAAACTCCCCCTTCACCCGTTCACAAAAATCCATCACCCCGTGCCGGCCGGGATTGAGTCCGGTCATGAACGAGGACCAGGCCGGGAAAGTAATGGGTGGGATAGTGCTGGCCAGCGGCCCATAGCAGCCGGCTGCCATAAGCTTTTTAAGGTTAGGCAGATGGCCTGCTTGAACCCATGGCTTGATGATGCCCCAATCAGCGCCATCCAAACCACATATTAAGAGTTTGGTCATTTGGCTATTGTCCTCTTGCAAGGTTGCTTCGCCAACCTTGCAGCAAAATAATTCACTGCATCCCGAAGGGAGGGATCCGCTAAGCCCTCTTTTTACCGCGATAGCTTCAACGGCGAGACAACAATACCGTCTCTGGTGGCCGAGGCCGGGTGTGCCCCCCTATATGTGCCCGCCTCTGCTGCCTGCCCCCTCAACCCTGCCGCATTCCGGTTAAAACCAATCATAGCTTTCTTGACAACCGCTGCACACTTCTTAACATTCAGATAGATGGCAATATCTTCGAACAGCGGATGGAAAAAATCAAATGAAAAAATGCCTGCGTTCATTCGGTTTGTTTAACTTTCGGAACATAGGTGTTTTTGTCGGAACATTCAGAAGGCCTGTTTAAGAGTTGAATACCCTATCTCTACTTGGAAGAAATTATTTCTATGGGTGTTTTTTTTACAATAAATAAAGGTGCTTCCATAGTCATTTTTATGATTCTGCCGAAACATGGCACTAGAGGCACAGATTTTGCTAAAAAATAAATTATTTAATTTTTCAAAGGGGAATTTCATGGATTTTGTATATAAAAAGTCGCAGCCTGGCATTTCCATTGTCTTTCCGGCCTATAATGAAGAGGCAAATATCACGGCCGCGGTGACCCAGTCCCATGCCATTCTCTCGGAACTGACAACTAAACCTTTTGAAATCGTGGTGGTAAATGATGGCAGTAAGGACCAGACGGGCAGCTTGCTAGCGGGTCTTTGTGCGCAATACCCTGAACTCTGCGCAGTTAACCATCCGAAGAACCTGGGATATGGACAGGCCGTGCTCACCGGCATTCGTCACACCCGTTACGATCAGATCTTCTTCACTGACGCAGACCTGCAGTTTGACCTCCGTGAACTGCGGAATTTTCTCTCCGAGATAAACAACTATGATCTGGTCGTGGGCTATCGAATCGATCGGAAAGACCCATGGCACCGCCTGGTATTCGCTTACCTCTGGAATAAGACCCAGAGACTATTATTTGGCCTGAAGGTACGGGATGTCGATTGCGCCTTCAAGCTTTTTCACCGCAAGGTTATGAGTAATTTGCAAATCTATTCCCTGGGCGCCATGATGAGTTCGGAATTTTTGATCAAGGCCATTTCCAATGGGAATAGGCTGCTGGAAATAGGTGTGCAACACTACCCGCGCCTTTCAGGTAAGCCCACCGGAGGAAATTATAAGGTCATTGCCCGGGCCTTTAAAGAGCTCGCCAAGTTCTTTTGGCGCTGGTATGTCGTCACGTACAGGCCCCCGGTGAGCTGGCCCTCTTGCCATCTCAACTCCGCTAGATTACAATCGCTCGAAAACGTGCACCGGGAAATTTAATTAAAAAATCATGAAAATTAAAACTGACTGCCGCTTTTATTTGGGTGACCGGCCTTGCTGTTTTCACAAGCAGGAGCTCGTCGTATGCGATCAATGTTCCCACTACGAGCCAGTCTCTGAGCGCATCCTCCTCATCAAGTTGGGGGCTGCCGGAGACGTGGTCCGGACCACGCCCCTGCTCGTTCCCTTGCGGGAGCGTCATCCTCAGGCGCTCATTTATTGGCTGTCTGATTTTCCCGAGTTTATCCCGTCATCGGTGGAACAAGCGATGGCGTTTAACCATCGCAACCTTCTGACTTTGCAGGCTACTCCTTTTGCCGCGATTTACAATCTGGATAAAGATCGAGAGGCCTGTGCCCTTGCCTCCTTGCTCGAGGCCCCGAAGAAATATGGTTTCGACCTGGTACAGGGACATTGCCACCCGATTGGCGATGCCGCCCACGCCAAATGGCTTACTGGCGTCTCTGATCCCTTAAATCAGGCCAATACCCTTTCTTATCTTGAAGAAATCTTTAGTATCTGCGGTTTTACTTACCGTGGAGAGCCCTATATCCTGGAAGTCCCGAATCAAGACCAGTTTGCCACCTTGAGAAACGGAACGCCGGTGGTGGGATTAAATACCGGCTGTGGGGCTCGTTGGCCCTCTCGCCTCTGGCCTCTGTCTCACTGGATCTCCCTGGCCGGCAAATTAAGGAGCCAGGGGTTTCAGGTGGTATTACTGGGAGGCCCGGCGGAACATCAACAAAATTTGGAGATTGCCCAGGCTTCCGGGGTGAATTATTTGGGCTTTTTTGAAATGCCCCAATTTATTAACCTCATATCAGCCTGTGATCTGGTGGTCACGGGAGTTACCCTGGCCCTGCATCTGGCTTTGGGAATGAACAAACAAGTGGTTCTGTTCAATAATATCTTCAACCGCAATGAATTTGAACTTTTCGGCTTGGGAACCATCATTGAACCCGAGGTGTCCTGCCGCGGGTGCTTTAAAAACACTTGCGAAACCAACTGCATGGCGCTGATCTCTCCGGAGATGGTCAGTGAAGAGATTAACCGCTTGCACCCCATTTCCGGAACCCAAATGCCGGATAGTCCATTTATGCCCGGCAAAATGGAGAGCGCGGCAGCGAAATTTTAAAAAATGACCAAAAATAAGTCGCCTCATGACTTAAGTCACTCTCCTGAACCTTCCTAAAACGCGACTATAGATAAAAGCTCAAGGAATTAAGAAGATGGGGAACTACCGCATAGCCATGGTGGCAGCCTGTCCGTTTCCGGCCAATCACGGGTCGGCGGCCAGCATTCGAGAAATGTCCGAAGCCCTGGTCAAGCGAGGCCATGAGGTGCATGTGATCTGCTATCCCTTGCGCCAGGACGATATCCCTGTCCATCCGGGGGTGCACATTCACCGTATTCTGCCTAATTGGAGCGGGAATGGCATCAAGGTCGGCCCCAGCAAAGACAAGATGCTCTTTGATGCCTTATTAGTGGCGAAACTCTGCCAGGTGATCCTCCGGGAGAAGATCGAGATCATCCACGCACATAACTATGAAGCCGCTCTGGTGGGTTACCTGGCCAAGCTGGCTACCGGACGGCCCTTGCTCTATAACGCCGTTAATACTATGAGCGATGAATTGCCTGGGTATAATTTTATCAAGCCCCGGTGGCTGGCGGTGGGTCTGGCCCGATTCCTGGATAATCTGGTGCCCAGGATGGGAGATTTCGTCACCGTAGTTTCCAATGAACTGTTTGAATATCTCGTGGCTTTAGGTATCCCTCCCAACCGCATGACGGTCTTGCCGGCCGGGGTCTACGACGATATGATCGCCAATGGCGACCCGCAGAAAATCCGGCGGCAGTATCACCTGGAAGATGCCAAGATCATCCTCTACACCGGCAATTTGGAACCCTTCCAGCGGCCCGATTATCTTTTTCAGGCCATGCAAGTGGTGGCTCAGGCCGTTCCCGAGGCCCACCTCCTGGTGATGGCCTCCCTGGTGAATGATCTGGCCCCTCACCAAGAGATGGTGGAGAAGTTGGGAATTGCCTCCCGGGTCACCATTGCGCCAAATTTACCTTTGAGTGATCTGCCCGACTTCCTGGCCGCCGCTGATGTCACAGTGGTGCCCCGCCCCGACACTCCCGGCTTCCCGGTTAAGTTGCTCAATTACATGTCCGCCAGGAAACCGACCGTCACCTTCCAGGGTTCCGCCAAGGGCGTTGGACACCTGTTCAATGGTCTGGTGGTCCCTGACCACGATTGTCAAGCCCTGGGAGAGGGCATCGTGC
>Ga0351886_10454_pt1 | contig 11499 bp, 5 predicted proteins | sample TotcelFGM3001L14_FD_206761 | JGI IMG/M metagenome (GOLD analysis project Ga0351886, IMG submission 206761) | Enriched cells from coal bed in the Powder River Basin, Montana, United States - Total cells FGM rep3 HSBNCT.FGM.300.1.L14 ... | reverse complement strand
GAAATATGTCTGAAGCCAAATTTAAGGATTTTAAGGTTACTGACTTTATTACTGTTTCATCAGAAGATGTACAGGGACATGAAATAACGGCAAAAGCAGTTTTTGATTCAGAATCGGCTTTTTTCCTTATGACAGGCCAGAATACTATTATAGAATACAATGGTAAAATCATTGATATAAAAGGTAATATAGTTATAGTTTCCACAGAGGCAGGCAAGAGAACTTTCGATATTACAGATACGAGACTTATGAAAAATCTAAAGGAAGCTAAAATAACTGATTTTAAGTCAGGAGATGAGATTTATACAAAGTCAATGTTCCCCGGTCTGGCAAAACATGAACCTTCATTACTTAAACCTGCTTTTTTAAAGGATCCTCTCTCATATGTAAGTGAACTTCTGGAAAATACACAGGGACCTCTTGTATTGAGAGGTGTTGTTACAGAAGTTATGGAAAAGAAATCTACTATTAAAGTCGGAGATGAAAAGGTTCTTGCCAATAAAGGCACAGTTCTTCTTGTTCCTCCCGGATTTACAGGATTTTCTGCTCTGAAAGGTAAATCAGTAATAATTTACAGTATTACCAATCCTGTACCTGGTAGAACCTATGTAGCCAATTGTATATTCGCAGAAGATGCACTTTCTACAGTAAGAGAAAGCCTTGAAAGGGTTTCTAAAGATCAGAATTTGAAAATTAATAAGGTTGCCTCAGGAAAAATAATGAAAATAAATGAAGATAAGGGTACAATAACAGTAGATGTAAAAGGCAAATTAACTTTATTGAGTATTGGTTCCTGTTATATACAGGATTCCAGTGATATTGACAGAGAAAATTTAACCATCAATTATCTCAGAACTGGAGATACTGTAGAAGCAGAAGGTTATGATATATCCATGATAAAAAGTCTTTATATAATAAAGAAGGCACAGACTTCTGTTCCCCGTGATGCAGCAGAACTTAATATTTATTTCTTTACCGATCTTTTATCTTACCTTTCTCCTTTTGAAACAGGTGGTGTAAATGTTACTAATTTTTTACCTCTTGAAAAACAGAAGGAATCTATAAGATCTGCTCCTGCAGGTGGATTTTCCTTCCTTGCCGGTAAGTATAAAGAGTTAACTAAAAAGACTAAAAATAATCTTTTATTATGTAACGGTAATTTTCTTTTTGGCACCCCTGCAGGCTTCTCTACTAAAGGAGAAGCTGTTATAGACTGTCTTAACAGTGCAGGCATACAGGCTTCTATTCTGGGAGATCAGGATTTCTATCTGGGAAAAGATCAATTAGTAAAACTTATAAAGAAAGCACAGTTTCCTGTTCTCGGCGCCAATGTAATGGATCAGGGAACAAACAACCTCCTTCCCGGGCTTAAACCCTATGTAGTTATAAATTATAATGGATTCAAAGTTGGAATCCTTGGTATTGTAAACCCAGCTACACAGTCTCTTGTACCAAAAACCTGTCTTGAAGGAATAGTTATTTCTGACCCCAAACCTGCTCTGATAAATTATTATTCTAAAGTGGCAGCAGAATCAGATGTGGTAATATTACTTGTCAGCCAGGGATTTTATGATAATTTCCTTATGGCAAATGATTTTGAGAATATACTTCCCGGAGCAGCAAAAAAACCTGCTGTTATAATTGGCGGAGAAGGTAGAGAATATATTGGGACAAAACCGTTTAATGCCAATAATATCTTGATATTAGATAGTGGTACAAAGGGTAGATATTTAGGACAGATGAGTTTTGGATTTAATAAAGATTATACAAAATCCAATTATGCACTTTACACATATTTTATTTCTCCCGGCCTTATAAAGAAACCTGATGGAGATATTCAAAAATTAATAGATGGCTTTAATTCCAAACTTCCTGATAAATACTCTGAAGTTTTAGGAAAATCGGTAATCTGGCTTACCAGATCTAAAGATGAAGAATCTGCCCTTGGAGATCTTGTAACAGATGCCCTTCTTAAAAAGTCCGGTGCAGATGTGGCTCTTTATAATGGCAGACAGCTCAGAAATGATATCTTTGAGGGAGATATTACCTATGGTTTACTTTATACTGCCATACCATATGATTTTCAAATGACAGTCATTGAGATGACAGGTAAAGATTTGAAAGAAGTTCTGGAACAATCTTTCACATCAGGTGAATTTTTACAGGTTGCAGGCCTTAAAGTAGTTTATAATAAATATCCTGCCAGTTTTAATGATAAAAGAATTAAAGAATTGACTATCGGCGGTAAATCTGTTACAGATAGTCAGATAGTGAAGGTTGCCCTGAGTAGTTTCCTTGCCGATGGAGGAGAGAGATACAAAACCTTTACAAAGGCAAAGGTTTTAAGTAAAGATGGAGGCCTTATCAGGGATATAGTGGCTGAATACATAAAAGAACTTAAAGAAGTAAGAATGGGTTCTCCTGATAGAATGATTGGTAAATAAGTGAAAGAGTGAACAGTGAAAGGTGAAAAGAAATAGTTTTTATCGTTTCAACTTTCACTTCTCACTTTTCACTTTTATTTTATGGAGGTTATTATAAATGCTCAGGAAATGTCTTTATATTACATTCAGTATAATTACTGTTATTTTAGTCTGTACTTTTATGAGCCGCGCCGGTAATACTTATAAAATTTATTTCTCTTCTGATAGGGATGGTGATTTTGATATATATAGCGGTGTATATCCCGGTGGAGAAGAACCAGAGAATCTGACTCATGATAATCACAATATGGATACAGAACCAGGTGTTTCCAGAGATGGGAAAAAACTTGTTTACAGCGCCTATCTTTCTGACGGAAAATCACAGATTTTTACCATGAATGTTGATGGTACAAACAAAAGGCAGCTTACTTCATCCGGGCATAACAGAATGCCTGCCTTTTCCTATGATGGAAAAAAGATAGTTTTTATTTCTACAAGGGATTTGAATGAAGAAGTTTATATTATGAATTCAGATGGCACATCTCAGGTAAGACTTACCTTCGGTAAAGCTATTAAAGAACCTCCTTCTTACGATAAGCCTATGCCTCCTGAAGTAGAAGTTACAAGGGATAGAGATCCAGTTTTTTCTCCGGACGGTAAGAAAATAGTCTGGACTTCTTATAGAGATGGAAATGCAGATCTTTTTATTATGGATATTAAAGGGAAAAATGCTGTACATCTTACAGATACAAAGAAACATTATCATAATATTCAGCCAGTTTTTTCTCCTGATGGAAAGAATATAGTATGGGCCTCAGATAGAGATGGAGATTATGATCTTTTTACTATGAAAGTGTCTTCTGATATAAATCATCTTCAGAAAGCTCAGCATCTCACATATGACGGTTTTGGAAGTCATTTCCCAAAATTTTCAAAAGACGGTAAAAAGATAGTTTTCGGTTCAAATTTACAGGGGCCTGACTGGGAAATGTACATTATGGATTCAAATGGTAAAAATATAGAAACTCTTTTCCCCGGCAGCGGAGATGACTGGTTCCCATGTATTAATTAATTTATCATAAAAAAACCTTCCAGAGAAAACTTTCGGAAGGTTTTTTTATTTGATTTCAGGAGATTTTTATGGTATTCTTATATAGTGAGAAGTGAGAGGAAAAGTAATACACTCTCACTTTTTAATGATTTTAAGGAGAATATTATGGTCAGTAAGATTATTTGTTTATCAATATGTTTATTAATTATCTTCCCTTTAACAGCTTTTTCTCACCCTTTCGGTTATCTCAGGATTGATGCAGTAAGTCAGATTTCTATTTCCAGTGATAAGATTACATTGAAATATCTTCTTCGTCTTCCCGAGGCTTCTGCTTTCAGCCAGCTTAAAATTATGGATAAAAATCAGGATTTTATTTATACAGACGAAGAAAAAAAAGCCTATATAGATCAGGCTACACCAAAAGTTATGGAGAATTTTGTAATAAAATTGAATGATTACCCTGTAACACTTAAAACTATAGATTCTAAAGTCATGGTAAATACGGGAACAGGTGAACTTTCCACTTTAAAAGTAAATTATCTTTTTGAGGCACATATACCTGAAGGACTTTTAAGAAAAGGTGAAAATAAATTATATTTTAATGATGATAATTTTACTTCTACTCCCGGATGGAAGGAAATTATGGTTAAAGGTGAAGATCTTGTTACAATATTATCAGCTCCGGAAAAACCAAAAAATATAAAAAATGCACTCTGTACAAAGGCAGACATAGTTTTTTCTTCCATGAAAGGTTCTACTGGAGGGAATAACAGTGAATTTTCCGAACCGAATATTCCTGAAACCCATGGAGACAGGGGCCTTGTTGGCCTTATTACAAAAGAAAAATTAAGTTTAAGTGTTATTCTTGTCGCTCTTGGACTTGCCGTAATACTCGGTGCTCTCCATGCCTTTGCTCCGGGACATGGAAAAACCATTGTAGGAGCCTATCTTATAGGCAGCAGGGGAACTATAAAACATGCCGTATTACTTGGCATTATAGTTACTTTTACCCATACAATCAGTGTAATATTACTTGGAGTTATATGCCTTTTTGCTTTTAAATATGTTATGCCTGAGAAATTATATCCATGGATAGGTTTTTCTTCTGGAATTCTTATTGCTATAATAGGTATATGGCTTTTTATAGTAAGACAGAAAGAAGCATTTGCTTCTTCTGCCGGTCACGACCATGACCACAGCCATGATAAGGCTCACAGTCACAACCATGACAAAAGTCATGATAAGGCTCACAGTCACGACCATGACCACAGTCATGATAAAGCTCACAATCACGACCATGATCACAGTCATGATAAAGCTCACAGTCACGACCATGACCACAGTCATGATAAAGCTCACAGTCACGACCATGATCACAGCCATGATAAAGCTCACAGTCACGACCATGATCACAACAAGAGTCATGAACAGAATCATGAACAGAATCATGAACATAGAGACGGAGGGGCAGGACATCATCATGGAGGAAAATATCATGTTCACAAACTGCCGGAAAAGATTACCCTTCTGAGCCTTATTGTACTGGGAATAAGCGGTGGTATTGTGCCATGTCCCGATGCACTGGTAGTTCTATTAAGTGCTGTTGCCCTTAATAGAATACTTCTCGGATTACTTATAATATTAGCCTTCAGTTTCGGCCTTGCTGCAGTTCTTATTGCCATAGGTATAGTAATGGTTACTGCCGGTAAAATGCTTGAAAAATATTATCCGAAAAGAAATTTTTTAAATAAGGTAGCATCTTTTTCTTATATATTCATTTTTATTCTCGGGCTGGTTATTGCCATTCAGTCTCTTACGTCAGCAGGTATATTAATTATTAATATTTAAATAATTACTAAAAAATAAAGGAATTTTTTCTTATTATACGAATTATTTGTGTCATTAAATCGTGAAATGTGAATTATGAGACGTGAAACGAGTATAGTTTTTCCAATTCGTTTCACTTTTCACCAACTTAAAAGGGGTGGTATTTTGTTGAGTCTATCATTGAAAAAAAGAACTCATAATTGCGGTGAACTGAGATGCAAAGATATAGGTAAATCAGTTACTCTTATGGGATGGGTACACAGAAGAAGAGATTTAGGAGGCCTCATTTTTATAGATCTCCGTGACAGAGAAGGTATAACACAGGTGGTGTTTAATCCTGAGAAATATAAGGAATTACATGAAAAGGCGGGGGAACTTAAATCTGAATATGTTATAAGTATCACAGGTGAAGTTTCTGCCAGACCGGAAGGGACAGTAAATTCAAAGATATCTACAGGTGAGATAGATGTTATGGCACAGGAACTTAATATATTAAATACCTGTCCCACACCTCCTATCAATATTTCAGGAGATACACGTATAGATGAAATGACCCGTCTTAAATACCGTTATCTCGATCTCAGAACTGCCAGGATGCAATATAATATCAGGATGAGAGCTTCTGTTACAGGGGCTACCCGTAAATATCTTGAAGAGCATGGATTTCTTGATATAGAAACACCTATGCTTATTAACAGCACTCCTGAAGGTGCAAGGGATTATCTCGTCCCTAGCAGGGTTCATCAGGGCAAATTCTATGCACTTCCACAGTCTCCTCAGCTCTTCAAACAATTACTTATGGTATCGGGATTTGAAAGATATTATCAGATAGCCAGATGTTTCAGAGATGAAGATCAGAGGGCAGACCGTCAGCCTGAATTTACTCAGATAGATATGGAAATGTCTTTTGTGGAAAGGGACGATGTTCTTGCCATTGCAGAAGGTCTTATGGGGCGTATTTTTAAAGATGTCCTTAATATTGAACTTCCCATGCCTTTTCTGAGACTGAAACATAGAGATGCTATGGACTGGTACGGTATTGATAAACCTGATCTCCGTTATGGTATGAAAATAGAAGATCTCAGTGATATATTTAAAGAGTCACAATTCAATGCTTTCAAGGAAAATATTCATACAGGCGGTGTTGTGAGAGGTATAAAAGTAGAAAAATTCGGTTCTTCTTCCAGAAAGAAGTTTGATGAATTGAATGAAAAGGCGAAGGAACTGGGAGCAAAGGGAGTATCCTGGATTTCCTTTAGCGGTGCTGATATTAAATCTTCTATAAAGAAATTCTTAACACCAGAGGAAATAGAAAGTTTAAAGTCCAGATTTTCTATTGTTGACAATGATGTCCTTCTCATTGTTTCTGATAAAAGGGAAGTAGCAAGCCGGGTACTCGGAGAAATAAGGATTTCCCTCGCACAGGAACTTGGCCTTATAAAAGAAGGGGACTTTAATTTCCTCTGGGTCATAGATTTTCCTCTATTCTCCTACAATAAAGAAGAAAATAGAATAGATGCAGAACATCATGCTTTCACTTCACCTCTGAGTGAAGACATAGAATATCTGGATTCAGACCCTCTCAGGGTAAGAGCCAGTTCATATGATCTTGTCCTTAACGGTACAGAACTTGGAAGTGGAAGTATACGTATCCATAGAAAAGATATACAGGAAAAGGTCTTTAAGATTATGGGGCTTACTGCGGAAGAAGCAGAATATAAATTCGGTTTTCTTCTGAAAGCCCTTGAATATGGTGCTCCTCCTCATGGAGGTATAGCTCCCGGACTCGACAGGCTTGTAATGCTTATGACAGGAGAAAAAAGTATAAGAGATGTTATAGCTTTCCCGAAAACTCAGACAGCATCCTGCCCTCTTACAGGTGCTCCTGTAACAGTACCGGAAAAACAGCTTAAAGAATTGAAGATAAAGCTTGATCAGTGATCAGTGATCAGTAATCAGTTTGTAAATTTCTATTGAACTTATTTGTAAAATGTGTTATTATTCTATGGGAAAAAGATTTTTAATAGACGACTAAAATTTAATAGACGAAATAAATATTCCCCTGCTTTGTTCGTGTTTGTTGGTTATATTTTTGATCCGACAATTGTATGAAGGGAACTTAATTTTAGTGGTGCAGTGAAAACCTCTTGTCGAAAGATTACTGAGGGATCCTAAACTACTTATAGTGGTTCCCACCTGATGTAAGTCAGGATTCAAAGTAACTGCACACGGCACGGTGGGGGAAACTATGTACAGTGAACAGTGATCAGTTATCAGTTATCAGTGATCAGTTATAATCATAGTAATTTACCTGCTCACCGTTCACTCATTATTAAAGGAGTGTTGTAACATGATCCGGAGATTTTTATTAATTTCATTACTTTTACTTTTATCAATTACCAGTGCAATGTCTCAGGAATATATATTAGAAAGAGTTCCTCCGGGAGACAAATCTTTTGTTATAGATTACGAAAGGGTAGAAATTAAAATCAAAGATCAGGCTGCCAGGGTGACAATAGAAGAAAAACTTAAAAATAATTCCTCTTCCGATATGGAAGCAACCCTTATTTTTCCTATGCCGTCTGATGCGTCTATATCCAATTTTTCCATGCTTATAAATGGTAAAAAGGTAGAAGGAAAAATTATGGATAAGGATGAGGCGGCCTCTATATATGAAAGTATAGTGAGACAGCTTAAGGATCCCGGTCTGCTGGAAAATATGGGAACAGGCATGTTCCGTGCAAGAATATATCCCATCCCTGCCAGAGGAGAGACAAAGATTTCAATTTGTTATTCTCAGGTTTTACCGTCTGATCTTGGACTCTGTAAATTCAAACTTCCTCTGGCAAAAAGAACTTCTGAATGGCCGGTAAATGAACTTACCATAGGTGTGGAACTCTCTTCATCCATACCGGTTAAATCCTTTTATTCACCGACTCATAATATGTCAATTAAAAAAGACGGAGATAAAACTGTAAAAGCAGGTTTTGAAGATACCCATTATAAAGGTGATAAAGATTTTATACTCTATTACGGTGTCTCTGAAGATTCTTTCGGACTTAATCTTTTGACTTACAGAGACAGGGGAGATGACCAGGGATTTTTCCTTCTCATTGCTTCTCCCGGACAGGAACTTGATAAAACAAAGGTTTTACCTAAAGATATTATCTTTGTCCTTGATACTTCAGGCAGTATGTATGATGAAGATAAGATTCTATATGCACAGAAAGCACTTAAATTCTGTCTCTCAAATCTTAACAGTAAGGACAGATTTAATGTTGTCACCTTTAATTCAGTTACAGATCTTTACAGCAGTAAACTTATGGATGGAACAGAGGAACACATTAAAAAAGCTAAAGAATTTGTAGATACCTTAAAACCTCTTGGAGGAACCAATATTGACGAAGCATTTCACGTAAGTTTGAAACAGTTTTCAGGGGAAAAAAGACCTAAATATATTGTATTTCTTACAGATGGTCTTCCCACCCAGGGAGAAACCGATACAAATGCAATTCTTAAAAATATCTCTGCAGAGAATAAAGAAAAAGTGAGAATCTTCTCTTTTGGTGTGGGAACAGATGTTAATACATTACTTCTGGATCTTATGGCAGAACAGAATCAGGGTTATACTTCCTATCTGAAAGCAGGTGAAGAAATGGAAGTAGAAGTTTCTTCCTTTTTTACCAAAATAAGTCATCCGGTGCTATCAGATTTATCTCTTGATTTCGGTAAAATCAAAGTCAAGGATATTTATCCGAAGGATCTTCCCGATCTGTTCAGAGGAAGTCAGCTTATCCTTGCGGGAAGATACACAGAGGCCGGACATACTGCAATAACCATGTCAGGAAAGGTGAATGGAGAAACAAAAAAATATGTTTACGAAAAAACCTTCTCTGAAAAAAATACCGATAATTCTTTCATTCCATGTCTCTGGGCTACGAGAAAAATAGGCTATCTTTTAAATGAAATAAGACTTCACGGAGAAAACAGAGAAACAGTTGAAGAAATAAAAACTCTTTCCGTAAAATACGGCATTGTTACTCCCTATACGTCATTCCTCATACAGGAAGAGGTTACAGGCAGACGCCCTTTATCTCAGGTACCTGAAGATGATGAGAGGTTATATTCAAATATGCCTCATGTCCAGGGAAAATATGGAGATAATTATAGTGGCGGGTACTCATCCAATGATAGTGCATCAGGAGAGGTAAATGTTCAGGCAAGCAAGGTTTTGAATGAATATGAGAAAGCAGAAACACTTCAGCCTGCTCCATCTTCCGAAGCCTACAGGGGGGGAGCTCTTACAAAAGATGTGGCAGATGCAATAAAAACAGTGGAAGATAAGACCTTTTATCTTAAATCCGGTATATGGACAGACAGTCTTTATAAAGATGGTACAGATAAGATAGAAGTGAAATTTTTGAGTGATAAATATTTTGAACTTCTTAAAACCTATCCAAAACTCGGTAAATATCTATCTATAGGCAATAATGTGATTGTTCTCTTTGAAGGGAAGGCATATTATATAAGTGAAAAGTGAAAAGTGAAAAGTGAATGGAGAATGGACGAAATTCTTTTCACTATTCACTACTCACTATTTTATGTAAGACTTTAAAATATTAAAATATATCTCAGAAGCCATACAGACCTGTTCAAAAGAAATGGACTCATCAGGTCTGTGGGCTTCTTCTAATTTGCCTGCCCCGAGTATTACAGGTTTTATACCTGCTGTCCAGAGTATATTTGCATCGGAATGGCTTCGGAAAATCTGAGGGTTCCATGATAAATCTATCTGTTTATAAATATCTTTAAGAGTTTTTACTACATTTCCTTTTTCAGGTATTTCATAACCTCTGTGAATGGTAGTAAACCTTATTGCACCATCCAGTTCCGGATTTTCTTCTGTTGCTTTTGACAGAATATCTTCCAGTTCTAAAATAATTTCCTCTACAGGAGATACAGGAGGCAGATGAAGATCTAGCCATGCCTCACATCTATCCGGCACTACAAATCCCGATCTGGAACTTTCCAGTTCTCTTATATTATAAACTATATCGGAACGTTTATTTTCCATATAATTCGATATATTAAGAAGAAGTCCAAGCATATTTTTAATTGCATTCTGCCCACTGTCTGCCAGAGATGCATGAACCTGTTTCCCTTCTGTACAGACCTGTACCTCAAGATAGCCAAAATGTTTCATACATGGTACCAGATCTGTAGGTTCACCAATAATTGCCCAGGGAAAATGAAAATCTTTTACAAGTTGTCTTGCTCCATCTCCATCTTCTTCTTCTCCTACTAAAAGGGCAAGTGCTGCAGGTACATGACCATGATTTTTCTCATGTAATGAAAGATAGGCTTCTATCATGGCAGCACAGTTTCCTTTCATATCGGCAGAACCGAGGCCTGTAATCAAGTCACCTTCTTCTTCATAACAGTAATGTTCAAGGTCATATGCCCATACAGTATCTATATGGCCTATAAGAGCAATGTCTATATCCATATCATCAGGTAATATAAGTAGATTATATCTGTCTTCATCTACATCCTGATAGATAACATTCAGTTCCTGTCTTTTCAGGTAACCATACAGAAAATCTGCCAGTTCCTCTTCTTTTCCCGAAGGACTGTATATATCTATCATTTTCCTCAATAATTTCTTTAATCTTTTTGGTGTAATATTATTAAATTTCATAATTTTTTTCCCCTGCAGTTTTTTTTAATTATTGATTTTCAAGGTTTTCTTTTTCCTTTAAAATTTTTCTCTGATGATCCAGGTTGAGTGTGAAGTAAACATGTTCCTGTGGATTTTTAAATCCCATTTTTTCAAAGAATTTAATAGCTTTATGATTATCTGCCTCTGTATCTACAAGGAGTAGTCTTACCCCGCTTTCTATCATAAGTTCCAGGAAATGATTGAAGAGCTTTTCTGCTACCCCCTGTTTCTGGCAGGTCCGAGATACTCCCAGCCATAGCAGATGTCCGTATTTCCATGCAGAATGACTTTTACTTATGGTTGTTCCCAGTGTAAATCCCACAATCTCTTCATCTTCCGTTTCTGCTACAAGGCAGAATTCACTGTCTCCCTGGAAAATTGCGAGTACTTCATATTCATCCCAAGTGCGATAAAGATTTGGCACCTTCTGTGCTGTAAATAAATCTTCACCCAGATGAAAAACCTTTGCTACATCATCA
>Ga0351886_10361_pt1 | contig 12446 bp, 10 predicted proteins | sample TotcelFGM3001L14_FD_206761 | JGI IMG/M metagenome (GOLD analysis project Ga0351886, IMG submission 206761) | Enriched cells from coal bed in the Powder River Basin, Montana, United States - Total cells FGM rep3 HSBNCT.FGM.300.1.L14 ... | reverse complement strand
TCTTTTACCTGGGCCATTTCCTCATCTTTCATCGCGGCATCGCTGGCCGCAAAATCCACCGTTTTGTTGATGAAATCTTTAATACCGGCGCCGCTGCCTTTGGCCTGGTAGTCCACCAGGATATCCTTGTTGGCTTTGCTGAAGGTTTTGAACCAGTTGGAATAGAGAGGAAACGGAAAACTGGCCCCGGATCCCACCAGCCGCAGTTGCTCGGCCAAAGCCACCGAGGTGGTAAACCCCATCACCACTGCCAAAATCATCATCATGGTTAACAATGGTAAGGCGCTGCGAAAACTTTTCTTCATGGATACCTCCAACTCAGCATAAAGTCATTTCCGATGAAAAGTTTGCCCGACTTTGAGGGAAACCGGCCTTCCCCAGCCTGATGATCCTCTCTTAACAGGAAGAAGCCATAGACGTCTTTGTGGGCAAGTGCCCGGTGGACCTTGGAAACCCATTCCCTCGGGCCAACTCATCCTCTTTTTTTATTATAGAAACCGGATAATTTACTTTGATTAGAGGAAGGTTAGTTTTTGATTAATTTTTTGAGCCCCGATCAGCTCAGGTAAAGCAGGCTTTGCCGATGGGTTAAAGGCAGGATTTTAACGAAGTTAAAGACTCGGCAGGTGCCCAGGGAAATGGCTGTTTTCTGGTTTCGTTCCAGGAGGCGGTGGCAAGGTTTGCCATAGTCGAAGAAAAATGGTGGGAAAAAGATCCTTTTGGGCCATCTAAAGTCTGTCAACCCTTTGGCGCCTCAGGGAAATTCTAGATATTCCGTGCCGCAGTCCCGGCATTTCACCTCCATCAACCAATAGCGGCCTAAAAAACCCAGGATCGCCCCAATCATCAGACAGATAAAATACCACATTGATCCACCTCCTGACGCCTCCTCCTTAAATCAGGGCACCGACCAACCGGCTCAGGGCCACTTCCATCAGGGTAGCGGCCACGGTGGCGGTCACCTTCTCCACTACCCCCTGTGGGTCGGCGGCTGGATTGTTAGCCCGATTACCCCCCGAATTAGGCTGCGTCAGATACCCCTTTTCCTGTAAAGAAGAGAAAATCTGCCCCTGCTCAGTGAGGCGGGGATCATAAAGGATCAGGACGTTCCCGGTGGTGGGATTGGCGGAGACTTCCTCCACCCCGCTAAACTGCCGCAGATGTCGCTCCACTTCCTGCGCCCTGCCTGCCGCCCCTTTAACCTTGGGGATCTTGATCCGCAGCCGGCCTTCCAGGGCGTGCACGTATGAGCACTCAACATTCATGGCAATCAACCCCTCTGACTTAACTATTCTTTTTTGACCTAAATTATTACTGTTGAATGTTAAGATTTAATATTATTAATGTTAAATTTTGGTTAATTTTGTCTAATGCCTTAAACTATCAGGAAAATACCATTCCTTCGCCTAACTTCTCTCCCGGGAAAAACCCTTCCCAAACAATCCGGTATATGGCAAACTAACAACGAATGACTCAGTCCATGCCATCGTCTGCACCGTATCATGCCAATTTTCCTTTGAAAGATTCTGTTTACCATTATTGCCAGCGGCACCAAAGGAATGGCGCAGGAAATATCTACTCAGAGATTGGCTAACGATATTCGAGAAGCAGTGATCAAACCTGCCTTCATGGATGAAGAGCTCAAAGCGGATGACCGCACCTTAATATTTATCAACCCGATGGAAAACCTCATGGTGGGCGGTCCGGCGGTCCATTCCGGGCTAACCGGCCGGAAAAGCGACGTGGACACCTACGGCGAATATGCCCGGCACAGCGGTAACGCCCTCAGTGGCAAGGATCCCATGCGGATTGACCGGATAGGGGCGTACGCGGCCCGCTATGCTGCCAAAAATTTGGTGGCGGCCGGTCCTGGCGGAAGCCTGTGAGGTCCAACTCAGCTATTCCATCGGCTTTTCCCGGCCGGTCAGCATTCAGGTGGAAACCTTCGGCACCGGCAAGCTCTCCGATGAAGAACTCTCCGCCCGGCTTGAAAGGCATTTCGATTTTCGCCTGGCCGGGATTTTGAAAAATTTTAACTTGAGACATTTGCCGTCCCTCCACAAAGGGCGGTTTTACCAGAGGCTGGCGGTGTACGGCCATGTGGGGCGGGTTGATCTCACCTTACCTTGGGAAGCCACCGACAAGGCTGATATGCTCAAAGAAGGGTAGATGCAAGCTTCACCGGGGGGTGGGCTATCGTTTCAAAGGCTGACCCAGGATTTCAATCATCCCAAAAGCCGCGACAGGCAGCCCAGGTATTTCTAAAATTAATCTATTTTTAACATTCAATTAATCATGCCTTAATTTATGGGGGGTAAACTGCATGCATTAAGAAATTCATCGTGAAGTTAGCATCCAAGAGGATTAGATAGAAAGCCGAGCATGGTCAATGAACTGCAGCAAAAGTTTTTTACTCTCCTTCACGGCAACCGCCTGATTTATAACACCTGTTGGGAAGATCCGCGCATAGACCGTCAACTTCTCCAGCTTGACCCGGAAAGTTGCGCGGTGGTCATCACCAGCGCCGGCTGTAATGTGCTGGATTATCTCCTGGATGGGCCGGGAGAGATACATGCGGTGGACGTAAACTTCCGCCAGAATTCCCTGCTGTGCCTTAAAATGGCCCTGATCGAGCACGGCAACCACGAATTCCTGTTCGGTCTGTTCGGCCAGGGCGGCTGGCCAGGCTACCGTGACATCTACGCCGCGGTTCGACCGGTGATGCCGGCTTGGGCCCAGACATTTTGGGATGCCAAGATCGGTTATTTCACCCCGAAGGGAGTGCGCCAATCCTTTTATTGGCGGGGCGCCGCCGGAGATTTCGCCTGGATCTTCAATAATGTGCTGTTGAGGAAAAGCCGCCTGAAGCGGCTTTTTAGCAAACTCTTGGCAGCCGAGACCTTGGAAGACCAGGAACGCCTTTACGAACAAGTGGAATCCTACATCTTCCGGCGAGGCCTCACCTGGCTGCTTTGCCAGCCTGCGGCCATGGCCTTTATCGGGGTACCCACCGCTCAGCTGCGTCTCATTGAAAATCAATACCCCGGAGGATTAGTTTCTTTCATCCGGGACAGCCTCAGGCGCGTCTTTACCGCCGTGCCTATTCAGGACAACTATTTCTGGCGGGTTTATCTCACCGGTTCCTACTCTTCAGAGTGTTGCCCCGGTTATCTGCAAATCAATAATCTCCAAACGCTGCGGGAGCGTATCCACCGGGTCCAGGTGCATAACACCACGGTCACCCGATTCCTGCAGAGGAATCGGCGGGTTTATAGCCACTTCGTCCTCCTGGACCATCAGGACTGGCTCGCCTGGCATGATACTGACGCCCTCTCGGAAGAATGGCAAGAGATATTCCGCAGCAGCCGGCCAGGAACCAGGATTCTTATGCGCTCCGCCGGGCCAGATCTCAGTTTTCTCCCAACAACCGTGACTTCCCGGCTGCGGTTCTTTCCCCATCTGAGCCAACATTTTCATCAACAAGACCGGGTCGGCACCTACGGGAGTCTGCACCTGGCTGAGGTGTTATGAACCTGCCTTCTGCCTGTGAACTTGACCGGGAAAAACTTGCCGACATCGAGCGATATTACCGGACACATGCCCGGATTTACGACCTCACTCGTTGGACCTTTCTGCGAGGCAGGGCAGCCTTGATCAAGCAGGTGGCGGCGAGTTTGACCCCCAACCGCATCCTGGAAGTGGGCTGCGGCACAGGCACAAATCTCCTGCACCTGGGGAATGCCTTCCCCCGGGCTCACCTCTGGGGCCTGGACCTATCGGCGAACATGCTGGCGGTGGCCCGGAGAAAACTCCGGAAGTTGACCCAGCGCCTTACCCTGGTGGAAGCCGCCTATGATCAGCCGGTGGCTGCGGCCACGAAGTTTGATCTGGTGGTCTTTTCCTATGCCCTCTCCATGTTCGGTCCGGGCTACGAAAAGGCCATCATGTCCGCAAGCTTAGACCTCGCGCCCCATGGAGCCATCGCCGTGGTGGATTTTCACGACTCAATCTCCCAGGGCTTTAAGAAATGGATGGGGCTAAACCATGTGCGCCTGGACGGCCACCTTTTACCTTGCCTCAGGAGCCTCTTCCCTTCCCATAAATGGGCCGTTCGTCCTGTTTACGGCGGTACCTGGTCTTATTTTTTCTTCCTTGGCCAAAATCCGTAAAACCTGAAGAATAATCAAGACATTCCCACCGCCTTTTCTTCATATATTTTCCAGGTGGCATGGAAGGCGGTCTCGAAGGAGCGCTGCTGCATGTAGCGGCGCCCGGCCTGGCCCATGCGCTGCAGCCGTGCCGGTTCATTAATCAATGCAGTTATCGCTACCATCAGGCTATCGGCATCATTCCCGGGGACGATGAGCCCTGTTTCTCCGGGTATGATATTTTCGTGAGGCCCCCCAGAATCGCTGACGATCACCGGGATTCCGGAAGCCTGGGCCTCCAACACCACGTTGCCAAAAGTATCTGTGGTGCTGGGAAAGACAAACAGATCGCAAGAGGCAAACACCGCGGCCAGATCTTCTCCTTCCAGATAACCGGTGAACACACAGGGAGTGCCTGCGAGCTCCTTCCGCATCTCTTTCAGATAAGGGCCATCTCCGACGATGATCAGATGGAGGTCGTGGTGGCTTTGGAGTAACGATTTGAATACCTGTCCCAGCAATTCAAGGTTTTTTTCCTTTGACACCCGGCCCACATATAACAGTTTTTTGCCATCGTCGACGTCAAAGCGGCTTTCCAGATAACCGTTGCGCTTGGAGGGGTTAAACAGGGCCAGGTCCACTCCCCGTGGAAAAACCTGCATCTTATGACCGTCAACTCCATGTTGTTGTAATTCTTCTGCGGTGCTATGAGAGGGCACGAAAATGACATCCAGCTGATTGTAGAACCAGACGATATACTTCCACATAAATTGGCTGATGGCGCTGTCTTCCGTAAGGTATTGGGCATACTGGGGCAAGGCCGTATGATAGGTTCCCCACAACGGCAGACGAAGCATCCTGGCGATGGCCATGGCCGTGAGACCCATGGGGCCCGGAGTCGCGGCCTTGATGTGGGTGATATTCTGCTCATAGCAATATTGCAGTATCTCCAACACCGGCGGATGGAATAATTTCTGTTCGGGATATTCCGGCAAATGGAAGACCCCGATGGGATTGAAATTTCGAATCCCTTTCTGATGCGGACGGGGCGCCTTGTCGCAGGTGATTACCGTGTAATCTTTGTTAGCGCGATTGGCGGCATCCACCTGCCGTTTGATGGTGAGGCTCACCCCATTCACCTCATAAAATGTGTCCGTGAAGTGAGCCAGCCTTATGGTGCCCATCTCTTCATCTTTGGCGGGCTCTTTTGGAAAAAAGCTGCTTATGATCTTTTCACCGAGACACCGGTCGCTTGAAAATGAGGCGTAGGCCGCAAAATAAGGGGCCAATCCTAAGTAAATTAAACCGCTGGAGGTGACGGAATTGACCAAATCCACCACATTCGCCCCTAAGAGGGCTTTCCGGAAATGTTTATGAAATTGCTTGAGAATATTATGGGAGATATCGTTGAGTATTTGCATCCACTGTTTTTCAGGATTACCATTGGATTCGGAATAAATAATCTTAGTCGCTTCATGGGTAATTAAAGACAATAGAGTGTCATTTTGTGAATAACCATTGAAATAACTTCTAATTTTATTTCTGATATAATGAAATGTTGTTAACGACGTGCTTTTATCTAACTTAACCTGAAGGTACTTTTCGAAGAAATTAATGAAAACATTCGAATTAGCGTATTTTTCTAGTCCATACTTGGTTTTATAAAATTGATAGGCAATACTATAAAGATTGTGGGCCAGGGTTACCGGGGTGGAAGCCTGCCCCTTAGGTTGAGCTTTGCCTTGATTCATCCCCTGGAAAAAATGGTTTAGCGTGGAAGCGCCTTTGACTTGGGTGAACATCCTGGCAATATTGAGAGAACTATGGTCGTCCGAGCCACCGGTAAAATGTTTTTGCCACGGGTTAAAGAAGGCCGGAGTTATCTGATGCTTCTCCTGCAATAACTCAAGGTCTTGGGGAGTCAGAAGGGATAAGACTATTTTGAGCCAGTCATTCAGTTGGGTATCCCGCCCGCCATTGAATTCAAAGTTCTTGAACAGCAGGAGAAATTGCTCGAAGTGTTCTAAAGTCAGGCGATTATTCACCGCCCAGAGAGGATGGGCCAGGCTATGACTGATTTGGTTTTCCCTCAGATAAGCCACCAAATCATGAATATTATCCCGGGCTTTTTGAATATCTTGATGTTGTGGTTCATTGATATCATAAACTAACACATGGGCTTTGCATCCATCCTCCGGGAAATAGGTGGTGACTTCTTCACTGATAAACGTGTCGGGCAAGGCGGCAATTTCCAAACAGCCATGAATAGTATTATGGTCCGTGATGGTTACCCAAGACATGCCTCTCGCTTTGGCAATGCGGTACAGTGTTTGGGGTTGCGTATAGCATTCATGGCAACCCAGTTTTTGGAGCACCCATTGGGATGGCCGGGTAGAGTATCTGGAATGAACATGCAAATCGATTTTCATGATTTCCCCCTTTTTATGAGATATTCATTCAAAATCATACTTCCTTCATAGCCGATATTTTTTCCTGACCGTAATAAGCCAAAAAAGATTTTACGCCATCCTTACCCATATGACGCTCCAATAACGGAATCGGGGTTTGGGTCAGGTCCACCAAAATTAACGCATCCACAACGTCACTAAAATTAGGGTCTTTATTAAATCCTAATATTTTTCCACCCAACCTCAAATATTGCTTCAAGAGGATAGGAATGCCTTTATTCATAACTTCGATATCGGCTATGAGGTCTGAAACTTCATTGACATCCTGAATAATTCTCATGGCTCGAAAATCACATCCATTAATAGGCCTGGTCGGGTAAGGGTTTTTAGGTTTTACTAATTTGGCGAGATCGGGGAGATAATTATTAAATTTTAATGTTGCTACCATAAGCTGTTGGGAAATAGTATGATATTCATTGTTAATAGATACTGGACCAAAGAGAAACTTATATTGGGGGTTATTTACCACAAACCTGCTGATGCCTTTCCAAAGCAGCAGCAACGGTAAATAATTTTTTTGGTATTCTGGTCGAACAAATGACCTTCCCAGTTCGAGCGCCGGGTTGATTTGGGCCAATAAGGCCATGCCGTATTTAAAAAGGGTGCTGGTATAAAGCCCCCTTTTCCCCAAGCGTTTCAGGATATAGTCCGTTTGCCCCAAACGGTAAGCCCCCACCAGCTCATTTTTCTTCCGGTTCCAGATAAATAGATGGAGGTAATACCGGTCAAACTCATCCAAATCAATCGAGTTTCCCGTTCCTTCATGACTGCTGCGGAAGGTATACTCACGCAGACGGCCAATCTCCCGCAATAAATTGGGGATTTGGCCGGCATGCGCATAACAAACCACAAAATCTCCGCTTTCCACCAGAGTCTGGTCTTCCGGCAGGTGATTGGCTTCGGCATTTATCTGAGCCGGATTCTGTTGAGATATTATTGGCCGGTTTACCGGTCGCTTCAGCAATTTTTGGGGTCCATTGCCGTTCTTCCTGCCATCATTGAGTCCGCCTTTCAGGATATAAGTCCGTAAGCGCAGATACGCCGTCATCTCCTCGCTGGAGGCGAACGAATCCAGTTTTTCAAAGGGGATGACTTTCCCCACCTTCAAGCTGATCGTATTATCCTGCTTGTTAAAAAATTCATGAGGTAATAGGGCCGTACGCAATCGTGGGTGGACGAGACCCAGAAGCTGAAATAACAGACTGTTGGCTCCCTTAAAAAAGACCGGCAAGGCCGCCGCCCCGGTTTTCTTGATAAGCCAGGACACAGAATCGCTCCAGGCCGGATCGGTCACTTCCCGCCTTTGCAGGTCAAAGTGTGCCACCTCGCCGGCTGGGAAGATTCCCACCATCCCCCCATTTTCCAGCCAGCGGATGGCCTCTCTCAATGGCTTAATATTAGTTTTAACGGCGTTGTTTCGACCAAAAGGATCAACGAAAATGCATATATCGTGCAACTCAGGAAAGCATCGCAGTAGATAATTGGCCATGATTTTTACGTCGCTGCGCAAAGATTTCAATAATGAAGCCAGGATAATTCCTTCTATGCCGCCAAAGGGATGGTTGGCCATCACTACCAGGGGACCGGTGGTAGGGATGCGAGACAGATCATCATAGTCGACTTCATATTCAACCTCCATCTCGTCCAGCAATCTCAGTAAAAATTGACCGGATTCCACACCGGATAGTCTGGAATAAATACTGTTAACTTTATTTAAATAGAAAAATCTCCCCATATATTGCTTAAGGGACACGATTATTTGTTGCTTTATTTTTGACTTAGTATCCGGACGTAAACCCAACATAGCCATCTTAACGATCCTCTTTATGGATAATTTGTCGCCATAATATTTAATCTATACGTTTTTTGGAAACAAGATTACTAATATAGATAGCAATTAATTGTTAGATTATAATTAAAAATTAGTTATTTTTATGTTTGGTTAAATAAATTAAGGTCGGGAAATAGGGGGCGCGAAGCTGCTTGGGAACTTGATCTTAATAAAAAAATAATGAATTGCTTACCAAATCTAAATTAATGTTAATGGTCTGCTCCATGATAAATAGACCATTTTTACCGCGAAGATTTCGCTAAGATAAACAAGCGGGCGCGGAGGATGTCCTCGATGAAACGGCCCAGACCGGCAGAATGCCTTTGCCCTGCAGCACGCCGAGCTGGGACGGCCGTGGGTGAAGAAACCCGTAAGATTGGCATCAGCGAGCAGACCTCATTTCGGTGAAAACCGAAGTATGGGTGAGGCATTCTGTAACGCATGGAGAAAGACCTTGGTGAGGTGAACGCAAATTTTTTTAAAATCAATTTCTTTCAGATTTTCGGAGTAAACTCTATCTGTAAGACTGATCCACTATTGATTAACGGCCTATGGATCAGGCCAACATAGCCTGATAATGTTGCGGAAGGGGGAAATGCGGAGGCAGTTTTCTTGGGTATCGGCATTAATGATTGTTTATCGGATCACACAATGATCATCGGATACGCAACAAATACCGATATGACCTTAATATAAAAGGTATTATACTCACTGATGAGGTTTTCAAACGTAACAGATATGAGCTTGATTTTTTATGGAAACTATAGATATTAGGAGGATATTATCAAGTGGTTTTTTTCGATTATACAATTATAATAAAAATACTTTAATGCATGTAAGTTTATCAAAAAGCACTTTCATCTTTATGTCCCTCCGATTTAATAGAATCTCATAAACCGCGGGATGAGCCTCTCTCGCCCGATCAGCCACCCGAGATGTGGGCCCGGCGATGTCATCATTAAGGCTGTTTGAGTTCTCCAAGTTTCCGGGCCCGTTCCCTGATTGCGGCAATTATTTGGGGCATGGTGGTACGCGTCCCCTGCTTGACCAACCCCCCCGGAATAGCGCCGCCCGGGTCGGTACACAGCTTATAAATGACCTTGGTTTTCGTGGCGCCAAAGGGTTCCAGCATCCATTCGCCGGAATTTTCGTTGAGGTTGCCGGTCACCAGCGACCAGGAGCTATGATAGCGATGCTGGGCCGCCCGGGTCTCATCATGCTGCCCCTTGAGAATGTACCATCTGTTGCTGCAAGGCCAGGGGAAATCCAGATTGCTATAGCTATATACAGTATATTTCCCGCCGGGAATGCGATAGGTGGTTGGGTCCGCCGGGGTAGGGCCAAGCAAGTGCTCTACTTCCTCAGCCCGGCTCGGTCTGCTTTTCACGATCAAGGGAACCTTTTCGGCCGCCACCGCCATGCTGTTGAGGGTCCGTGGCATGAAATACTTAAAATTATTCACATCGGTTATCACCTGCCAGACGATCTCGGGGGAAGCATCGATAATTCCTATCAGCTCGCCGTGTTTAAGACAGGTACCCGGCTCGGCTGTCGCAGTTACAATGATCTCCCCCAATTCTAATTTGTGGCGCAGATCATCCTCAGTCCCGGCGCAAAGATGAGAACCTGGGATAAGAATTATCCCCATGCACCAGAGAACACGCCAGGCTCCCAGGAACGCTTTTCTTAATGAGCTTACTGATAACTTCATGGCAAATCCTCCCCTCAGGCAGACGTTGGCATGATCATAATTACTATCTTTAAAACCGGGAATAAGCGATGCTATCTTTTTCAAACTCTACGCTAACCTCGTCAGTCAGAGAGGCACGGATTTTTGGTATAATTTCAAAAATGGTGTCCGTAGTTACCCGGTAATCTTGCTGTGTAACATGTTCATTTTCAAAGGCAAACTGAGCAACCTGTTGAAAGAGATATTCTATATCGGCTGGCGTGAATCGTGATGTCATCTTTATTATACGATTAATGTCTACTATTCCGGTATTCAATTTAGAAATGTAGTGTTCCAAAATAGTTGATCTCTCATCCTCAGTCAGAGCGCCCACTGGAATAATACAATCAAACCTTCCTGGACGAAGCAGTGCAGCATCCAGCTGTCTAATATAATTGGTAGCACAGATAAGTAGTATGTCGTTTGCTTGATTTTTAAACAATGGAACCTGCTTTAGAAATTCGTTTGTAATTGATTTATCTACTCGGCTTGCCTCATCACGGCTGCCGGCAATCTCTTCAAACTCATCGATAAAAATAACGACTTCTTTCAAGTTTCGGGACTTTTCCATTATTGTTCGCAGATTAGCTCCCACCTTTTCAGTGCCGTCAACCATTAGCATGCTGGGGGCAATCTCAATAAACCACCAGGAAAGGGCTCCAGCTATTGCTTTGGCAAAATGAGTCTTTCCTGTGCCAGGCGGTCCAAAGAAAATAATAGCCTTTGGAGGAACTACTCCATGTTTTTTCGAAAGATTTTGCCTGGTCAACGGAAGAATGATTCTTTTCTGAACTATCTGCTTTGGAGGTTGGGACTCAGAGATGGTGTCCCATAATTTTTGGCTCATGGTCTGAGCTCCCATCTCATTCAGGATATCCCTTTGTTGATAGGCTAAGTATTCCTCCTGGGCCTGCTCCATATTTTCCAGAAAATCAATGCATGCGACCCGCAAGCCTACATCTCGGCTTAGTTTTTCAGACATAAGCCATTTATGTTGTAAAATTCTTGGCCACAGTTCAGCTGCAATATCAGAATCAATTTTAGTGCCACTAATCTCAAAGATTTTACTTACACACAATTCTGATGATATTATATTTGGTAAATCTTCGTTCACGATTTACGTCCTCTTTATTTTTATGAAATCTTAGCTGAGTTCATACCTTATGATACGTCAAAGCGTCAGATGATATTTTCCATTGTGGTCTCATAAAAGCTATCTTCACTCAGTTCTCAAGATATGAAAATTGATTAATTATGAATGAGTTGACGTAGGGGCTTGCAAAGATTGATAAAAAGACATTCCAAATATCTTTTTTTAATTATATTACCGGTTTTTTTTCTGCTGATCAAGTTAGAATTTTGTTAAATTAAGATTCTCTACAAAAAGTAACCATATCCCAACAATATAGCAATAAAGGCTCGGGGAATCTGGACTTAAAATTGCGAACTGATCTGGCAAGACCCAGTGCCCACAGTCGACCATGAGCTGATCGACGCTCAGGACATTGCCAATCTCAAGGGCAAGATCCTTGCCTCGGGCTTGTCGATCGCGGAACTGGTCTCGACCGCCTGGGCGTCGGCATCCACGTTCCGCGGCTCCGGCAAGCGCGGCGGTGCGAACGGGGCGCGTATTCGTCTGGCGCCGCAAAAGGATTGGCAAGTCAACCAGCCGGCCCAACTGAAGACTGTGCTCCAAACCCTTGAGGGCATCCAAAAGGAGTTCAACGGCACGCCGTCCGGCGGGAAGAAGGTGTCCCTTGCTGACCTGATCGTTCTGGGCGGTTGCGCCAGCGTCGAGCAGGCCGCGAAAAACGCGGGTCACGATGTGACCGTACCTTTCACGCCGGGACGCACGGATGCGTCGCATGAGCAAACCGGCGTGGAGTCATTCACCGCACTCGAACCGGCTGCGGACGGGTTTCGTAACTACCTCAAAACCAGATACGCCGTATCGGCAGAAGCTGGTCTTTTAAATGACCCAGATAACCTCCAAATAGCTCATTTTGACCACACGGCCGAGCCGCTGTACCCGGAAAAGTGAGGAATCATGCGGGTTTTAAGCAAATCCCCGCTTCGGCACCATTTGATTAAATAAGGCGTAATCCCAAGGGGTTGCGCTTTTTATTTTGAGGTTTTGCACCGCTAGGTCCCCGGTTACTATATCAAGGGTCGGTCCCGGACGGGCCTTCGGACCCCGCAGATAGGTGAACCCTTAAGCTGAGCTTTCGCTGGCAGTCTGGTTCAGAGGCCTATGAATAAATCTCGCAATG
>Ga0351886_10426_pt1 | contig 12745 bp, 7 predicted proteins | sample TotcelFGM3001L14_FD_206761 | JGI IMG/M metagenome (GOLD analysis project Ga0351886, IMG submission 206761) | Enriched cells from coal bed in the Powder River Basin, Montana, United States - Total cells FGM rep3 HSBNCT.FGM.300.1.L14 ... | reverse complement strand
ACTTGCCGGACCGGTGCAAGCAGTCTATAACGGCCTCGGTTCAGGGAGAAGTCTCGCGTCGGCTTGCTTGTTCTAACTGGAAAGCTTTATGCAGCAAGTCTTTGAGCTACTGCTCAAAGATTTGCGTCAGTCTTAGAGGTAAGATCTGGAAAGCGAGTAACAGCGAGTCTTCTCCCTGAGTTTGGCTGGAGCGAGATCGCCGGGTTTATCATCTGGAGTTGTTGGGTCTGTTTGCAATGGCCGGTATAACAAGAAATCGCCGGGCTTCCGACGCCGCTTACAGATAAACTCTGGATTTAGACGAACAGCGAATGAGATGTCTCGCCTCCCCGCGAGTTCCCCGGTCTGCGATGCACCAAGAAGGGATTTGCTTCCCCGTTACACCCTCACTGCTCCTGCTACAGGTTCAAATATGGCACGTGTGATTTAAAACGTTCTGCTTGAAGCAAATCTCTTCGTCTCAAAAGCCTGCTCCCTGGCTTTGCTTTGCCGGCTCTGAGGGCAAGTGCTGTTCACTGCAGCACTGTTCATTTCCCTGGATTCCCTCCGGAGATTTCCGCCATGCAAGTGCCATATTTTCAATTGCTGCTCTCCCCGGCTCTGCTGCAGAGCTGCTATTTACTCTTTGCCTGCTCTGCTGCTGCACTGATTTTTTTTGTCCTTTTCCGCTGGTTCTGGATCTGCTCTTGCCTGGTTTCGTTGCAAAATGCTAATTCACCAGATTCATTGCCGGGCCTCACCTCTGGCAAAATTTCGGTTATCCTGCACTGCTATTTTTACCCTTCACTGCTGGCTCTGGATTTGCTTTACTGTATTCTGCAAAAGTTCTGCTCTGCTGATTGCTGCAAGGGACTTGTCGCCGGGCCTCCTGCAATTGCTGGTTAAAACAGTTCTTTTGAAGGGAAAAGATATGGACACAGCTTAAGCCACTGAGCGATTCAAGATCGGTTTCGATGAACGAACTGACAACAACGAGAAGAACAATTAAAAAGGGGACAGGTGGCGATGTCTGTGACGCGTCACAGGCTGAGTCACGGGGCGGGCTGCCTGCACTAACGGTTATCCAGCAAAATTCAGTAAAAGTATGATAGAACAGTTTTAAAGGGTGGGATGAGGCTGCGAGTCGTTTTCATACAATCCGGTTAGTAATAACCGGGTAAAAATGAAGCAGTCAGGATAACTGACTGACAACTTTACACTTAAGAATGCAGGTGAAAATCCTGCTCAAAGGAGATGATGGTAACTTTGCCCTGATACTCCGGCAAGCGTCTTATGGCTTTAACGTAAGAGGTTTGAAGCCCGGTGAAGTCGGCGAAAAGCAGACCTGAGAAGTGGTTAGCAAAGTAGGTGGGGGGCTATAAAAATCCTATGGTTAGTATGTGTTGGAACGAACACTGACAAACACTCGAATTTACAGGTCGTAACCACCGTTAGATACGAATAAGAAGTTCTAACAGCCAATGTGCTTACTATCGAGGGTAATATTATCCTCTCAATATTATCTTTATTTATCCAATAAAGGATATTTGTTCTGACCCCACCCATCTAAAGGGGAAAAGAATGATGGTCGGCCTACAGAGTGAACCTAAGGGATTATGTAAAGCTAAAGTGTAAGGAACGATTGAGACAGGAAAGGTGTAGCCTGGTAAAGCAGGCAATGAGACCTCAACGGTAGGAAATGACCGTTTAATTCCTGAGTCAGCTGCCCATAGTAGTGATGAAATTATCGAAAGATAATGGAGCGAAGGGGCATAGCCGGGTTATAACGTATGTTTTATTAATTGTTCGCAGGATGCCGATGTGCAAACCTGATTACAATCTTGCACAGAAAGGAGATGGTTCTTTATGTGTAAGAAACAACAATTGCGAGTTCCAAAGAATGAAAAGGAACTGAGAGATTTACAGGATGATTTTTACAGTATTGCAAGAGAAGGATTTATGAAAGGTGAATTAGTGGGTTTTAAAGACTTAAAGGAGATAGCTTTTTGCGACACCAATATCATAACAGCCATTCACAAGTTGAAATTGAATAAAGGAAGCCAAACTCCAGGAGTAGATGAAGAAGTTATTAGAGAAGATATTCTTGAGCAACGGTATGATAGAGTAATTGAAAGAATTAAAGAAGCAGTCAAATATTATGTATCAAAATCTATAAGAAGAGTGTATATACCTAAACCAGGCTCTACAAGATTAAGACCTTTAGGTATTGCCTGTATAACAGATAGAATAATCCAGGAATGTATTCGTAACATCATAGAACCAGTTTTAGAAGCACAGTTCTTTGACCATAGTTACGGATTTAGGCCATTGAGAAATGCACACCAGGCCTATGAAAGAGTCTGTGATGTAATACATAAAACAGGGTATCACTGGATAATTGAAGGGGATATTACACAATTCTTTGATACAGTAAACCATAATATTTTACTCGGAGCACTATATCATATGGGAATACAGGATAGAAGAATATTGCAGATGATAAAGCAAATGTTACAAGCAGGACTGATGAACGAAATTCAATACAATGATATTGGAACTCAACAGGGAGGTATTATTTCTCCTCTGTTAGCGAATGTATATCTTAATAAGTTTGATAATTTTATAATTCGTGAATGGGAAGAGAAGAAACTGAAGAACGTGTCCAAATACTTAAAAACTGGTAAGAATAAAGGACAGAAAACGTGTAGCATACAGAGAACTCTTAGAAAGAAAGCACCAAATATGAAACCAGCATATTTAGTACGTTATGCAGATGACTGGTGTATCATTACCAATACCTTAGAAAATGCCAGGAAACTCAAAAGTAGAATTCGTATCTTCTTAAAAACTCACCTTAAATTAGAACTATCCGACAGGAAAACCAGGATTACAAACATTAAGAAAAGGGCTATAAAATTTCTGGGTTTTCAAATAAGAGCAAGAGCAGGTAAAAGTAGAAGCGGTATTATATTACAGGGAAAACCAGATAGGGAAAAACTTGCCGGAAAAGTTCGAGAACTTAAGAAGAATATTCACGATTTTAATATGTCAGCAAATATAGGCGAACTAATTCATAAAATAAATCTTTATAATTGCAAGGTTCGAGGAATATTGAACTATTACAAAATAGCAAGTCAAATAAGTCATATAGTTAGAAAGGTAAGCTATGGTTTAAACGGATTAATTTTCAAAGCACTATGTAGGAATAAATCAACAAAAGTAGAGTGGATAAAAGCTAATGAAACTCGAAATCTACCAGAAATCCATAAAGAACATAATAAGGTTATAGCAGCTATAAGGTATAAGGACTTTTGGATAGGAGTAACAAGCTTGAATTTTGTGTCATGGAAAGCTGGAAGACGTAAAAATCCAAAGGAAACTATATATTCTCTTGAAGGTAGAGAATTATATAAAATCCGGACTGGTAAACAGAGAAGTTTAAACAGGAAAGACCTCACATTATCAAGCAAATACTCTGAAATTATTACTTATAGAAAAGGTGTTAAGGAAATCTATAACTTTGAATTCTTTATGAATAGAGGATATGTTTACAATGTTGATAAAGGCAGATGTAGATTATGTGGAAATGTAATTGATGATGATAAAGATGTTGAAATACACCATATAAATACAGTAATTCCTGCAGACGTAATTAATAGAGTCCAGAATTTAGCAACAATGCATTCCAATTGTCATAGTTTGATACATTCCTCGAAAGATTTTAGTAATGAATTATCCAGGAAGATATGGAATAAGGTTCTATCGTTCAGGAATAAATTAAAAGAACAAAAGTTATAATTCGGTGGAACGCGGTGTGAGTTAAAAGGCTCACGCACCGTGTGAAGTGGGGGAAAAGAGCTATCCGACTGTCCAGTAATGGATAAAGGATAGTCTCTTACCTATCACTGTATTTGATTTTCAAGGGCGGTATAGGGCTGCGAGTCGTTTTCATACAATCCGGTTAGTAATAACCGGGTAAAAATGAAGCAGTCAGGATAACTGACTGACAACTTTACACTTGAGTATGCAGGTGAAAATCCTGCTCAAAGGAGATGATGGTAACTTTGCCCTGATACTCCGGCAAGCGTCTTATGACTTTAACGTAAGAGGTTTGAAGCCCGGTAAAGTCGGCGAAAAGTAGACCTGTGAAGTGGTTAGCGAAGTAGTCGGGGGGCTATAAAAATCCTATGGTTAGTATGTGTTGGAATGAACACTGACAAACACTCGAATTTACGGGTCGTAACCGCCGTTAGATACGAATAAGAAGTTCTAACAGCCAATGTGCTCGCTATCGAGGATAATATTATCCCTGAAATATTATCTTCATTTATCCAGTAAAGGATATTTGTTCTGACCCCATCCATCTAAAGGGGAAAAGAATGATAGACGGCCTACAGAGTGAACCTAAGGGATTATATGTAAAGCTGAAGTGTAAGGAACGATTGAGACAGGAAAGGTGTAGCCTGGTAAAGCAGGCATTGAGACCTCAACGGTAGGAAATGACCGTTTAATTCCTGAGTCGGCTGCGCGTAGTAGTGATGAAGTTGTCGAAAGACAATGGAGCGAAGGCGCATAGTCTATATTATTCTGTATTATTATTTCGGCTCTGCGGGATGCCGATGTGCAAACCTGATTAATTATATTGGGAATATGAATATAGGCCATATAACCAGTATATACAACAATCGCAGTTTGTGGAGTAGGAGAAAAAGCCTATTAGAAATCCTAAGCGGTAGGAAATGACTGCTGAAACTTTGCAAGAACCTATAAGGGACAACCGAAAATAATAATATGGGAAATCTAGATGGAGAGCTGGATGAGGTGAAAGTCTCACGTCCAGTTTGAGGTGGGGGAAAAGAGCTATCCGACTGTCCAGTAATGGATAAAGGATAGTCTCTTACCTATCACCACGCGGGCAGAAAATCAAATCCGGGCGGGTTGCCGGGAATAACGGTTATCGGCAAAGTTCGGTAAAAGTATGACATTAGGATTCTGATGGGTGGGGAGGGGGGCTGCCGGCTATAACGGCTGTGCTGCTTTCCCTGGATATCTCCTGCAGTAAAAGTTAACGTATATCCGGCCCTGGTTCGCCTGCATCAGGTTTTTATCATGCTCTGCACGCTGCAAAGCAGAGCTTATGCTATTTTTTTTCTGCAGCAGCTCCTATTTTTGCAATGGCTCGGATCTGCGGAGATATGCCGGAAGAAACAATTACTCAGGCTGTGATGGGCGGGGAAGGGGGCATGAGCCGGGAAAAGCATTTCCTGATAGTTGTTCCATAATGAGTTATTATTAACTATCAAATTTTGTAAATTGCAATGCAGTCCACTCGTCAAATAGCAATACTAAGAACCAGGGCAGATTACCTCCTAATACTTTCTTCATAGCTATTAAAGGAATCATCACTAATGGGCCCCTAAAGTAATATACGTTTAAATCTAATTCCCAATCTTTTCTTATCCTGGGAACTATGTGTTTATCTATTCTTAAGATTGCATTTCTCCAGTTTTTATTGATTTGTCTGGGATCAAAATATACTGTTTTATCTGTATCTTTCATTTCTTCATAAAGCATTTCATTAGCAGCATAGACTGTATCTTTATATTTATAACCTACTAAAAGACCTGTTATATCTACTTGAAAATTAGCTGATCTCTTTTTTGCATAGGCTATTAAATTTCTCGCTTCTTTCATAGCTTTTGCATTATATTTCATAGTGTTACCTCAATTTTAGTTTATTTTTTATAAAAATTATACATTAAAAATTGATGAATTTTTAATAAAATTGATAAAAATTTTTTTTATTTTATTACATGCAAAATATAAAAAAATAGGGGTTAAGGGGGTTAAGCAGGGGTTAAGAAGGGGGTTAAGATAGTATTACTTATATTATATACATTATTATATATAAATTATTAATTTAACCCCTTAACCCTTTATAATTTTTTCTTAATAGATAAAAAAAAATATAAAAATAGGATTCTACACAAAATTTATGACACTCTCTTAAGATATAAATTATTAATACCATAGATCTTTTATCATATCCCATTGTAGTTTTATCATTCTAACTACTTTACTTCTAAAACCAATTTGATAAGTATGTTTTCCTTTTGTAGCTTGTATCCAATTTTTTTCCTTAAATGCTTTTATAATAGAAGAACTATCAAATTCACTTCGTTTAATTATCTCTTTGAATTTATGAGGAAAGATCCCTATGTATTCTCCTTCTCTTATAACTCCAAATATTTCTCCTCTTTCTACTGTTGCCAGTTGGTCTTGCTTGTCAAAACTATTTTGATTCCCTTGAACCCATGAAATGATATGTTCTAAAGCTCTCTGCGGGTAATCTCCTCTTTCTTTATTTTCTCCACAGGTGTATTCAAACATTTTCCTTACAATTTTTTGTGATTCTCCACCAAAATGAAAGACCTCTTCTGCTATTCTTCCTGCGACCTGGATAGATGCAAAGTATTGTGCCATACGATCTGAAACATTGTTTTTTCCTAACTTTGCTAATTCAGATGTGGCCTGTCTGTATTCTTCTCTTAAAACCTTGTTTGATTCATGATAGCCTTTGTTTAAGAGTTCTTCAATAAAAATTGGTCCGGCAAGGCCATAGTTGGCATGAATATCTTCTTTTATTTTATAGATGAGTTCTGATTTATTTTCTGTGTTAAAAGGTGAGCCGTATAGCTCTATTATTCTTGCCTGTGCTCCTTCATATTCTGTTACTTCACTCAGTTTTCTTTCACCTGTAGAGAAAGCAACAGTTCTCCAGTTTGATGTTTTTTGAATGCCTTTTAGAGCTCCTCTGAATCTTCCCACACCATTTGCAAGCATATAGAGAATCATCGCTATAATTTTTTCATTTGCAGTTTGGGAGTCATCCAGGAGTATAGGCAGGAAATTGAATAGACATGCAAGACGTTCTATTGATACTTTAGTGGCATCCCATGCAATGATGATTCCTCCCAGTTCTTTTATAGGCAGTCCCCACACTGAAGCAGCTATTTCTAAAACAGTTGTTTTTCCTATAGAGGTTAATCCCCAGTTGTCTATTATGAAGTTTGGAGCGTCAATTATCTCTAATAGTGGAGAAGTAAGGGAAGCGTATATATGAAACATTACTCTCGGATAGTCAATACATCTTCTTATCCCTCTGAGCCAGTTATCAATATTCCCCTCTTTTCTTAAAGCTCTGGCAAGTCTTTCATCTCCAGGGCTTTCCGGCTCAAATACTATTGATAAATCTGTACCATAAGCTTTCTCAGGCATTACAAAAAAAGGAGAGCCTTTTCCTTTTTTCCATCCAAAGCCTGATATAGTTGTTTTCTTTGGAAGTATTTTGTCATTAATGGCTTCAAAGTTATTGATAAAGTTAACTATTTCTTTGCAGTTAAGGGAGTTTACAGGGAATCCTTTTCCTGCCAGTTGAACCACTTTTCTATGATCTAAAAGTGTTGCCCTCTCTTCATAGATGGTTTTCCAGGATTCATCTCTTAAGTAGGTTAATTCAAGTTTTTCCTGTGCAGAATCCAGGTTTATAGATCTTGAAGATGCATAAAAAGGTGCTGTTGCTACTAATGTTTCTTTCAGTCCATCTTTATTAAGAGAGAGTTTTGTTAATCCGTTCAGGTTAACTATCCAGCCGGTAGGAATCATAAAATCTTCCAGTGCCGGTATAGTCGGTATATAATTTTTTAATGGTTTTGTTTCCTGTTTTTTATTTAATTCCTGATATCTCTGTTCTATCCTCTGGCGGATAAGTTCCTGATCTATTTTTAATTCTTTGGCAGTTGATTCAAGAAACGAATCCAGGATAAATCCTTTATGATTTTTAGCTTCTTCTATAAGGTCTATTTTGGCTTTTTCTATATTTTCTTTATTCAGGGTGTGGTATTTATGGAAGAATTCCTGTTTAAGCCATTCTCCGGCTATAGATGCGTTTTTTACACAGTTTTTATATGCATCCAATCCCTGAGATTTTATAAAATCATCTGGATCTACTCCTGCAGGCAGGTTAACTATAAATGGGCATAAGGCAAGTTGTTCTGCAAGTTTAATGGCTTCTTTAGTGGCTTTCTTTCCGGCCTGGTCATGATCGAAAGAAAGATATAGCACTCTTGCTCCTGCTCGTTTAAGTGTTTCCAGTTTTGCAGATTTCACATCGGACCCGCCAAAACATATAAATTCGCCAGTCTTGTCATACTGTTTAAGGCTTGCTACCTGAGCAGTAAGCCAGTCAAATTCTCCTTCAAGGCAAACCACTCTTTCGCCGTCTTCTAACGCACGGTTGCAACACTCTAAACCCATGATTGCTCTGTCTTTAATTTCGCCTTTAAAGCCTTTCTGATATTTTATTTCTTTAACTTTGATAGATGGTTTTCTTCCCTTAAATCCAAGAGTATTTCTTATTTCATCTTTATAAGTAAATATGAGGCAGCAGTTTTGAAAGCATTTTTGTAATACATTGCTTTCCTGTATAATTTCCGGGCTGAAGCCTTCTGAAAGCAGGTATTGTTCTATAGTTTCAATTGATGGATAAAAACCTATCATGGGGAATCGTGAAAGATATTTTAGCGGTATTCCTCTTTGTTCCAGATATGCTCTTGTGCTTTCCGCCCATGAGCTTTCCAGAAGCTGTCTATGAAGATATCCTGGAATATTATTTTTCAATTGCTGGATCTCATGCTGATGTTCATAATATTCTTTTTCTTCCGGCGGGAAATCTATTTGCAGTCCTCCGTTAAGACCGGATAAAGTATTAAAGACCTGCCAGAAGTCTCTACCTTTTACTCTGCAGTCTTTATATCCTGAGTGTATAGCTGCTGCGTCAAACCATGTTAAATGATATCCACAGGATTGACATTTGCCTGCAGGGATGCCTTCTTTCATGAGAAAAGATGGTTTTTTCTCCGGATGTGCCGGGTTTGGACAGCAGGCAGTATAACCGCCAGAGTTGGCTTTGAAATTACTTAAAGGTGTAATTCCATCGGGGCCCCATATTTTCTCATGGGAGAGAGATTTATATAGATTTTCTAAAAGGTTCATGATTGAATTTCTCCTTCTTACTTAAATATAAAGTTTTTTACCTTTAGAAGGTGATTTCAATTTTCCCTAGAAAATTATATCTGTCATAATATAAATTCTTTAGGGTTAATTGAATAGATCTAAAAAATTGGTACCGAGGTTCGCACCCTCGGTTCTGCAATTTTAGACCATTTTTGCCTTCATTTTTTTGTCAAAATTCCCTCTTGAGTATTCTATTTTGTTATTTGTTTATCCTTTACTGAAAAAAAAGATATTTATATTTCCTGATCACCAGAATTTATACCAGGGCCTTTTTGCCAGTTCTAATTCTTTCTTCCAGGCTTCCGATATCTCCATCTGTTTTTCTTCTGCCTGTTTTAATGCTTGTTCCAGTTCTGACCGGTGAATTTCTTCCAGATTTTTTATTTTCTGCTCCTTTTCCTCCAGCTCATAGAGATGCTTCTCTTCCTGCTCCTTCTGGATGGTCTTAGCCCTAGATAGTAGATCTTCCTTTTCCTGATGAAGGTTTGTTACCTTCTGGAGCTGCTCCTCATACTTTTCCTGAAGTACCGTTAAAGCCTTTTCTTTTTCTTCTACCTGTGTCGGCCCTGGTAATGATTTATACTGCTCCAGCTCCTGAAGAAGTGTTTCGACTTTATCCTTTAAAAAGCTGTTCTCCTGTTCTATTCTTCCCAGTCTATATGTGGCAAGTTCTTCCAGAGGCTTCATTAACTGTGTCTGCTTTGCTTCCAGTACTTCTTCTATAGCTTTTCTATAGTCGTCTATAGCCGGTCTATAGTCGTCTTTAGAATTTTCTGTAGCCGGTCTATAGCCGTCTTTAGACTTAATACTATAAAGTCTCAATAGGTCTGCCTTGTTTACCTTTTTGACGTCTTTAGAATTTTCTATAGCGTCTATAGCCGATAACTTGCCCCGTCTAATTGCTTTATAAATAGTAGTGATATGCTTACCTGTAATATTAACAGCTTCTGTTATTGATATATATTCATTATCCATGATATCCTCCGGTGGAAATAATAAAACAGGTGAATTGCTTTTATAGCAATACATCTTCACCTGTTTTATTTATATCTTTAACTATTCCACAGATTAAGAAAGTTTCCTTCTTTAAGAGTGTATAACATAGAAGCTCGCATGGTAGGACAGGTCAGGACAGGTGCATAAGAATCCCGTGACATATGCCTTTACAGTAGGACATGGTGATAACATCGTAAAGACAGGTCATACGATAGTATAATATCGTGCCAGGTTTTGTGCTATTAAATTTTATGCCGTGCCAGATTCAACAGGGTTAAATATTATAATCGTGCCAGATCTGGCAAGGTGTTCTTATGCAATCTTTTTATCGTGCCAGATTTCATACAGATGAATTATTGTCCGTACCAGACTTTTTTAGCTATTATGTTGGTGTTTAATTGTGTTGAATAAATGGTTCGGGTTTTAATGGGATTCTAAGTTTTGTTTTATATTTACTGCCTGATGGCCTTTAGGCCCTTCTATAACATCAAAAACTACCTGATAGTATATGTCTAAATTGTCTATTTCAATTCCTTTTAATCCTCTGTTGTGAAAGAAATAACTCTCTCCGTCTTCGCCTTTTATAAAGCCATAGCCCTGAGATGAGAAAAGTTTTATAACTTCTCCTTTTAAGTTTTTCTCTATTATGGGTAAAGCGGGTTTTATTTCTTTCCTGACAGGTGGAGGTTTTATCTCTTTCTTTTGTTTTTCAGGTTTCTGAGGTTTTGGAGCTTTGTCTATGAATTTTACTATTACTTCTGTTAATCCCAGTTCTTTGGCTGCTAAATATTGTTTATAGTTATCCATAAGATGTTTGTTTTGTCTGTTTACTTTCATAGTTGAACTGAATTTGTTTTGTTTTATGTAAAAGGCTTTTGATTTTTCTATAGTTTCTTTTTTCGGAGGAGATTGAAATGCTTTTGGTATTATTATTTTACTTAAGGGATATAGTTCTTCTCCCTCTGATATTACTGGTTTTTCAGAGAGTGGTTTTTCATCTGTCTGTTTTTTGATAGTTGTTACAGGTTCTTTTTTTTCTTTACCGATAAATTGTACCGGCACTTCTGTTAATCCCAGTTCTTTTGCTGTAACATATCGTTTATATCCGTCAGTGAGTATCATTGTTTCTCTGTTTACTTTGATAGGTTTTTCGAATTTACCATGTGTTTTATAATAAGCAATTGTTTCTTCTATTTTTGCTCTTCCCGGAGGAGTTTTTAAGAATTGTTCAGGTATGATGATTTCACTTAAAGGATATAGTTTTTCTCCCTCTGATATTACTGGTTTTTCATCTGTCTGTTTTTTGATAGTTGTTACCGGTTCTTTTTTTTCTTTACCGATAAACTGTACCGGCACTTCTGTTAATCCCAGTTCTTTTGCTGTAACATATCGTTTGTATCCGTCAGTGAGTATCATTGTTTCTCTGTTTACTTTTATAGGTTTTTCGAAAACTTTTTGTATCCGTCTAAAACTGCAAGGTCATTGATGTTCAGATATTCTGCTATTTCTTTTTTATGGGCCTCTGTTACAGGTACTATGTCGGGAATATCTCTGAAAGATAATCCGTAGCCGCTGCCATGCTTATGGCTTCTGGTTACTTCGGACATATTAACAATATAGTTTTTATGTGTGATTTTAAAGGATGGTTCTTTTTGCAGCAGGTCCGCTATGTTTTTTATAGTTGCAGTTGTTTCATATCTTTTTCCGTCTTTTGTGACAATAGTGACCTTTTCTTTGTCTGAGAAGGCATAAAGAATATCATCTGCTTTAAGAGCTTTATAGCAGCCTTCTTCCATAGCTGGAACAGTCAGTGGTCTGTGTTTCTTATGCTGTCTGTTTACTTCCTGTCCTATAAGTGCTTTTAGTTGTTCGTTTGTTAATGTTTCTTCTTTCATTGCGTCGGCTGTTCTCCTCCTTCCGGCGGCGGCTCCTCTGCTGTGGTGTTTGGCAGTTTTATTCCCAGATATTCTTTTACTTCCGTCTGGTTGTTTTCACTGACAGGAACTTTGATTTCTTCCGGGAGGGTTTTAAACATAAGGTGCATGGTAGAGGATTTTCTGTTTTTTCTGGTCGTTACTTCGCCTATGAAGATTTTGTCTACCTGAAGGAGGTTTGCTATATAGGATCTGTGTACAAGCATCATTTTCGGATCATCTTTGAATCTCTTCTGTAGGACCGTCATGGTTTCTTTCAGATACCATTCTTTGCCGTCAGAGGTTACTACTCTTCTTCTGTCATCGTCAATTGTTATAAAGCAGATGTCCTGAATGTCCAGGAGTTTTATATAGTTGCCTCCGAATACTGCCAATTTTTTTACCGGCGGGTCTATCTCCAGGAGCTTCTTGTAGATGGAGGTCAGAGTGTCTTTTATTTCTCTGGTGAGATCCTCCGGCAGGGTTTCTTTGATTTCTTCTATGATGGGTATTATCTCATGTTCTTCCATGTGTTTCTCCTTTCTTGTTTTTAATGTGGGTGCTCTCTCTACCAGAATACATCTGTACGCTTCTAAAATGCGTTTTAAACGCATCGGAGGATATTCATGGCAGAGAATTGCATCTGATTAGTTTATAATAGCATATTAAGGCAATATTTCAAAATATCGGCGTTTAAACGGGTTTTACTGCCATTCATTAATATTGACTATATTGTTTTCTATAGCTGAACGCCTCTTTTTTGCCTTAAAACCGGTCTAAAA
>Ga0351886_10421_pt1 | contig 12976 bp, 10 predicted proteins | sample TotcelFGM3001L14_FD_206761 | JGI IMG/M metagenome (GOLD analysis project Ga0351886, IMG submission 206761) | Enriched cells from coal bed in the Powder River Basin, Montana, United States - Total cells FGM rep3 HSBNCT.FGM.300.1.L14 ... | reverse complement strand
AAAACCGAAAACTGAAAACCACATCTCCCTGCCGGCCACTGCCTGGCCCCGGCCCCTGGCGGTGCAGGGAACCCCGGCGACGCCGCGCCCCGGGGTGGGTCCAGGCGGCTGCGGCTGGGCTTTGGCCACCTTGAGGCCAACCGCGCCCCATTTCCAGCCCTATCTCTGGCAAGCCTGATACCTTGGCGGGGAGGCCGGGGAACCACGATTTCCACCCCTTTAGAACCAGCCATTTATTTTCCTTCAGAACCTCCAAGCCCCCAACCTGCTTCAATAGTGGCACAGGCATCCGGCCTGTGGGAAGCAGGGCATGACCGTGCAGTTTCTTCACAGGCCGGAGGCCCGTACCACTGGGACGCCCACCCTACCAGACTTTCCTAATTTATAGCATTTGCCAAAAGTTTTTTCCGATCCTTGACATCCACAAATCCCCCCTAACCCCCCTTTGTTAAGGGGGGGGGGAACTATAAGGAATTGCTGCTAAAGTCCCCCTTTGAAAAAGGGGATTTAGGGGGATTTAAGAACCCTTCAATCGGAAAGAATTTACGGCAAACGCAATACGGGGAATGGAAAGGCCCATGAGGAACTGCTGAAAATTTCATGCTAATGCAAGGTCTGAACTTCCGCTTCTGCCTCGGGCCGGCCGGGCTCCCGGCGAGTCAGCAACTGCTCAACTGTGGCCTCCAGGCGATTGATGAGGGGAGGCAAGGTGGCGTTGTCGACGGCCGAGATGGCCACCCCATGATGCAGGCGGCAGTGCAGCGCCGCCAGGCTGGGGTCCACCAGGTCCTTTTTGTTGAAGACCATCAGCACCGGCTTGTCCTGGAGGTCCAGCGACCTCAGGATGTCGTCCACCGTGGCCATCTGCTCCAGGAAACGGGGATTGCTCAGATCAACCACGTGGATGAGGAGGTCGGCGTCCTCCAGTTCTTCCAGGGTGGCCTTGAAGGCCTCCAGGAGATTCTTGGGCAGGTTTTTGATGAAACCCACGGTATCGGTAATGATCACCTCCCTTTCCCTGGGGAAGCGGAGGCGGCGGCTGGTGGGGTCCAGGGTGGCGAAGAGACGGTCTTCGGCCAGCACCGCGGCGTGGGTCAGGGCGTTGAACAACGTGGATTTCCCGGCGTTGGTGTAGCCGATGATGGAGAGGATGGGGAGGTTTTGACGCCGGCGGGGCTGACGCCGCTCCCGGCGTTCCTTCCTGATCCCGGTCAGGTCTTGCTGCAGGCGGTGGAGGCGTTCCCTGAGGCGGCGGCGGTCCATCTCCAGCTTAGACTCCCCGGGACCCCGGCCGCCGATGCCGCCCATGAGCCGGGAGAGGGCGTCGCCTTTGCCCACCAAGCGGGGCAGCAGGTATTTCACCTGGGCCATTTCTACCTGCAGCTTGCCTTCCCGGCTGCGGGCCCGTTGCGCAAAGAGGTCCAGAATGAGCTGGGTCCGGTCGATGACCTTGAGTTCTGAGAAGTTCGTGATGGAGCGCACCTGGGACGGACTGAGCTCGGCGTCGAACACCAGCATGTCGACGCCCTGCTGCAGGGCCTGAACGACCAGCTCCGAGAGCTTGCCCTTGCCCATGAGATAGCGGGCGTCGAACCGGGGCCGGCGCTGCAGAATGGTGGCCGCCACGTTAAGGCCGGCGGAGCGGGCCAGTTCCGTCAGCTCCGCCAGGGAATCTTCGGCCGCCGGGCGACTGTGCCCGGTGACGCCGATGAGGATGGCCCGTTCCCGGGTTTTGCCGGCGCCAACGGGGGCCTGGCGGGAGAATTCCGCTTCCAGGGAAGCCACCAGGGCTTCGAAATCCAGATCCAAGGCGCCCACCTGCCGGGCCTTGATGACGGCCCAGTTCTGCCCGTCCACCGGCTGGGGCAGGAGGTGGGCGATCTCGATGGCGCCCGGCTGGCCGTCGGCCACGGCCAGGGCGGCCACCGCATCCAGGCGCAGCAGGGCCAGGTCCATGAGATCGTCCTGGCTCAGGGGGCTTAAATCCAGGTGGGTGTGGATCAGGCGGAGGCCCTTGAGGCGGCCCTTGACGCCCCGCTCCCGGGGCAGGGCGGGAATAAGGAGGCCCTTGGCGTCCCCCACGATGACATAGGCCACCGCGCCCTGGCGGTCCACCAGGACCCCGATTTGGCGGCGCAGCTCAGCGGAAATTTCCGCCAGTTGCCGGGCCAACTCCGGGGTAAGCAGTTGAGCCGGCGGCACCTTGCGGCGGTATAAGCGCTCCAAGGCCCGGTAGTGATGGGTTTTTAAGCCGGTGAGATTACCTAATGGGCGGTGGATATCAGGATACTCCTTTGTTTTTATTTTTAATTTTTGAGTCGAAAAATGGATCTTCCCGACGAAAGGTTCGGGGTGGATTCATATTAGGGAATTCTGGCGGGTTCTTAACATTGACGACCGACCAACAACCCGTCTCCGCCCGAGTAAATCCGAGCCTTTGTCCAAGGAGAGCAACGACCTGCAACAGGAGGGCTTCAAGGCATTTAACGGCTAAATTGGCATCCTCGCAAGAAGCGTCGTCGGCCTTATGAACATAGCAATTCCGACGTGGCCAAATCTTGTTTAGGATATGCTCCCATGCTTGTGAACCGTCGGGAAGTTTGACGTTTGTAATTTCGACGTTCCAGTTGCGAAGAATGGCGGGAAGGAGTTCTCTGTCCTCTACGGTTCGGCCTTTGAGAACCTTTTCGGAAATGAGCCGCGCCCAGTCATCGGACAAGAACGCTCCCTGAACAAGAGGTCGGGCGAGAAAGAATCGTATTGTAATTTCGATCCCCGTAGCAGCGCGGACAAGGGCTGCACCATGAAACCCTGCATCAATAAGGGATCGCGCCTGCTCTAAACAGCGGCTCACTCGGGCCTCAATCGCGTCGCCGTATTTCGCCAGGTAAAAGAAAACAGGCTCCTCACTGATTAGACGCAGCTGTTCTTCAAGAAACTCTTCCATAGCAGCTTCACGCATGTAATCGTCATAGTCGTCAGACATAACTATGCTCCAATGGTCTCTGGTGAATAAGCCCTAACGGTGGCGTTCACCGAGTGGCGCGTGAGACCCATCCGGTACAGCGCTCGGTTCTGCGTTCACTTTCAATAGTTTTGATGCCTCTTTTGCCTAAGGTAAATTCTCAAATGTTCATTTTCTCGAAGCCGGAATTCTAATATTTCTCATTATATCAAAAAATTATCTGAAAAACTCGAAACTTACCCCGCCTGCTTGATGATCCTCACGGTCTCCATCAGGCCGGGCTGCAGGACGTCCACCAGGGCGAGGCTGAGCCCGGCCCCGGCCAGCAGCGATAGGGTGGCCTCCTCCACCCGCACCGGGTAGGTCTGCCTGAGCCCGCTCCTTAAGTTGGAAAGCCCTGCCATGGTCCGGGCCGGCTCCCCCCAGAGTCCGCCGCCGTGCAACAGCCGCACGGTCTTGACGACTTCGCCCACCTGGACCCAGGCGTCGGGCCAGGTGAGGTTGGGGAGGACCGGATCATAAATCAATTGCGCATCTGTTAGGCCCGCGGCCAGGGCGTGTGCCCTCAGCTCCAGGGCCAGGGTGATTTTGCCTTCGAGCCCGGCGGCGGGAAAGGACCGGGCATCAAGGAGCAGGAGCACCAGATCGGCGCCGTGCCGTGCGGCCAGGGGCAGGATCTCCCGGAGTTTTTCCTCCTCCAGGGTGCAGGCGTTGAGGATGGGCGGCTTATCGGCCGCGGCCAGGCCCCGGGCCAGCACCCGGGCGTCGGGGCTGTCCAGGATGAGCCGCAGTTTAGTAACCTGCTGGACCGCTTCCACCATGAAGGCCATGCGGTCGTGGCGCCGGGGCGGCAGAAACCCGGGGTTGATGTCGATGAGGCCGGCCCCGGCCTGCTCGAGGCGCCGGGCCAGTTCCTGGAGCGGCTGCGGGTCGAGGACAGAAAGCGCCTGGGCTACCACCGGGTTGAGAATGTTAAGATTGTCGGCGGCAACGATCAGGGGCATGTCATTCTGCCTAAAAGTTCGCCCCGGACTAACTGCCATTGGGCCTCAATAGCCTCCAGGGTGTGGGACAAAGCCTCGTCCCAAACGGCCCGCCGGGAGTCCTGGTCCATAAGCGGCAGGTTGGCCCGGGCGATGTGGTGTGCCCCGCGCCAGGCGGCGCCCAACAACTCGCAGGCCACCAGCAAATCCGCCACCAGGTGCAGGGCGCATCCGGCCCCGGCCTGGGCCACCAAGGCCAGGCCCTCTTGCGCCTGCTGCATGATCCGGAGGGGACAGGCCACCGCCTCTTCCAGGGCCGCAGCCATCTCCCCGGGGTCGCGGCTGGCGCGGGCCCGGGTAAGCTTGAAATAGGCCAGGACATCTTCTTCCTGTAGCCGCAGCAGGGCCGCGCTCACCAATTGCGCCCGGGCCAGGAGATCGCTCCAGCGCAATGCAGGGTTGTTCTCCGGCCCCTGGCGCCGCTGCTCCAGTTGGACTACTTTTGAAAGCAGCGCCACCCCCAGGGCGGCGCTGTGGGCCGCGGCGGCGCCGCCGCCGGGATCAGGCCGGGCCTGGGCCAGGGCATGCAAAAACGCCGAATCCATACTCCTCCCGTGGTCAACGTGGGCGACCGGTTGGCATGCCGTAGCGAGTCCCCCCGGTCCCTGCTATTGTGGGCCGAAGTCGAAACCGGGTCAACTATTCTTTAACAGGAAAACATAGAGTACCACGGGGCATCGTCATGCCCAGATTAAAGAATATGGGGGTCCGAAAATCAATTATGGATAGTCATTAAGTTGGTGGGTTGTGCCGGTGGCATATAGCGTTTGCCAAAAGTTCTTTCCTCTTATCCCCTCTCCCCCCAACGGGGGGAGAGGGTTAGGGTGAGGGGGGGCGGAAAAAACTTTTGGCAACGAGTATAGGGTTCCAGCCTGTGCCCCGAACCGGCAAGATGCCGGTGCCACCAAGAACTTTTCGAAGCCGTTCCTCATGGGCCGTGACCCACCCATAAAGCATGAAAAATTTGGTGGGGCGGGCCTCCGCGCCCGCCAGGCGGTCCGTTCAGGCTGGAAAGCCTGTGCCACCGGAGCAACTTTTCAGAACAGTCGCGCATGGACCTATCGGCCCACCCGTAAACCATGAAAAGTTCATGTCAGCCCTTGCTCTTAGCCTTGAACTTTGAACCTTGAACCTTGAACTTTTCAGGACGAAGGCAGAAAGATATCTGCATAATCGCTGATTATTAACTTTTTCCGACTTATAATCATCTAACTTAACAGATTTACGAACTTCAGAAATTATGTTTTCGGCTTTTTTATCCGCTTCATAAGGCAGGTTGACTGGCGTTTATGCAGGAGGGGGAAAAAACCCCAAAAAGACCGGCAATCATATTTCGGTGGAGAGATTTATCCGGGCAACGTTTTAAAGTCTGGGAAAGAGGCCGCTTGAAACTCAAAAGCACGTCAGAGATCAGCAGCAGATAGCACGCAATTTGCGGAGGTCAGGAATGAAACGGCTAAGTTTGGTTTTTGCGATAGCAATTATGCTGGCCGGGTGCGCTACCGGCCCGACTTATACGCCTTCTTATGGCGGGAATGATGGAGGCTATGCTTATCAACCACCTCCCCAGAATCCTCAGGTCACCCCATGGGTTGGGGCAAATACGCCCTGGACCTATTACCAGGGTGATTGGTTTTTAAATGGATTGCTGTATCAAAACTTCGGCAATCAATATGGCTGGGCCCCGTATTACGCTTATCCGCCCACTTATATTGTCAGACCCCAAATCTGGTATGCGCCGAAGTGGAATGCGTGGTATCAAAGCAATCCTCATTACTGGCAGAATTTTGAACAAAGATATCCTTATTGGCGCGGCCACCGCCCTGGTCACCATTATGACCAGAATTTTTATGAAAAGCACCATCGAGGCCAAGGCGGAGGATGGCAAAAAGGAGTCCCCGGTGGTCCTCGCCCCACGCCCACCGGTCCATATATTCGTTCCAACGATCCCACCCGTCCGGGCGTGCAACCGGCTCAGCCGGCGCGCCCCGGAGTCCGTCCGGCAAAGCCCACCGGTCCTGATGACCGGCGCCCGGCGCCCACCGGCCCCTACATTCGTTCTAATGGGCCCACCGGTCCCGGAGTCCGCCCGGCTCAGCCAACGGGGCCCTCAGTCCGTCCGGTTCAGCCCACCGGTCCTGGAGTTCGTCCAGCTCAGCCTACCGGCCCGGGTGTGCAGCCGGCTCAGCCCACCAGCCGTCCTGTGGTCCGTCCGGCAAAGCCCACCGGTCCTGATGACCGCCGGCCCGCGCCCACCGGTCCATACATCCGCTCCAACGCGCCCACAGGCCCGAGCGTGCGCCCGGCCCAGCCCGCCGGCCCGAGTGTCCGTCCGGCCCAGCCCACCGGCCCGGGAGTTCGTCCGGCTCAGCCAACCGCTCCCTCAGTCCGTCCGGCTCAGCCGACGGGTCCCGCGGTGCGTCCGGCTCAACCTGCCGGGCCTAGTGTGCGTCCGGCTCCGCCCACCGGCACCGGTGGCCGTGCCCCCGGAGACGCTGGTCGCGGAGCCCCTGCCCCCGGGGTGAAAAAACCTGAAAAAGCTCCTCGGGGTGAGGAGAAACCGCAGCAGTAGTTCTCCCACCGTGGCATAATCCCAGATCGCTCCTTCGGGGTGATCTGGGATTATTTTTGAGAGGGAAATCAAAGTTTTTCCGGTTTGACCCTTAACCACATGACTGCTATGGTTGTAAGCGGCATAAATGACTTGATTACCTCGCTTGGAGGTGGTAGGTGGCTAGGCTCGGTTTAACCAGGCAATCTGCCGGAGCTGGCGCCATGGTGACGGTTATGGCGCTGGTGGTCATGGTCGCCTGGGTCCCGGCGCCGGCGCAGTGGAGCGGTCATACGAGTGGCAAGCTTCAGCCCGCGACCCGGGGCACCCTCGTTAATCTCCCGGGGGTGGAAGCGGCGATAGTTGATCTGACCAACGACATCCGCCGGCGCAATGGCTTAGCCATTTTACTGGTAGATGGGATTGGCCGGGACGTGGCCCGGGGTCATAGCGCCGATATGCTGAACCGCAATTATTTCAGCCATACCTCCCCGGAGGGGCGCACCTTGAAGGAGCGACTGCCTGCCAACCTCGCCACCCGCCAATGGGGGGAAAACATCTGGACCGGCAGCGGCCAAAACCCCAGACAGGTTCGCTATCTGGCCCAGAAGATTATGGATGGCTGGATGAAGAGTCCGGGACATCGAGCCAATATCCTTACCCCGGGTTATACCCACATAGGAGTGGGAGTGATGGCCAAAAATCAAGAGATCAAAGCCACTCAGGTCTTCATCGGGGTAGCCGTCTCCGGCATACCCCCACGGACGGGAAAGCCCTGACCACAGCAGGTCTGGCAGGTTTGGCGGCATGCGTCAGTGCAGTCGCAGGGTGCGTTTCACCCCCTTTTTATGCTTACTTAGCTCCACCCTCCATTTACGCCGCCCGGTAATCGGCATGGGCATATTTTTCCGTTTTAATTCAGGGTCAAACCTCTTGCGGCCTCCTTGCACCCATCCCTCAAGAATGGTTATACTTAAAGAAAACCATTGAGGCAGACCAGATCTTACGGCGCTGGCCGGCCGGACCACCGAGCCCATGGAAAAAATCCCGGACCCCAAGGAACTGGAAAAAGAACTGAGTGATTACCTCAGCAAAAAATATGGCAGCCGGATTAAGGTGCTGGCGCCGCATTGGGTGGCCAAAGCGGAGACTGACGGCGAAGGTCAGGGCAAGGGCGCCAAGCTCAGCCAGATTAAATTCGACCTGAAACCGGAGGAGTTGGAAGCCTATCTGCATGAGTATGTCATCAAGCAGGATTTGGCCAAGAGTGTTTTGGCCACCAAGGTCTGCACCCATTTCAACCGGATCCGCCATTCCCTGGAGTTGGGCCGGGACCCGGAACCCGGGGTGGGCTCCATCAAGAACAACATCATTCTGATCGGCCCCACCGGCGTGGGCAAGACCTACTTGGTCAAACTCATTGCCAAGAAGATCGGGGTGCCGTTCATCAAGGGCGACGCCACGAAATTCAGCGAAACCGGCTACGTGGGCGGTGACGTGGAAGACCTGGTCCGGGATCTGGTTTACGCCGCCGGCGACGACCTGGAACTGGCCCAATACGGCATCATCTATATCGACGAAATCGACAAGATCGCCTCCTCCGGGCATGCCTGGGGCGGGCCGGATGTGTCGCGCACCGGGGTCCAGCGGGCCTTGCTGAAGCCCATGGAAGAGACCGAGGTGGACTTGAAGGTGGCCCATGACCCGGTCTCCCAGATTCAGGCCATCGAGCACTACCGCCGCACCGGCAAAAAAGATAAACGCACCCTCAACACCCGGCACATCCTGTTCATTGTCAGCGGCGCCTTCAACGGCCTGGACAAGATGGTCAAGGAGCGCCTCAGCAAGCAGGAGATCGGCTTCCGGGGCAAGATGACCTCCCGGGAGCTGGACCGGACCTTTCTCAAGCACGTGACCGCGGAAGATCTGATCAAGTATGGGTTTGAATCGGAATTCGTGGGCCGCCTGCCGGTGATCGCGGTGCTGGAGGAACTCACCGCCGACGATCTCTATGCGATTCTGCAAAACCCCAATAACCCTATCATCACCAGCAAAAAGCGGGATTTCGGGGCTTACGGCATCGACATTACCTTTGAGGCCGAGGCCCTGGAGATGTTGGCGGCCCAGGCGGCGGTGGAGAAAACCGGGGCCCGGGGCCTGGTAAGCGTCATCGAACGCGTGCTCATCCAGTTCGAAAAGCGGCTGCCCTCCACCCAGGTAAAGCACCTGGTGGTTACGCCGGAAATCGTCGAGCACCCCGAGGCGGAACTGGAAAGGCTGCTGGCTGACCCAGGAGACCCTGATCTCCTGGCGAGATTCAGCCAGGCGGCCGTTAAGGAGCGCGAGGGTCTGAAAGAGTCCATCCGGCGCCGGGAAGCGGAGTTGCTCAGCCGTTACCAACTGCCGCTGACCGAAACCAGGGTGGAGTTGCTGGCCAGCCGCTACCATCACTGGGACTGCGACTTGAAGACCGCCATGGAAGATTTGGCCCGGCTCTATGACCAGGTGGGCCGTTTCGGCGAAAAGTTCCTGGACACCCACGGAATCGAGCTGCATTTTGAACCGGACGCCGTGGATGCAATTCTCCAGCAGGCCGTGGCCCGGGACACCTCCGCCCTGGCCGTCTGCCAGGAGATGGCCCAGGACCTCGAATACGCCTTGAAACTGGTGCGGGACCGGACTTCCCAGGACCAGTTCATCCTGACCCGGGAGGCCCTCTGCGACCTGGATGCTTATCTCAACCGGGTCATCCGGGAACACTACCAGACCACCATGTTCAGAGAGTAGGCCCCTATGATCGGAGTTTCCAAACTCTATTGCGGCGCCGTGGAAGCCGGCGATGTGCTGCGTTACCGGGACCGCCGGGCGAAGGACCTGCCGTCGCATCTCCTGCAGTTCTCGGCGGACAAAAAGCCGGTGGTGGTCTGGAATGTCACCAAACAGTGCAACCTCAAGTGTCTCCACTGCTACGCCAAGGCCACCGCGGGCCCAGCAGTGGATGAACTGAGCCACGCCGAAGGCCTGGCCTTGCTTGCCGACCTGAAGGATTTCGGGGTACCGGTGGTGTTGTTTTCCGGGGGCGAACCATTGATGCGGCCGGACCTCCCGGAACTGGTGGCCTGGACTGTGGCCCACGGCATGCGGGCGGTGATCTCCACCAACGGCACCCTCATTGACCGGGAACGGGCGCGGCAATTGCGCGACCTGGGCTTGTCCTACGTGGGCATCAGCCTGGACGGCACCGCCGCCACCCACGACCGCTTCCGGGGCGAAGCCGGGGCCTTTGCCGCAGCCATGGCCGGGGTGCGAAACTGCCAGGAGGCGGGCCTCAAGGTGGGACTCCGCTTCACCGTCAGCCGGCTCAATTATCAGGAAGTGCCGGCCTTGTTCGACCTCGTGGAGGAATACGACATCCCCCGCATCTGCTTCTATCACCTGGTCTATGCCGGGCGGGGCAGCAAGCTGGTGGAAGAGGCCCTGACGCATGGGCAGACCCGGGAACTGGTGGACCTGATCTGCGCCCGCACCCGGCGCCTCTTTGACGCCGGCCGCGCCGTGGAAGTGCTGACGGTGGACAACCACGCCGACGGCCCCTACATCTATCTCAAGCTGCTCCGGGAAGACCCGCGCCGGGCCGCGGAAGTGCTGGAACTCCTGAAGATGAATGAAGGCAACAGCTCGGGCCGGGGCATCGGCTGCGTCAGTTGGGACGGCCAGGTCCATGCCGACCAGTTCTGGCGCCACGAGGCCTTCGGCAACGTCCGGGAGCGCCCCTTCAGCCAGATCTGGACGGACCTGTCCAACCCGCTCCTGGCTCGCCTCAAGGACAAGAAGCGCTACGTCACCGGCCGCTGCGCCGGGTGCCGGTGGCTGGACGTCTGCGGCGGCAATTTCCGGGTCCGGGCCGAAGCCCTGACCGGAGACCTCTGGGCCCCGGACCCCGCCTGCTATCTCACCGACGCCGAGATTAGCTGAAAAAAAGTCGTATACCCCCCTATGCCCCTCAGCCTAGATTCAGTGATGCGGGTTAAGCGGTTTAATGACCAGGATTTAAGCTGACAACCATCAATCCGAGATCCGACTAAATCCAACCTCAAGGGCGGTCCAATTTTAACATGTGGCTGGGTGTGCGGTTTAGATATGATAACCATTCAAAATATCTTTTATTTTGGATGAAACCGCATAGATATGGCAGAACTCTTCTATTCATTTCATTTCTCTCGATATAGGACCCTGTAGGGTCGTCAATTTCCGCAAATCGGTATTCAAAGGAATTGTTAACTAGGCCACAAGATCTGACATTTTGAGGAATTTCCTGAGACCAGAGGTCTAATAACCCCTTTGACAGGGGTGGCCAGGTTGCCGCATAATCTCGGTTAACACCTATACTTTCCCCAGTTAACACCAAAGCTTGCCCCAATTTCCAGCCTAATTCCCTGGCACAGACCATGCATTTTACCCAAAGCAAAAAGAAAAGCATGGGTTCAAGATTATCCAGACCCCGAATGGCTGAATGAGCATCACCTGCGATATCCACCTCAGACGCTGTATGTGGGGAAAGCAAGTGGACCAGACAAAAAGTGAGGGAACAAGCTATGAGTGCCGCACCGTTATTGATCGTATGTCTCTTAGGCTTGTTTGCCCTTGCATGTTGCATCGTGAGCCTCGTGTTCCCTTCGCAAAAAGGGAAGATTCTATACTCCATAATCATTGACCGGCATGATCGTTACCGGGCGAGATTATTACCAGGACATACTGGCCCGATTACGGACCTTAAAAAAAACACGGAGGTTTGATCAATGAAAGCACTACCCCTAATCTTGCTGGTCGTTTTCATGTCCGGTTGTACCGCTTCTAACCTGGAAGTCCTTAGCAAGACTGTTGCCCTTTCCAACGGCACTCAAGTTGAGGCGATGACCGTCGAGGCCAGTGCGCCTGCTGGGCTGAACAGCCGGGCCCACTATCTATTTCAGGACGGCAAAATCGTGGCGGCTAATGCTGTCGGGGGTGAGGGTTTGGTAAACAACATGTTCAAAGATTCTGTTGGAGCAGCCATTGGTGGAACGGCTTTTGGGTTAGGCGTTTACAATGCCGGGAAGGCGGTCAAGATCCCATCGTCAGTTGTGACCATCCCTGGCCAATAGTATTTGTACCAAATTTCAAGTTAGGATGGGAGTCATGTGATCAAGCCAGGTATCCTGGCTGACCTTAGCGCAGCAAGGATACCTGGGGTCACCGCAGTGGCCTCAGGTGCTGGTGGTCAATCACTTGCCATGATCGACAATTATCACCTTCCCCGGAAAAATGCCAGATACCGTTTCGTTATCTTGCACGGGCATCTGTGGGGAGGATAGAACCTCGCCCGCCGGGGACACCGGCACCCTGAGATGCGCCCCAAGACATCCCTCAGAAAGATAAATCTACGGCGCACAGGGCCACTCACAGCCCCGCCACGGCCCGAGCGGTGACTTCCTCGGTTAACAGGTTCTCAATGAACCATCGATAAACTTCTTGACCCCAGAGGCGATCTTGGCCCAGAAGGAGCCTTTCTCCCGTTGAAGATGGTTAACTGTGGGGAGATTACGGGATTGGGGTCACCTTGCCTGGGTTCGCGAACAAATCCTGAGTACTCTGAATTTGCGGTTTGTTCGCCAGTTTGTTCCCCAGATAGACACACCATCCCCAGGATTAACACTCCGGTGAACACGCCCAAAATAAACCCAAAACCAAAGATGATCGTGCTCCAGCCCATTGTGACACCCTCTTTTGTAGCCGAATTGTCTCGCACAATATAACTATGATACGTTACAGATAAGTACGGTTTATAATTTATGGAACATTTAATGTGGTATTATCGATTTCACTTTATTTAAAAGCTCCTCTAACCGGAATGGTTTAATCAGAATTGGATGCTGACCTATCAAGGCAAAATGCTCTTTTAATTTGGTCTCATTGTAGCCACTAATAAATAAAATATTAATATTGGGCTTCTGTAAAAAAAATTTATTAACAAGATCGGGGCCTTCAATATCTGGAAGTCCAACATCAACTATACAGAGAACGAAGTTGGCTTTATCCAGTTCAAATATAGCCAACGCTTTTTCCCCTTTTGAACACCCAACCACAGTGTATTTATGTTTATGTAAGACCGTACTGATACAATCTTTTACCCCTTCATCGTCTTCAACCAATAATATTTTATTATTCACATTAGATTTCTTATTTGATGCAGATTCTATTTGTTTTACATTTCTGTTAGATAATTTCAATCTGTTTGTAGAGACGTTGCGTTCGGGCAGACAAATTGGTCCATTTAGCAAATAAGGAGATTTTTGGATAGATTGATAAATGCGGTCTGGAATTTGGTCAATATGCGGAACACCGGCAAAATCATTTTGTATCATATCACAATAACCT
>Ga0351886_10413_pt1 | contig 13321 bp, 15 predicted proteins | sample TotcelFGM3001L14_FD_206761 | JGI IMG/M metagenome (GOLD analysis project Ga0351886, IMG submission 206761) | Enriched cells from coal bed in the Powder River Basin, Montana, United States - Total cells FGM rep3 HSBNCT.FGM.300.1.L14 ... | reverse complement strand
CTGCGGTAATAATTAATGACACTAACCAAACGGAGCAGGCATGGTTTATCCGGATTTTGAGACGTTTGCCGACATGGCCCGGCAGGGCAACCTGATCCCGGTCTATCGCGAGATTTTGGGGGATTTGGAGACCCCGGTGTCGGCTTATAAGAAGCTGCGGGGTGCGGGCTGTTCCTTTCTGTTGGAGAGCGTCGAAGGGGGCGAGAAGTGGGGCCGCTTCAGTTTCCTGGGCCTCAACCCGTCGCTGATGTTCCAGGTGGAGGACGGCAAAACGGTCATCCACCGCCACGGCCGTCAGGAGACCCTGGACCCCGGCGCCGACCCCTTCGAGCATCTGCGCCGCCTCATGGCCGGGTTTGAACCGGTGGCCACCCCGGGGCTGCCCCGGTTCTGGGGCGGGCTGGTGGGGTATCTGGGCTACGACATGGTGCGCTATATCGAGCGGCTGCCGGCCACAAATCCCCCCATCGCCATGCCCGAGGCCCGGTTGATGCTGGCGGACAACCTGTTGATTTTCGACAACCTGCGCCAGACCATCAAAATTCTGCACCTGGTCAGCCTTAACCCGGCCGTGCCGCTGCAAGACCAATACGACCGGGCGGTGGCGGCCATCGATGTGCTCGTGGAGGGCCTGCGCCAGCCGGTGCCCCTGGGCGAGGCCCCGCCGGCGACGCCCCGGCCGCCCCTGACCTCTAACCTGTCTCAGGCGCGCTTCGAAGACATGGTGCGCCGGGGCAAAGAGTACATCGTGGCCGGGGACGTCATCCAGGTGGTGTTGTCCCAGTGCTTTGCCACCCCGTTGCGTCACGACCCCTTTGACCTCTACCGGGCCCTGCGCCTGATCAACCCGTCGCCCTACATGTTCTATCTGGACCAGGGCGACATGAAACTGGTGGGGGCGTCTCCCGAAATCCTGGTGCGCCTGGAGGACGGCCAGGTCAGCTACCGGCCCATCGCTGGCACCCGGCCCCGGGGCGCCACGCCCGCCGAAGACCAGGCGTTGGAAGCGGAGCTTTTGGCCGATCCCAAGGAGCGGGCTGAACACCTGATGCTGGTGGACCTGGGGCGCAACGACGTGGGCCGCGTGGCCAAGATCGGCAGCGTGCGCGTGCCGGAACTGTTCAGCATCGAACGCTACTCCCACGTCATGCACATCGTGTCCCAGGTGGAGGGGGAACTGGCTCCGGAACACGACGGCATCGACCTGCTCAAGTCCACCTTCCCCGCCGGCACCGTGGCCGGGGCCCCCAAGGTGCGGGCCATGGAGATCATCGAGGAACTGGAGCCCACCCGCCGGGGTCCCTACGCCGGGGCGGTGGGGTACCTCAGCTTCACCGGCAACCTGGATTTTTGCATCACCATCCGGAGCTTCACCGTCCACCAGGGCCAGGTCTATCTCCAGGTGGGGGCCGGCATCGTGGCGGATTCGGACCCGCCCACCGAGTTCGAAGAAACGGTGAACAAAGGCAAGGCCCTGATGCGGGCCCTGGACCGGGCGGAAGAAGGGTTGATGTGAGGATGAATCATGCTTGGGGGAACCCCACTTTTTATCAAAAGTGAGGTTCCCCCAAACCCCCTCCTGCAAAAATATATGGGGGGTGGAGAAAAATATGTTAGTGATGATAGATAATTACGATTCCTTCACCTATAACCTGGTGCAGTATTTCGGCCAGTTGGGGGAGGAAATTCGGGTCTTTCGGAACGATCAGGTCGACCTGGCGGGCCTGGAGGCCAGCCGGCCCAGCCGCCTGGTGATTTCCCCCGGTCCCTGTTCTCCCAATGAGGCGGGGATATCGGTGGCGGCCATCCGCCATTTTGCCGGGAAGATCCCCATCCTGGGGGTCTGCCTGGGGCATCAGGCCATCGGCGCGGCCTTTGGGGGCAACGTCATCCGGGCCCCGCGCCTGATGCACGGCAAGACCTCCCTCATTTATCACGACGGCAAGGACCTGTTCTACGGCCTGCCGTCACCCTTTGAGGCGACCCGCTATCACTCCCTCATCGTGGAACGGGAGAGCCTGCCGGAGACCCTGGCGGTGTCGGCGCAAACCGCGGTGGGGGAGATCATGGGGTTGCGTCACCGGGAGTTGGCGGTGTATGGGGTCCAATTCCACCCCGAGTCGATCTTGACCACCGAGGGCCTCAGTTTACTGCGCAATTTTCTGAAGCGCCGAAAGGGGTAGATACTTGAGCGGTTGGAGTGTGTGGCTGCAGTTTTTCCTGGTTGCCGGGACGATCACCGTGGCGGGCTACTGGCTGTCCAAACACGGGGACGTGCTGGCGGAAAAGACCGGGATGGGCCGCACCTGGCTGGGCCTGGTGCTGTTGGCGGCGGTGACCTCGCTGCCGGAGATGGCCACCGGCGTGAGCGCGGTCCTCTGGGTGCAGGCGCCGAACCTTACCGTGGGCGACCTCCTGGGGAGCTGCATGTTCAACCTGTTGATCCTGGCGGTGGTTGACCTGTTTCACCCCCCGGGACCCGTGCTCACCGTAGCCCATCGCGGCCATCTGCTGGCCGCCTGTTTCGTCGTTATGATGCTGGGAGTGGCGCTTATGGGGTTGATCGCCACGCCGCCGTTGACCGGCCTCACCCTGGGACATGTGGACTTGAGCAGCCCGATCTTGATCCTCTGCTACCTGGTGGCCATGCGTTCGCTGTTTCGATACCAGCGCCGGGACCGGGAGGCCTACCTGGCGGAGCATGAAGAGATTCTGCTCTACGAACACGTCAGCCTTAAGGCCGCAGCCGGAAGATTCGCCTTTTCCGCCCTGGTGGTGGTGGCGGCCGGCATTTTTTTGCCCCGGGTCGCGGCCCAGATCGCGGTGGTCATGGGATGGCAACAGTCTATGGTGGGCACCATCTTCGTGGCCGCGGCCACTTCGCTGCCGGAGATGGTGGTGACCTTGAGCGCCTTGCGCCTGGGCGCGCTGGATCTGGCGGTGGGCAATCTCTTCGGCAGCAATCTGGTCAATCTGGGGATCCTGGGCCTTATGGGTCTGCTCTATGTCAAGGCCCCTTTGTTGCAGGCGGTTTCGGCCAAACACGTGGGCACCGGGGTAATGACCGTCATCATGACCGGCATCGCCGCGGCCGAGATGATGTATCAGCCCCAGAAAAAAGTGCTGCGCTGGATGAGCCTCGGCGCCTTTATCCTGGCTTTTTTATATGCCGCCCACATCTTTGTGCAGATAATGGCAAAGTAAAGGAACAGTGTGGATAATCCATGAATCACGGCGGCGCCTCAGACCACGACCCCCGGCAGGACTTGGAACCCGGTGAACTGGCCCCGGCGGACCTCCCGGAGGACAAACCGCACCCGGAATACCGGATCAACATCTACCGGGACTGGTGCAAGTCCTGCGGCATCTGCGCCGCCTTCTGCCCGCGGCAGTGCTTGAGCCTGGATGCCGAGGGCGCCCCGGTGGTGGATAAAGCCGACCGCTGCACCGGTTGCCGCTGGTGCGAGTTGCACTGCCCGGATTTTGCCATCTGCGTCCGGGAAGTGGCGAAGGCCGTTGACGATGAGGCGAAAGGCTAATCAGTTGAGCTCATAAATAAAGGAATCACCTCTAGGGGCGCACCTGTGTGTGCGCCCTGAGAGGGGGACACATAGGTCCCCCTCTACGGAGAACAACGGATCAAACCCTGAATGGCCTGAGATGAAATAATTTTCTCTATCGGGAGCATTGACGTTGGCTGAAAATCTCGACCAGGGCCGTACAAAACTGCTCCAGGGCAACGAAGCGGTGGTGGAAGGGGCGCTGGCCGCGGGTTGCCGGTTTTTTGCCGGCTACCCCATCACCCCGGCCACCGAGATCAGCGAGGTTATGTCCTACCGGCTGCCCGCGGTGGGCGGCACCTTCATCCAGATGGAGGATGAGATCGCCTCCCTGGGGGCGGTGATCGGGGCCTCGCTGGCCGGGGTCAAGTCCATGACCGCCACCAGCGGCCCGGGGTTTTCCCTGATGCAGGAAAACCTGGGGTTCGCCTGCATGGCCGAGGTGCCCTGCGTCATCGTCAATGTTATGCGGGGCGGACCGAGCACCGGGCTGCCCACCCGCGTCAGCCAGGGGGACGTGATGCAGGCCCGGTGGGGCACCCACGGCGACCACCCCATCATCGTCCTGGCCGCGGCTACCACCCGGGACTGCTTCGACCTGACGGTCACCGCCTTCAACCTGTCGGAAAAATATCGCACCCCGGTGATTCTGTTGACCGACGAAGTGGTGGCCCACACCCGGGAAAAGGTGGTGCTGCCGGAGACTACGGCCGTGCAAGTGGTGGACCGTCTGCGCCCCACGGCGCCGCCGGAATGGTACGTGCCCTACGCCGATACCGCCAGCGGGGTGCCGCCCATGGGGATCTTCGGCGACGGCTACCGCTACCACGTTACCGGGCTCGTTCACGATGTCCACGGCTTTCCCACCGAACGCGCCGACGAGATCGTGCCGTTCATGAACCGGCTTTTCCGCAAGATCACCCAGCATTTCGACGATATTCTTATAGTCGAAAAGGAGTTGACCGAAGACGCCGAAATCCTGGTGGTGGCCTACGGATCGGTGGCGCGGTCGGCCCGGCGGGCCGTCCGGGAAGCGAGGGCGCAGGGCATCAAGGCCGGGTTAATGCAACTGGTCACCCTGTGGCCCTTCCCCCGGCGCCTGCTGACGCCCTTGCTGCGCCAGGTCCGGGCGGTCCTGGTACCGGAATTGAATATGGGCCAGATGTCCCGGGAAGTGAAACGGGTGAACCAGGGTTTGACCCGGATCGAGACGCTGAACCGGATTGATGGTAACCTGATAACGCCAGAAGAGATTTTGGTGCGGCTAGTAAAAATGTAGGGTGCGCCCTGCGCACCATTTAGAGCCTAGGAAACAGCCCTGTTTCGGTGCGCAAGGCGCACCCTACAGGGAGATAGGACCGGGAGAGGGAGACGATGGCTAAAATAGTCTGGGAGGAATTGGAGCAGGAGGGGGTCAGCTGGGTTGCCAGGAGAAATGTCTATAGATGCAAGGTCCCCGGAGGCTGGCTGGTGCGGATTCAAGGCGCGGATACCGCCTTTATCACTTTTCTCCCGGACCCTGAGCACCGGTGGGTGTAAGCGGGAAATTAACGCCAGGTTGGTCCACGCACCGGGGTTTCGGAAATAATGCCAGGCAGGAGCCCGGCAGACAGGTGCGTTCTCAGGCAGAAAAATAGGGCGGCCTGTGGCCGCCGATAATGGAGAAGCCGTGGAAGCGGCGGGCACAGCCCGCCCTATGGAACTTAGTTAATGAAATGAGATTGGTTCATAAATGGACAGTGCAAAAACAAATCTATATCCCATCATAAATAAATTAATCAATGACGAGTGGGTAAGGTTGCACCGGGATCAGATAATCCCCTGGGTATTCCTAAATACTGGGAGGGTTTTTCGTTGCAAAGACTTTTATGGTAAGGAAATCCAGTATCAGGGAGTCCTCTTCGAAGGCTCGCCGCGCGAAGTATTTTGGGGTCGTTATATTGAACCTTTCCTGGAGGACATCTCATATAGGGCGATTGATCAAACTATCCAACTTTGCAATGAAAAAATGGAAATACTCAAGGAGCCTCTGCTGGAGACATCGGAGTTATTGAAGATATTAGTTCGAAAGGCTTACGACTTAATGGCAGATGTTGATCAGCGGTTACGAGGCAGTGGATTCCCACAAAATATAATGAAACGAAGCGTAGATGGGGAAATTGCAGCGATGGATATATTTATTGATGATAGGGTTAAATCTGAGATTGCAATGTATAAGCCGCCCGTGAAATCTATTAAATTTTACCATGAGCATCCATTTCTGTTTTGGTCTATCAGCATATTCTTAGGTATATTAAGTGTTATTTTAGGTGTATGGGGAATATTAGCTTTGTATCGATGATTGAAAACGATAAAATTCATTAATGTAGGGTGCGTAGAACGCACCCTACATTAATGGTTAAATGCAAGCAAGGTCGGCGGGCGCGGAGGCCCGCCCCAGCGGAAACCGAAAGCTGAAAGCTGGCTGCTGAAAGCTGATAGCTGCGGAGCAACCATGTCCGAAGTCACCAAACTGATCCACAAGTATCTGCGCCACGAGAAGAAGTTCCCCCACGTCTGGTGTCCGGGGTGCGGCAACGGCATCGTTTTGGGGGCGCTGATCCGGGCCATCGACCGCACCGGGTTTACCAAAGACGATATCGTCATGGTGTCGGGGATCGGCTGTGCCGGGCGCATGAGCGTGTACGTGGATTTCAATACCCTCCACACCACCCACGGCCGGGCCTTGACCTTCGCCACCGGCGTCAAACTGGCCAACCCCAGGCTGCAGGTGATCGTGGTCATGGGCGACGGCGACGCCACCGCCATCGGCGGCAACCATTTCATCCACGCCGCCCGGCGCAATCTGAATCTCACGGCCATCATCATCAACAACAATGTCTACGGCATGACCGGCGGCCAGTATTCCCCCACCACGCCTTACGGGGCCAGGTCAGCGACCTCGATTTACGGCCATGTGGAGCACGCCTTTTCCATCAGCGAGATGGCCGTGTGCGCCGGGGCCGCCATGGTGGGGCGGGGCACGGTCTACCATGCCACCCTGCTGGACCAGCTCATGGAGGCGGCCATCAGGAAACGGGGTTTTGCGGTGGTGGAGGTCATCAGCCACTGCCACACCCAATTCGGGGCCAAAAATAAGCTGGGGGATGCGGTGGAGATGATGCGCCAACAGAAAGCCATGGCGGTGCGGGTAGACAAGGCCAAAACCATGAGCCCGGAGGAACTGGCGGGCAAAATCACCATCGGCACCCTGGTGGACCGGGACCTGCCGGTCTATACTGAGGAGTATGAGAAGATCCGGGATGAAGCCCGGAGGGCGGGGGGCAGGTTTTAGGTTTCAGGTTCCAGGTTCCAGGTTTTAGGTTTTAGGGTTTAGGGTTTAGTGCTTAGTGATTGGTGATTAGTTAGTCAGTGCTTTTAAACCTGACACCTGAAACCTGAAACCTGACACCTGAAACCTTTCATAAGGAAAGACCATCATGGCCGAGCGTTTCGAAATCAGGCTGGCGGGGTCCGGGGGCCAGGGCTTAATCCTGGCGGGGATCATCCTGGCCGAGGCCGCGGGGGTCTATGACGGCAAGTTTGTCTGCCAGACCCAGAGTTACGGTCCCGAGGCCCGGGGCGGGGCGTCCAAGGCGGAAGTGGTGATCAGCGACGCACCCATCGATTATCCCAAGGCCATCCGGCCCGACGTGCTCTTGGCCCTGAACCAGAAGTCGATAGAGACGTTTAGCTCCGACCTGAAACCGGGAGGCCTGCTCCTGGTGGACGCCGACCTGGTAAAAGAGGCCCCCGCCGGCCGGGTCCTGGCCCTGCCGTTCACCCGTATCGCCCGGGAGTTGGGGCGGGCCATGGCGGCCAACATCGTGGCCCTGGGGGCCCTGATTCAACTCACCGGGGCGGTGTCTCTCGATAGCCTGACGGCCGCGGTGCTGGCCCGGGTGCCCAAGGGCACCGAGGATTTGAATAAAAAAGCCCTGGCCGCCGGAGTCGCCGCGGCTAAGGCCTGCGGTACGGAGAGCGCCCCGGAGGAGTCTGGGGAAAAAACAGAGGCCATGTGATGAGACCGCGGGTTGGCGCAGTTTAAATAAGTCCAGATAACCACAATGAAATAAAGGACATAGCATATGCTCAAAGAAGCCATACTCAAGGTAGTCAGCCGGCAGGACCTGACTGAGGCCGAGATGATTCGGGCCATGGAGGCCATTATGAATGGGGAGGCCACCGAGGCCCAGATCGGGGCGTTTATCACGGCCCTGCGGATGAAGGGGGAGACCGTGGCCGAGATCACCGCCGCGGCCAAGGTGATGCGGGCCAAGGCCACCCGCATCCCCATTTCGGACGGGCTCATCGACCTGGACCGGGACGAAATCAACGTGGATTGGGAGACCGTGGTAGACACCTGCGGCACCGGGGGTGACGCCACCAGCACCTTCAACGTCTCCACCACCACGGCCTTTGTGGTGGCCGGGGCGGGGTTGAAAGTCGCCAAACACGGCAACCGGGCGGTGTCCTCCCGCTGTGGCTCCGCCGACGTCATCGAGGCCCTGGGGATCAACCTGGCGTTGACCCCGGATCAGGTGGCCTGGTGCATCCTGGAGGTGGGCATCGGCTTTCTCTTCGCCCCCCAGCTCCACGGGGCCATGCGCTACGCCATCGGCCCCCGGCGGGAGATCGGCATCCGCACCATCTTCAACGTTTTGGGGCCGCTGACCAACCCGGCCAACGCCAACGTCCAGGTGCTGGGGGTCTATGACGCCCGGCTCACCGAACCTCTGGCCCAGGTGCTGGGCAATTTGGGCGGCAAGAGCGCCTTCGTGGTTTACGGCGAGGGGTCATTCGACGAAATCAGCATCGTCGGCCCCACCCGGGTGAGTCAGCTCAAGGATGGGGCGGTCACGACCTACGATATCGCCCCGGAGGATTTCGGCATGACGCGGGCGACGCTTGCGGACATCAAGGGTGGGGACGTGTTCGACAACGCCCGGATCGTCAGAAAAGTCCTGGCCGGGGAGGGCGGACCCAGGGAAGACATGGTGGCCTTAAACGCCGCCGCCGCCTTCATCGCCGCCGGCCTGGCGCCGGATTTTCCCCGGGGCATCGAACTGGCCAGGGAGACCATGCGCTCCGGAGCCGCCCTGGCCAAACTGGAGGCCCTGATCGGCAAGAGCAAGAGTTTTAGCATAGAGCCGTAGGGGCGGACCTGTGTGTCCGCCCTCTCCGTGGGCGCAAAATAGTTATGTAGGATGGGCATTGCCCGCCATATTGAGAGATGGCAATGACCAGGGAGGCTGCTGCCCTGGGGGACGCAATTTGATCGGAGCTCGGTTGCTTGCCAAGCAGGAGCTTGGCGGCAAGTGCGTTCCCAAGCAGAGCTTGGGAACGAGAAGAGAGAAGATAGGGACTCCATGAACTTTTTAGCCGAAATTGTCGCCCGGAAACTGGAGGACTCCCTCCGGCTGTTCGAGCCGGGAGTAGCCGAGGCCTTTAAGGCCGAGATCGCTCGGCGGCCGGCCCCGGTGAGCCTCAAGGCCGCCCTGGATGGCGCTGCCGGCCCGGCCATCATCGCCGAAGTCAAGCGGGCCTCCCCCAGCAAGGGAGAGTTCGCCATGCACTGGGACCCGGTGGAGTTGGGGCAAATCTACCAGGACAACGGCGCCGCGGCCATCTCGGTCCTGACGGAACCCCATTATTTCAAAGGCGATCCGGAGTTTATCCGCCGGATGCGCCCGGTGATCCACCTCCCCATCCTGCGCAAGGATTTTATAGTAGAGCCCATCCAGGTTTATGAAACCGCGGCACTGGGGGCCGACGCCCTGCTGCTCATCGTCAGTCTGCTGGAAGCAGGACAGCTCCGGGCTTTGCTGCTCTTGACCCACTCCCTGGGGCTGGAGGCGTTGGTGGAGGTCCACACCGCGGCGGAGATGGACACCGCCCTGGCTGTCGGGGCCCGGGTGATCGGCATCAACTCCCGGAACTTGAACACCTTTGAGATGTTTCCGGACCGGGCCCTGGAATTGGCCCCTCTGGCGCCGGCGGGGGTGACCCTGGTGGCCGCCTCGGGGATCAAGACCCGGGCCGATATCGAAAAATACGCAGCCGCGGGCATTCACGCCGTTCTCATCGGCGAGCGCCTGGTGACCCGTGCGGACCCGGGCGCAGCGTTAAGAGAATTCCTCAAAGGTTAATAGCATAGAATAATAGGGCGGCCTGTGGCCGCCGGTATTTGATTCTGAGATTGGCTTAACCAAGAAAGATGGCGGGCACAGCCAGCCCTAGGCTTAGAAATGCCGAATTACAGAAGATTCTACTCAGGAAATATTTGGTTTTTCACGGTGGTAACCCATCGGCGAATTCGTGTGTTGACAACAGAAACTGCCCGGGAATCATTAAGAAATGCAATTAATCATTGTCGGGAAATTTACCCCTTTGCAATAGAAGCATGGGTTTTACTCCCTGACCACTTACATTGCATCTGGGATTTACCCGACTGCGATTTAAATTATTCACGAAGATGGGCTATCATTAAGCGAAAGTTTACCCAAGCATCTGTCGATCGGGGAAGACCTCCATTTTGGCAAAACCGTTTCTGGGCCCATCTTATTACGGATGAGAAAAACTATGAAAATCACATGAACTATATTCATTACAATCCGGTAAAGCATGGTTTAGTAAAACGGGCTGCGGATTGGCCTTGGACCAGTCTACATCGTTTGGTAGAAGAAGGAAAATATCCTGCTCAGTGGGGAGAAGGTGTGGAGATTCCCGAAGGAATCGGAAAGGAATAATCCTCAAATGCGGCGGGCACAGCCCGCCCTATAAACTGAAAAAGAGGAAGGGCGACCCACCGGGTCGCCCCTACAGCCCACATGGTAAAAATTAAAATTTGTGGCATCACGAACTTAGAAGACGCCCTTCTGGCCTCGGAGTTGGGCGCCGATGCCTTGGGGTTTATCTTTTATGCCAAAAGTCCCCGGCACGTGGACGCCGAGACCGCCCGTTCGATCATTGCCCAACTGCCACCCTTCGTGGCCGCGGTGGGGGTCTTCGTGGACGAAGCCGCCGCCGTGGTGCAGGAATTGGCGGCTCGGGTGGGTCTTGACTGGGTCCAATTACACGGGCAGGAATCCCCGGACTACTGCCGGAACCTGGGGCGTAAAGTGATTAAAGGCTTTCGCATCCAGGACGAAGGCTCCCTGCGCCGGCTGGCCGATTATCAAGGCACGGCCCAGGCCCTGCTCCTGGACACCTATAAAAAGGGACAGGTGGGAGGCACCGGCGAGATTTTTGACTGGCATTTGGCCCGGAAGGCCAAAAAATACGGGCACATCATCCTGGCCGGGGGCTTAACCTCGGAGAACGTGGCCCAGGCCATCGCCACCGCCGGACCTGCCGCCGTGGACGCGGCCAGCGGCACCGAGGCCGCCCCGGGCAAAAAGGACCCGGCCAAGCTGAGGGCGTTTTTTAAGGCAGCCGTTAGCAGTTAGCAATTAGCCGTTAGCAAAGGCTTGCTTGGGTGATTGCGTTGTTGGGTTGAATCAGCAATAAATTCCACCGTTGACTTAGAGTGCGGTTAGCAACAAGAAAAGCTAAAAGCTAATTGCTAACTGCTAAGAGCTAACTGCTCATAAAAGGAGGTTTACCTTGTTACCGGATCGGCATGGCATGTTTGGGCGGTATGGGGGCCGGTTTGTGCCGGAGACCCTGATGCCGGCCTTGTTGGAGTTGGAGGAGGCCTATCGCCGGATCAGCCGCACCCCGGAGTTTCGCCAGGAGTTGGCCTGGTACCTGAAGGATTATGTGGGCCGCCCCACGCCCCTGTACTTCGCCCGGCACCTGACCGCGGAGTTGGGGGGGCCGCAGATTTACATCAAGCGGGAGGATCTGGCCCACACCGGGGCGCACAAGATCAACAACACCCTGGGGCAGGGGTTGCTGGCCCGGCGCATGGGCAAAACCCGGCTCATCGCCGAGACCGGGGCGGGCCAGCACGGGGTGGCCACCGCCACGGTGGCGGCCCTGCTGGGGCTGTCCTGCGACATCTACATGGGCACCGAAGACATCCGGCGCCAGCGCCTCAACGTCATCCGCATGAAGCTGTTGGGGGCGACGGTGGTGCCGGTGGAGTCGGGCAGCCGCACCCTGAAGGATGCCATGAATGAGGCCATCCGGGATTGGGTCACTAACGTGCGCCGCACTCACTACGTCCTGGGTTCCGTGGGCGGCCCCCACCCCTATCCCATGATTGTCCGGGATTTTCAAGCGGTGATCGGCCGGGAGGCCCGGGCGCAGTTGCGGCGCTCCACCGGCAAACTGCCCCAGTGCCTGGTGGCCTGCGTCGGCGGCGGCAGCAACGCCATGGGGCTGTTTAGCGCCTTCCGGGACGACCCGGTGCGGTTCGTGGGGGTCGAGGCGGCGGGCCATGGGGTCCACACCCACCACCATTCCGCCACCCTGGTGGCCGGAACCGTGGGAGTGCTGCACGGGGCCTTCAGCTATCTCCTCCAAGACCCCTGGGGCAACATCCAGGAGGCCCACTCCCTGGCGCCGGGGCTGGATTACCCCGGCGTCGGCCCGGAGCACGCCTGGTTTAAGGACACCGGAAGGGCCGAATACTTGGCGGTGACGGACGCCGAGGCCCTGGAGGGGTTCAGCCTGCTCTCCCGGACGGAGGGCATTCTCCCCGCCCTGGAGTCCGCCCACGCCATCGCTTATCTGAAGCGGCTGGCGCCCGAATACACCGCCGACGACATCATTATCGTCAACCTCTCCGGCCGGGGTGACAAGGACGTGGACGCAGTGGCCGAAGCTATGGAGGTGTCCGGTGAGTCGCATTGACAGGGTGTTTAAACAGCTCAAGGCCAAAGGCGAGAAGGCCCTTATCCCCTTTATCACTGCGGGTGACCCGGATCTGGCCACCACCCGGGCCCTGGCCCTGGAGATGGCTGCCCGGGGCGCCGATATCCTGGAATTGGGGGTGCCCTTTTCCGATCCCCTGGCCGACGGTCCCACCATTCAGGCCGCCAGCCTCCGGGCCATGGAGGGGGGAGTCCACCTTAAGGACGTCTTGAACCTGGCGGGGGAATTGCGCACCCAGACCCAGATTCCGTTAATCCTCATGGGCTACTACAATCCCATGCTGCAGTATGGGCTGGAGCGCACCGCCAGCGAGGCCGCGGTCAACGGGGTGGACGGCTTCATCATTCCGGACCTGCCTCCGGAGGAGGCCGGCCCCTGGCGGGTGGCGGCGGCTAAGGCGAAAATTGACACCATCTTTCTGGCCGCGCCCACCAGCGGGCCGGAGCGCATCAAGCACATGGGGCGCCTCACCAAGGGTTTTTTGTACTACGTGTCGGTGACCGGGATCACCGGGGCCCGCGTGGAGCTGCCCCCGGACCTGGCGGCGTCGCTGAAAGAGGTGCGCTCCCTGGTAAAATGCCCCCTGGCGGTGGGCTTCGGCATCTCCACCCCGGAGCAGGTGGCCGGACTGGCCCCTTACGTGGACGGGGTGGTGGTGGGCAGCGCCATCGTCCAGCGGGTGGCCCGGCTGAAAGGACCGGCACTGATCAAAGAGGTGGGCGATTTCATTGCGGCGCTCAAGGCGCCGTTGCGAGCCCCAAAGTAGGGTGCGCACTGCGCACCGTAGGGGCGGACCCATGTGTCCGCCCTGGCGGACGCACACATAGTTTATCGTCCCAGGATTAAGTTACCAAAGGTTGATGGTTTTTTCTCCCTCCCCCTTGATGGGCATAAGCGCTAAC
>Ga0351886_10266_pt2 | contig 13420 bp, 8 predicted proteins | sample TotcelFGM3001L14_FD_206761 | JGI IMG/M metagenome (GOLD analysis project Ga0351886, IMG submission 206761) | Enriched cells from coal bed in the Powder River Basin, Montana, United States - Total cells FGM rep3 HSBNCT.FGM.300.1.L14 ... | reverse complement strand
TGTAGACAGTTTTATAAAAAACTATGATGAAGTTCCTCTTGAGGAATTCTATCTTATGGATATAGACAGGGATAAATTATCTATTATTGAGAAATTTGTGAATAGAATGGTACAGGCAAAAAATATTCCGCTAAAAATAAAAGCCGGAACAGATCTTTCAGAAGCTCTTAAGGGATCTGATTTTGTAGTATTACAGATAAGGGTTGAAGGGCTTAATGCCAGATACAGGGACGAAACTGTTCCTCTTGAATTTGGATGTATCGGCCAGGAAACTACCGGCGCAGGAGGATTTGCCTGCGCAATGAGAACTATACCTGCCATACTTGATATATGTAAAACTGCTGAAAGATGCTGTCCTCAAGCATGGATAATAAATTTTACCAATCCTTCCGGTATAATTACAGAAGCTATAAGTAAATATACCATGATGAAAGTAATAGGTCTCTGTAATATACCGATCTTTATAAAAAGAAAAATAGTAGAAGTTTTCAATGTTTCAGATGAAACGGTGGATTTTGATTATGTGGGGCTCAACCATCTTTCCTGGTTTACCGATATAAGGGTAGAAGGCAAAAATGTTCTAAAAAACCTTATAGAAGAAGGAATAAAGATAAAACTTGCCAATATGCCTGATTTCCCGGTTGATGACGACCTTGTAAAAACAATAGGCTTTCTTCCGTCACCTTACCTGAAATATTATTATCATCATGACAGCATATTAAAGGAACAGTTAAAAGCTGATAAAACAAGAGCTGAGAAGGTTATGGAAATAGAAAAAAATCTTCTTGACCTCTATAAAGAGCCATCCCTTACGGAAAAACCGAAAGAACTGGAAGAAAGAGGAGGTGCATGTTATTCCAGATCTGCTTTTTCAATAATATCGTCAATATTAAATAATAAAGGGGAGAAACATATAATAAACATACCAAATGGCGGTATATATATTGATTTACCTTCAGATGCCATTATAGAAACACCTGTAAAATTATACTCTTCCGGTTATGAATTACTATCAAAAGGAAATATGTTACCTCTGCCTTTAAGAGGTCTTATAGAGAGTGTAAAATCCTATGAAAGTCTTACAGTAGAGGCATCGATAAAATCATCATATAAACTTGCTTTAATGGCTTTAATGGCCCATCCTCTTGTTGGTCAGTATGAGAAAGCCAGGCCTCTCCTTGATGCCATATTGAAACGGAATAATATATTGGTGAAGGGTGAAGAGTGAGTAGAGGCGAACCTCTGTGTTCGCCCGGTGACGGGTGAAATCACCCGTCACGCGTTACGCGTTACGCATCACGATTTAAAAAGGAGTTTTTAGCCATGGGACAGGAAAAAGATGAGAAAGAAAAAAAAACAGAAGAAGAAAATAAAGAACTCATAAAGAAAAATGTGGAAATTAAACCTGATAAACCACCTGTGAAATCACCTGTGAAATTAGATTTGATAGGTTTTGGCAGTTTTGATGTGCCATTATAAGATTTTAATAAATTACTTGCACCGGTAAGAAGGAAGTTGACTTTTAATAAAGAATTCTTACATTGCGGTTACAGTTAATATAAATATTAATTGTCAGTATCATCTGCCTTGAGGCAGTATATTCTATAAAGAGGTCAACAACCCATGACTAAAGTCGTAGGCTTGAAGGCAAGCCTGGTTGACTAGTCGAGTGACTAAGTTATCCTTGATGGAGACACCATAGGGTGAAGTGCTCTAGCTCTATGCCACTGTCGTGGCTCTGTAAACAGTTCTGAGGGTAGGAACAGTCAACCACAATGCGAAGCTTGGATAACATTGGCGAAGGGCAAATGACTCCAGCATACAGGAGGTCGTAAAGACAATGATGTATGCATGAGGAAGGGGGCGGTTAGCAATAACCCTCCCCACACCTCATCCCATGACTGAAGTCACGGGAATTACCCTGGTTAAAAATTTTTAAAGAGGTGAATGTTTTGAATAGTAGAAGAGTTGTTGTAACCGGTATTGGACCAATATGCTGTAATGGTATAGGAAGGGAAGTATACTGGAAGAGTTTAACAGAAGGAAAGACAGGTATTGATCGTATTTCCCTGTTTGATCCTGCGCCTTTTGCCAGTCAGGTTGCAGGGGAAGTTAAGAATTTTGTTGCCAGTGATTTTATAGATAAAAAAGAAGCAAAGAGAATGGATAGATTTACACAGTTTGCCGTAGCTGCTACAAAACTGGCCATGGATGATTCAAATCTTACCATAACAGATGAAATGAGTGAAAGAGTTGGTGTTCTTGTCGGGAGTGGTATAGGAGGCCTTACTACATTGGAACAGCAATGTGAAGTTCTTAGTAAAAAAGGGCCTGATAAGGTAAGTCCCTTTTTTATTCCCATGCTTATAGCCAATATGGCATCAGGCCAGATTTCTATTCGATATAAGGCTAAAGGCCCAAATTTCTGTATAGTTACAGCATGTGCTACAGGAGCCCATAGTATTGGAGAAAGTTATAATATTATCAAGAGAGGCCTCGCAGATGTAATGATTGCCGGCGGATCAGATGCAGCTATAACCCCTATGAGCGTAGCAGGTTTTGGTAATATGAAAGCTCTTACCAGAAGAAATGATGACCCTACAAAATCCTGCAGACCTTTTGATAAAGACAGGGACGGATTTGTTATAGCAGAAGGTGCATGTGTATTGATCCTTGAAGGACTTGAATTTGCTAAAGCAAGAGGAGCAAATATATACGGTGAAATTATAGGTTTTGGTATGTCAGCCGATGCCTATCATATTACTGCTCCCGATCCGGAAGGTGACGGCGCCCAGAGAACTATGAGGCTTGCCATAAAGGATGCAGGACTTTCTCCCGAACAGATTGATTATATAAATGCTCATGGAACTTCCACTCCTTTTAATGATCGTATAGAAACTCATGCTATTAAGAAAGTCTTTGGAGACTATGCCGGTAAACTTCCTATAAGCTCAAATAAATCAATGATAGGCCATACACTCGGAGCGGCAGGTGCACTGGAATTTGCCTCTACTTTACTTACTGTTCATGATAACATAATACCTCCTACTATAAATTATGAAGTGCCTGATCCAGATTGTGATCTGGATTATGTACCAAATAAAGCAAGAGAGAAAACAGTAAATATTGCTCTGTCCAATTCTTTTGGTTTCGGAGGAACTAATGCTGTACTTGTAGCCAGTAAGTATAATGACTAAAAAGCCTGACAGTAAAAAAAAAATCGAAAAACTTGAGAATAAAATCTCCTATAAGTTTAAAGACAGATCCATACTGGAAACTGCTTTAACACATGAATCTTTTGTTCATGAATTCAGAGGGAAAGACGAGAATGGAAAAAAATTTAACCATTATGAACAGCTCGAGTTTTTAGGTGACTCAGTGCTTGGTCTGTCTATATGTCATATTCTCTATAAAAAATTTCCTGAAAAAAGGGAAGGATGGCTTGCAAAAACCAAAGCTCTTGTAGTAAGTAAAGATGTACTTGGTAAAAAAGCTGTAGAGATACAGCTTGGTTCTTTTCTTAATCTCGGCAAAGGTGAATTAAAGAGTGGCGGTAAAAAAAGAAAATCCATCCTGGTTGATTCTTTTGAAGCATTAATAGGTGCTTTATTTTTAGACGGAGGCTACGAAGTCTGCAGAGATTTTATAGAAAAACAATTCTCTGAAGAAGTTGACCTGGTTATGAAAGAAGAACTGGTTGACTTTAAAACTCTTCTTCAGGAAATAAGCCAGAGTCGTTATCACTGTCTCCCCTTTTATAAAGTGACAGAGGAACTGGGGCCTGAACATGAAAAAATCTTTCATATAACTGTTCATCTGAATAATACTGTAATGGGTAATGGCCTTGGAAAAACTAAAAAAGAGGCGGGACAACTGGCAGCACAGGAAGCAATTAAAAAAATTAAGGCTATAGTCGAGGGAAATGATTAAGAGGATATTTTTTCTGGTATTTTGTTTTTTATTCTTAAATTCTATTTTTCCATGTTTTGCTCAGACTAAAAAGTTTTCCACGATTAAATCTAAACAGACTCTACACAATAAGCTGAAAACTGCGAAAAAAACACAGGGGAATAACTCTGAAGAAGAAAAAGACACACAGGGATTTATTCCTTCCAAACCTTTTTTTGATCTTGTAATCGTTGGCCTTGCAGAGGGGAGTCTCACAGGTTTTTCAAAAACAGGGACATTATCGGAAGAACATGGATTTATTGACGGACTTGACAGCAGGGGAAGACTATCACTTTATGTGAGAGGAAAAGTGTCAGGAAAATACGGCATAACAGTAAATTATGATTCAGAAGATGGTGACAGACTTTTTGATAATCTTGACCCGAATAAGATTTACCACATTTACGGAGACGGAAGTAATTACTATAGAGACGGTCAATCGAAAAATAAAGTTTATGTGAAAGTTGACATAGATAAATCCTATTTAATGTACGGAAATTTTGCCACAGGTTTTACAGGCACAGAATTTTCTTCCTATAACAGAACTGTTCCCGGTCTGAAAGGCCATTATGAAAATTCCGCTATGAGCCTCACACTTCTTGGTTCTACTGCAAATCAGGTCGCAAAAGAGGATGAAATAAAAGGCAATGGACTTTCCGGTATCTTTTCTCTTACAGGTAAGGATATTCTGGAAGGAAGTGAACGTATCAGGATAGAAACCAGGGATAGAGATATTCCCGATATGATTATAAATTCACAGGTGAAAATGAGAAATAGAGATTATACAATAGATTATGACAGAAGGACAATTATCTTTAAAGAACCTGTTCCGTCTGTAGATGAAAGAGGTAATCCCGTTTATATCATAGCAGGTTATGAATGTAATGGCAGAGAAGATGTTACAAAACTTGGAGCCAGAGGTGACATAAACTTAACTCCCTACCTATCCGGAGGTTTTACCTATATAAATGAAAATTCCAGAGATAATTTTGAAGTTATGGGGGTTCACAGTAATCTTAAAATAAAAGACAGGCTTAATATTTACGGAGAATATGCCAGAAGTCGTTCTATGTCAGTTTATGGAGCGGCAGGAAAGGTTGAAGTGAGTACAAATATATCACAGAAATTTGGACTCAACTGCTTTTACAGAAAGGTAGAAAAAAAATTTTTGAATCCTTACTCAAGAACCATACCCGGTAGTACACAGTATGGAGTGGAAAGTTTTATTAATTTTTCAGATAATAATTTGATAAAGATGAGTTATATTAAAGGAGAAAATGATATAAAATCTATAAATAGCCAGAGAGCTCAGTTAAATTATGAGAAGAACATAGGAACACTTCAGATAAATACAGGATATACCTTCAGGGATTTTACTTCTCATGTGAAAAAAAAAAAATCACATATATTAAATCTCGGGATAAAAAAATCTTTAACTTCTAACCTGTCTCTTTTTGCTACGGAAGAACTGGACTGGAGTCAGGAAAATTCGGAAATTCATAACCTTACTGCTTCAACTACAAGTCTTGGACTGGAATATCTTTTTGAAAATGGAATGACAGGATATTTAAGACAGGATTTTGTAAGAGGTGACAGATTTGATGGAAATAATACTGTTCTTGGCTTCAGATCACCCATAGGTCTCGGAGAAAATACGGAATTTTACGCTCAATATGGGTTAATAGGTTCTATAAGCGGTAGAAATAATCAGGCAAGTGTGGGACTCAACAGCAGAATAAATCTTACAGAAGGACTGCTTATGAGATTAAATTATGAAAGACTCTTTGGAAATGAAGATCTAAAACCTTCTGAAGCTATATCTGTAGCTACGGAATTTCTCTCTTCAGATAGAATAAAAGCAAGTGCCGGATATGAAATAAGAAATAGTGAAGAAGACAGAGAAAAATTAATAAGTTTTTATGGAGATGGTAAAGTTACAGATGATTTAAGTGTAATAGGCCGTTTTACCTATAATGAGCTGGAAATGGCAGGAGATTACAACAGGATAGATTCCACTGTAACAATGGGACTTTCCTACAGGCCTGTATGGAATAATAAATTTAACCTCCTTGCCAGATATGATATAAGACGGTACAGACTTATGTCTGATAATATTGATACATTAACCCATATTGCCTCTATAGAAGGTATTTATGATATTACAGATAATTTAGAGTTTTATGGAAGATATGCCTGCAAAAAGGAAGAGAATAAGTTAAATAATATTACCGATAAAATCGATTTTTTTTCAACAAGACTGACTTATAGCTTTAATGAAAGATTTTCATTGTTTGGAGAAGCAGGGATTATTCGCTACCTGGACAGAGATGAAAGACATATGGCTTCAATGATGGCAGTAGATTATTTACTCTGGCAGAACTGGATAGTCGAAGGTGGTTATGTTTTTAAACAATTCGAAGATTTTAACGATTATAATAGTACGAGATCGCAGGGGCCTTTTTTGAGATTGGTACTTAAATATTAGATAGTGACACGTAACGCGTAATGCATAGGAATTTTCATTTTTTATGGCGTAAAGTCTAGTTTTTAAGGGTTTTGGGTTATAGGTGTTGGGTTTTGGGTCAGGGAGATTAAAAACCCAAAACCCAACACCCAAAACCTAATTTATAACGCGTGATGGGAAGATAATCATGAGCCACCAGGTCATAAAAAATCCTGGAAAGGAGTAAATTATTATGGAAGAAGAAAAAAAAGTAATTTTAGTTGTAGAAGATGAAAAACCTTTAAGAATAGCTCTCTGTAATGTACTGCAGGACGAAGGTTTTCAGGTTTTAGAAGCAGAGGATGGAAAAATTGCTCTTGAATTAATGAGAGATAACCGTCCGAATCTGATTATAACAGATCTTAAAATGCCAAAGGTAGACGGCATGAAATTACTTAAAAGAATTAAGGAGATGGATCACGAACTTCCGGTAATAGTAATCACTGCCTATGGTACAAGTTCTACTGCTATAGATGCAATGAAACATGGAGCCTATGATTATATAACAAAACCATTTGACCTGGATGTAGTACTGTTAACAGTAAAAAGAGCTCTCTTTCACGAAGCTCTTGCTATGGAAGTAAAATCATTGAAAGATGAACTTTCGGAAAAATATAGAATAGATAATATAATAGGAAATAGCAGTCAGATGCAGGAAATATACAAAACTATAGGACGTATAGCAGAAAGTAAAGCAACAGTGCTTATACAGGGTGAAAGTGGTACAGGTAAAGAACTTGTAGCAAATGCTGTACATTATAACAGTTTAAGAAAAAACGGACCTTTTATAAAGATGAACTGTGCCGCATTACCTGAAACCCTTCTGGAAAGCGAACTTTTTGGTCATGAGAAAGGTTCTTTTACAGGAGCTGTCAGCGCAAGAAGAGGTAAATTTGAAGCAGCTCATGACGGCACCATCTTCCTTGATGAAATAGGAGAAATGAGCCCTATGCTGCAGAGCAAACTTTTACGTGTTCTTCAGGATCAAACCTTTGATAGAGTCGGCGGAAATCAGAGTATAACAGTTGATGTAAGAGTAATTGCCGCAACAAATAAACATCTTGAAGAAGAAGTAAAAAAAGGAAAATTTCGGGAAGATCTCTACTATCGTTTAAATGTAGTATTTATTCAAATACCACCTCTCAGAAACAGGAAAGAAGATATAATACCTTTGATCGAATATTTTCTCAGAAAATACAGTTCTGAAGCAAAGTCAGAGAGTATAGGAATTTCAAAGGCAGTTGTCGAGCTTTTGTTGAATTATGACTGGCCGGGCAATGTAAGAGAACTTGAAAATGTAATAGAAAGATCCATGGTTTTTTCAGGAGGTAAGACTATAATACCGGAACATTTACCTGTTACACTCAGAGCCACCAGTCAGCTAAGTGATGATAACGTTAAATAAACCACTGACTGGTTTCTCGTGACGCGTAACGAGTAATGGCATTAAGATTAAGAAACATATAGCAAATTGGCTGCCTGGTGCTCTGGAGAAAAAATATCACGGCGGCACAAGTGTATTTAATTGATATACAGTGTAAAGTAGCATGATGTAAGCTCTAACAGATATAAATGTTACAGTTTAGATTTTTTCGGAGGAGCGCCAGGCAGCCAATTTAAAGGGTTATAACGTTAACTTAATGACATTGCGCGTAACGAGTAAGGCGTGACGGGAGGAAAGAGACTATCAATTAAATTCTATTCCTGAGAATCTGAAATGCCGAAAAACTGAATATGGAAAGTAATAAATTATGCACGATGAGTCCATTACTAATTACATAGAAAAAATAAAAGCAGATCTTATTGATAAAGAACATTTTGTTGAACTTTATAATATAGACAGCGTTATTACCCTTATGAGAAAAGAAGGGAATATTATATATTTATGCTCAATTATAAACTGCCAGGAACATGGAATTACAGATACAGGAATTATTATTGCAGGTTATGAAAAATCTCTGATAGAATTTATCCACAAAGGAGATATTTCCTCGAAAAAAGAGTTAATAAGAGGAAATCTTTTTCTGGTTTTCTCAGGATATGACTATTCACATGTGATGATAGAGTCAGGTGTAAAAAATATAAAAAATAGAATCCATCTTTTACCTCTTATTGTTGATCTGGAAAGAGGTAAAGTTTTCTCTCCGGAAGATAATTTAACATATATACCTGACTATCCTCCAGGAAGAAATTTCTTTAAAGATAGACTTCCAAAAATTGAGATAGAGCAGGAAAAAAAAGAACAAATCACTGTTCTTATTAATAAAGAATTTAAAGAAATAGAAAAAATGGAACTATTCAGGGAGGCTATGAATAAAACCAGGCCTTATGTAACCTGGAGTTTACTGGCTTTAAATATATTTATATGGTTTGTAATGGAAGCTTCCGGAGGAACGGAAAATGTTAATGTTCTCACAGTTTTTGGAGTAAATGAAAGGATTGCCATATGGAATGGAGAATACTGGAGACTTCTATCTTCCATGTTTATACATATAGGACTCCTTCACCTTGCAGGTAACTGTCTCTTCCTTTATTTATGCGGTCCCTTGCTGGAATTGAGTTACGGCCATGAAAAATTTTTGATTATCTATATTTTAAGCGGTTTTCTTGGAAATATATTGAGCCTTCTTGGCATGAAATATTCTGTAACAGGCATATCTGCAGGGGCATCAGGAGCATTGTTCGGTATTCTCGGAGCTTTAATATCATTTACAATAATGGAAAGAAAAGTTCTTCCTCAGAAGCTTTATAAGTCTCTTATAAAGAATTTGATTATTATTGTAGTGCTTAATTTACTGGTAGGACTGATAATTCCTAATATAGATATACTGGCTCATTCAGGTGGTTTTTTAGCAGGACTCATACTGGGATATATCCTGGAAAATGAAATATATACTGATGAGAAGAAGAAAAGAAATAAATTGATACCCACGGCAGGTGGTATTATATTTTTACTCATGTCTTTGAGTATTTCTTATCTGGCTATGACTGCTCCCGGAAATATTTCCTATTATACAGGGAATAATTATTTAAGAGATGAGCAATATGAGGAAGCAGAAAAAGAATTTACGAAAGCTATTGCTATTGAACCGGACAGTTCAGATATATATATGAAACTTGCCATAACCTGTCTGGGACAGAATAAGATAGATATGGCTCTTGAAAAAATAGAAAACTCATTGAAGATGGATCAGAAGAACCTTCTTGCAAATTATATTGCAGGCAGTATATACCAGCAAAAGGGAGATCTGGAAAAAGCATTGTTTTATTATCGTAAATCCATAGAGATAGATAGCAAATTTGCTCTTGGTTATCAGGGAACAGGAGATATATACAGGCTTCAGAAAAAATGGGCACTTGCTATTGAAAATTCGAAAAAAGCTATAGAAATGAATGCCCTTCTTCCTTCAGCTTATAGCTCTTTAGGGTGGATTTATCTTTATCAGCAGAATATTGAAGAAGGAAAGAAAAATTTTGACAGGGCACTCAGTATTTCATCACATACTGATATTAAAGCTCTAATAGGTACAGCAGGTATCTATATGTACAGAGGAGATTTTACCGGAGCACTCGGAGAAGCAGAAAAGATAAAAAAACTAAAAAGTCAGTCCTATATTGGTTATATGATAGAAAGTGATATCTATAGAACTGAAGGAGAATATGATAAATCAATAACCTGTGCCCATACTGCCGTGGAAAAAAAAGGGGCAGATTATTATACACATTTTTATCTTGCCAGATCATATCTGTCTTACGGTAAAAATAAAGAAGCTTTTACGTCTCTTCAAAAATCAATGGAACTGGACTGCAATGAACCTTCTGCATATGAATTGATGGCATTTCTATATTACAGGCTTAATCTGCTGAAAGAAGTATCCTATAAAGAAGGGGGCAATAAAATGTATCGTCTCTTTCTGGCAAACTGTTATTACTACAGTAAAGACTCTGACAGGGCAGAAAAAGAGGTGGGAAAAATCCTTGAACTGGACCCTGCCATAATAGAAGCCTATCTGTTAAAAACCAGTATATTTTATAACAGAGGCAATATAAATAAAGCAGAAGAAACTATTCATAAAGCGAAAGAAATAGATCCCTATGATGACAGAATAACCTATAGAAAGGCATATCTTTTGTTACAGAATGGAAAAAAAGAAGAGGCCATTAAAGAATTTACCTGTCTGAAGGATCTTTCAAATCCTTTAACCTATTATGGCAAAGCCTTTATTCTTTATTTAAATAAAGATTTTGACGGAGCTGTGAAACATGTGGACACTGCTCTTAAAATTTACAGAGAAGATCCTGAAGGACATTTACTTCTTGCAATGATTGCAGAAGGTAAAGGTGATATGGTAAAAGCCAGGGAGGAATATAAAACTGTTCTTTTATATGACCCTAATAGAATAGATGCAAAGAAAAAACTTAAAGAATTTGCCCGGGAGTAAGAATGGATATGAAGCGTATAGTATTAAAAATTACTTTACTTGTTTCAACTATGGTTTTCCTTACTTTTTTAATAACAGGTTATTTTTTCTCCAGGGCAGTGGAAGACCATTTCCATGATTATATAAAAGACTCTATAAAGATAAATGATACTATGCACAGTGTAAAAGAAGGTCATATCATTTTTGACCTGGTTGAGAAAGATTTTTTTTATGAAGTATATCTTGAATTTATAGGGATTATTATAACTGCTACATTTATTGCTCTCATTGCCAGTTATTTTATAATACTTCATGAAATAGAGCCACTGAAGAGACTCAGGGAAGGTGCAGGGGAGATTGCAGAAGGCAATCTGGATTACAGGATAAATATAAAAAGAAATGATGTTTTTGGCTATCTTGCAAATTCTTTTAATATGATGGCAGAGTCCCTTCAGAAAGGCCGTATGTCAAGAAAGAGATTTTTTGCCGATGCAGCTCATGAGCTTAAAACACCGATTACTGTAATAAAAGGCAATCTGGAAGGAATGATAGATGGCATCATACCTGTTAATGAGGAAAATCTTACTTCATTACTGGAAGAAACAGAATATCTGAACAATATAATAAAAGATATAAAAGAGCTTGCCCTTGCAGACTCGGGAGAGATTGCTCTTAATAAAAAGAAAATAGATATAAATAAGCTTATTGAAGCTTCTATGGCTATGTTAAATATGCAGATAAAGGCAAAAGATATAAATATAACAAATGATTTTCAAATAGAAGATCGTGAAGTTTTTATTGATCCTGAAAGGTTTAATCAGGTTATATACAATCTTTTGATGAATGCTATTAAATATACACCTCAGAATGGAAATATTAATATTAAGACAGAAAGGTTATTGGAAAATAATACAGAATCTGTTAAAATTACAATAAAGGATAGTGGTAAAGGTATACCTCCTGATGATTTACCTTATATATTTGAAAGGTTTTACAGGGTCGATAAATCGCGGGATAGAAAAACAGGAGGACTTGGACTGGGACTTGCCATTGTCCGTAAAATTATAGAACTTCATGGAGGAACTATAAGAGCAGAAAGTACTCCTGATAAAGGAAGTAGTTTTTGTATTGTAATACCTTATTCAATGATGAATAGTGAAGGGTGAAGAGTGAAGGGAGTTTATAGTTGAGAGTTTAAAGTTGGAAATTAATTTTAAGCTGAAACTATAAACCTTAAACTATAAACCTTAAACCTATAAAACTCGCATCACGTATTACGCATTACGCATTACGCATTACGCATTACTCTATAGAATTATGCGTCACCCGTAACTGCCGAACCCTTAACAGAAGGAGTCACAAATATGATAAATAATACAGTACTTATTGTTGATGATGATAAAAAAATTGCAGATCTCCTTAAAGCTTACTTTACGAAGGAAAATTTTACTGTTTTAACGTCCTATGACGGTATAGATGCTTTGCTGGCAATAAAAACACATAAGCCTGACCTGGTAATACTTGATTTGATGCTGCCAGGTATAGATGGTTTTGAACTATTGAAAAGGTTAAGAAAAGACAGTAATATCCCTGTTATAATGCTTACTGCAAGAGATGAAGAAACAGATAAATTAATAGGTCTTGAAATAGGTGCAGATGATTATATAGCAAAGCCCTTCAGTCCCAGGGAGGTTGTTGCAAGGGCAAAGGTTGTTCTCAGGAGAGTTAATTCTTTTCAGGATTTTTCTAAGGAAGTCAAAGTGGGAGAAATTACAGTTGATTTGAAAAAATATGAAGTAAAGAAAAATGGCAGATTGATTGAACTTACACCTATTGAATTCAAAATATTTGAACTTCTCTGTCAGAACCCCGGACAGGTTTACAGCCGTCTTCAAATAATAGAAAAGGTTCAGGGCTATGAATTTGATGGCTATGACAGAACTGTTGATGCCCATATTAAAAATATAAGAAAAAAAATTGAAGAAAACCCGCAGAAGCCAGAATATCTGGTAACAGTCTTTGGAATTGGCTATAAACTCGTATGTCCTGAAATAGAAAGTTAGGTTATGAAAGATTCTACAAAAAAATTTTTCACCACTTTTTATCGATTTTCCGGGAGAAGAATTACTTTTCTTTTTTTCATAGTTTTATTTAATTCAGCCCTTGAATCTCTATCAGTACTTTTACTGATTCCCTTTTTTCATATAACAGGTATGATGCCTGATATGCCGGGAATTAATTTTCCTCTTATGGATTATTTTGATAATAAAAAATATGGTCTTCTTATTATTCTTTTAGTATTTCTCATAGTTTCAATAGTTCAGGAATATATAAAGAAGTATATAACTGTTACAATTGTATCGGTAAAAGCCGGATTTGTGAGAATGTTAAGTGAGCAGTTATATGAAGCCTTTGCCCTGGCAAAATGGCATGCAATCATAAACAGGAGAAAATCCGATATAGCTAATGCTCTTACAAATGAATTAAAATTAATAGATATAGGAACCAGCACATTACTGCAGTTTTCCACATCTATTCCACTCATATT
>Ga0351886_10403_pt1 | contig 13709 bp, 13 predicted proteins | sample TotcelFGM3001L14_FD_206761 | JGI IMG/M metagenome (GOLD analysis project Ga0351886, IMG submission 206761) | Enriched cells from coal bed in the Powder River Basin, Montana, United States - Total cells FGM rep3 HSBNCT.FGM.300.1.L14 ... | reverse complement strand
ATGAATTCAGATGTTTCAAAAATTAGAAATCTAGGTATCAGCGCTCACATAGATTCAGGGAAAACAACCCTTACAGAGCGTATTCTTTATTACTGCAACAAAATACATGCCATTCATGAAGTAAAAGGTAAAGACGGTGTGGGAGCCACTATGGACTTTATGGAACTGGAAAAAGAAAGAGGTATTACAATTACTTCTGCAGCAACTAATGTAGACTGGAACGATCATTCCATAAACATTATAGACACTCCAGGCCATGTAGATTTTACTATTGAAGTTGAAAATGCACTCCATGTGTTAGATGGAGCCATACTCGTTCTCTGTGCTGTCGGTGGCGTACAGCCTCAGTCCATTACGGTGGACAGGCAGTTGAAACGCTATAAGGTTCCTTCTCTTGCTTTTATTAATAAATGTGACAGAACTGGAGCCAGTCCTTTGAAAGTAGTAGAACAGATAAGACAGAAATTATCCCGTAATGCCGTTCTTGTACAGTTACCAGTAGGTCTGGAAAGTAAATTCGAAGGTATAATAGATCTGGTTAAGATGAAAGCTCTTTATTTTGACGGACTTAACGGTGAAAACATACGTGAGGAAGAAATTCCTTCAAACCTTCTGGAAGAAGCAAATATTTACAGAGAAAAACTTGTTGATACGGCAAGTATGTTTTCTGAGGCTCTTACGGAAGCATATTTTGACGGAACTGTTACTGAAGAACTGCTTAATGATGGCATAAGAAAGGGGACACTTTCTCTGAAAATGATCCCTGTTTTTCTTGGCACATCTTTAAAAAATAAAGGCATACAGCCTCTTATAGATGGTATAATAAATTATCTTCCCGCACCTTTTGATGTGGAAAATTCTGCTATGGATCTTGATAATAACGGAGAAGAAGTGATTATTTCTTCTGATCCTTTCCTTCCCGCCATATCCTTTGCATTCAAACTGGAAAAACAGCAGTACGGTCAGTTAACCTATATACGTATCTATCAGGGAACAATTAAAAAAGGTGATAATCTCTATAATTCAAGAACAAAAACCCGTTTTAAAGTAGGACGTCTTCTCCGTATGCATGCAAATCATATGGAAGATATTTCTTCTGCCACATGCGGTGATATTGTAGCACTTTACGGTGTTGACTGTTCTATAGGTGATACCTTTACACATGGCAATATAAATTATTCTATGAAATCGACTTTTGTTCCAGAACCAATACTTTCATTAGCAATAAATCCGAAAGAAAAGAAATCCTTTGATAATATCTCAAAAGCCCTTGATAGATTTACCAGAGAAGATCCGACTTTTAAAGCCTTTATTGATGTGGAAACAGGTGAAACAATTATTAAAGGCATGGGTGAACTTCATCTTGATATTTATATAGAAAGAATGAAGAGGGAATATGGAGCAGATTTTGAAGTAGGGCCTCCTCAGGTGTCCTACAGAGAAACTATTACAAAATCAATTAATTTTGATTATACCCATAAAAAGCAGACAGGAGGCAGAGGACAGTTTGCCCGTATAGCAGGTGTAATTGAGCCAAATAACAACTGCGGATGTCATTTTGTAGATGAAACCAAAGGAGGAGTAATTCCAAAAGTATATATTCCTTCCTGTGAAAGTGGTTTTAATGACTGTCTTCACAGGGGTTCTCTCATAGAATCCCCTGTTGTTGGCGTAACTATGAAGGTACTTGACGGAAAATTCCATCCTGTAGACTCTTCAAGACTTGCCTTTGAACTTGCATCCATAGGAGCATTCCGTGAGGCCTATAGAAAGGCAGGTCCAAAGATACTTGAACCAGTTATGCTTCTGTCAGTAGAATCACCTTCCGAATTTCGTTCCAATGTTCTTGCCAGTATAAATCAGAGAAGAGGACTTATAATAGATACAGTTGTAGATAACGCTTTTACAAATATTTCGGCAGAGGTTCCTCTCTCAGAAGTATTCGGTTATGCTACAAACCTTCGCTCCCTTACACAGGGAAAAGCTGAATTTACACTGCAGTTTTTGAAATATGAGAAGGTTCCTTTAAGTATTGAGGAAGAGATAAAGCTGGCCAGGAAGAGCCTGGCGTAATGCGTAATGCGTAATGCGTAATGTGTGATGTGTAATTAGTCCACCTGTCACGCGTTACGCGTTACGAATTAAACATTAAACAATATATTTACAACATCCCCGTCTTTCACTATATAATCTTTACCTTCCAGACGAAGTTTTCCCTGTGATTTTGCTGCATTCAGAGAGCCCACTTTTAATAGATAATCTGACTCTACAACCTCTGCTCTTATAAACCCGCGGGCCAGGTCACTGTGTATTGCTCCTGCCGCATTTACTGCATTGTCGCCTCTGTGTATATTCCATGCCCGAACCTCATCTTCACCTACTGTGAAAAATGTTATAAGCCCAAGAAGATTATATACATACCTTATGATTTTATTTTTTCCCGGCTCTTTAAGGCCGAATTCTTTAAGGAATTCATTTATTTCGTCTTCTTCCATATCCATAATATCTGCTTCAGTAAAGGCATCAATAATAACAAAAGGTGCATTATCTCCTGTTTCTTCCAGATATTTTTTTACGCTATCTTCAATGTCTTCTCTTTTTTCTATATATTGCTCCTGAGATACATTTATTACGTAAACAGAAGGTTTTAGAGTGAAAAAGCTGTAGTTGTTCGTCAGTATTTTCTGATGTTCATCAAGATCCAGGCTATTGGGAGAGGGAAATTTTTCTTCTTCCAGAGTTTTTCTGAGCATCTCAAGGAGTTTGATTTCTCCTTCTTTCTGCGCTTTTGTTTTGGGGGCTTTCTTTATTTCTCCTTCAATTTTCTCAAGTCTTTTTGTTACAATATCCAGATCCTGTATGATAAGTTCAAATCTCAGTTTTGATATTTCATTAATAATATCTTCTGTGGAATAACAGCGATAACCGCCTGTACAGAGTATCTGTACATCCATGGTTTTTCCTTTTTCAAAGAATTTTACTTTTTCTTCTTTTATCTGTGTATCCAGAGGTGGCAGATCTTCTATCTGCACTGTAGCCGGTGTTGTCTTTTCCGGTGAATATATCTTTGCCAGTTCAAAAAGCCTGTCATCGGGAACATGCACAATACCTATACCTTTGCTCTTTTTAGATGTACCCATAAAAGCACCGGTAAGAGTAGTTTTTCCCGAAGAGGCAAGACCGATAATTCCTGCTTTCATTTATTGTCCCTTCCTTGTGAGTGACGCATGAAGCGTTACAATTTGTAATAAGTGACAATTATACTGCAAGAAATTTTTTTATGCAAGTTTTTATCTTACAAATTTTTAGTAGTGAGTGGGTGAGTAGTGAGTGGGGAAATTTCACTCTTCACTCTTCACCCTTCACCCTTCACCAATCAAAATGCTCCCTGATGATCCGGCGGAATACGGACTGTACCTTCATAATTTCTATTTACACTATTACCATTTGTCCCGGCCGGCACAGGCGGAGTTACAGGTGCGTCACTCCAGGTAAAATCAGGTGTCTGGTAGGTTTTAACAGTGTATATATTACCTTCCGGTACAGGTTTAAAGTTACTTAACTGTGGTTCCACTTTATTTATAGAATTTTCATTTATTAACTGTGGTGCATTACAGGAAGGATTATCAGGCTGGCCTCCGCTGCCGGGATCTTCCACCCCGAGAGGCATATCAGCTGTTCCATTCCATATAATATTTCCTCTTATCTGAAGATTGAAATCTGCCAGTGACGGTGATGGTATATTACTCCCTGAAGGTGGTATTACAGGGCCGTCTATGGCAAAGTGAGAAAAAGCACTTTCATAGCCTGACTGATTGTAGACTATATTGTTATATATAAAAATATTCCTGGATGGAATTGCTGTAATAGCTGTACCCTGTGTAGCAGTGCCCCACCCTCCCAGGGCAAGTTTTTCCTGACAGACAGAAGGGTTTGTATCACATCTTCTGATACCATGTATTACTTCAATAAGATCACTGTTTCTTCCTACTCTCTCCAGAGTATTATAGGACATCAGTATATTATAACCGCCGCTTACAGACATACCGGGGCCCTGTGTGTCATGAATAATATTATTTATAAATTTTATATCATATACTTCATAATGCAGCCATGGTGATACCATGTAATCAAGAGCAGACTCCTGTCCTGCAGTAAAACCTCCTGCACCGCCATTGTAAAGTTCGTTTCCCTCTATGATAAAATAGGCAGAACCTCCTTTTACGGACATACACCATTCATTACCGTCATAAATCCTGTTACCTGTTATATGACAGTACTGAACTATTTCACATTCCAATGAATTATTAATAGCTCCGGAAATATCAGAGTCCTCAATATAAAGATACTGGCTTTTATAGGCTCTCAATCCTTCCTGTCCTATCTTTTTTCCATTTAATTTACAGTTACTTATGAGAATATTATTACATCCTTCTACAGTTAAAGTATCTCCCTCTTGAGACTCTATTATTAAATCTATTAAATAGACATAGCTGCAGTTTGATACACTTATCTCAGGGATGGTAACTGTGCCGTAACCACTGGCAGCCTGAATGATTACAGGATATTTATAGGTACCGTAACGAAGTTCCAGGAAATCGGTAACACTGTTCCTGTCATATGAACCGGCCATTAACTGTATGCGATAACCTGTATATGGTAAATTACTTTCAGCTGGTATACGCTCCCATGCTGCAGTCAGTGATTTCAGAGGTGTTCCGGGATTATAGCCGTAACTCTCGTCATCTTTACCATTCTTCGGATCAACCCATATGTCTGTTAACTGAGGACTACCTGTATCATAATTCTGCCTGGGAGGAACAGGATTGCCTGACGGGGCAGATGTAGGTGTAATAAAAATTATGGTAGGAGTAGCTTCTATTTCTGTCTGAGTCGGAGTCACTCCCGGATTGAGAGATACTCCTCCGTCACCGCAGCTTGTTATTACTATGGCATATAATAATATTAGAGATAGTGTGATAAAAATATGTTTTTTCATGTTTTAACTCCTTTAAAAATAAACTTCATATTTTCCCAGGCCGAAACTCGCAGCTTTGCCAATGTGTATATATTTACCTGTTATAATATAAGATAAAAAATCTTTAAAATCACCTTTAAATGTAATATTTCCGACAAGGCCTCCCATTTTCATTCTGCTCTGCTGCCTGTTTGAATATCTTTCCCAGTCAAGCCATTCAAGTTCTGATTTTATCATGGATATATTGGATGCTTTTTCTATAATATCTTTGAAATCTACATCAAGCTTTCCGTTACAGTGAAAATAAGTGAGAAGGCTTATACGTCTCAGGATATTTCTCATAAATATATGAAATTCCAGGTTATTAACAAATTTTTCTTCATATTTTATTCTTGCAGGTGTAATAAAAGAAATGGTTATTTTATCAGCTTCTCTATTATTATTAAATTTGTCAGTCGTCAAAATATTCGGAGGAGAGAGGAGTTTCTTTTCTCTGCCATAAATTACCGTTCCGTCCAGCCAGTCTGATTTATGATTTATTACTTCTTCTATCTCATATCTTCCTCTGTCTCTTCCTATGCCGTTTTTTCCTATTTCATCAAAGGCATATATAAAGTAGGGAAGATAATCTATTCCTTTCCCTGTAAGGACAAGGGAAAAATTTAGACTTTCTCCTTTTTCATAGTCAGTCTTTACCTCAAGAGGCGGTTCCAGTATGAAAGGATGAGGTGCAGCAGTATAGTTTTTCATCATAGAAGTATCTTCCGGAGGAGGAGTTTCAAAGATATAAGAATAAATACATTTTGCTTTGAGGAGGCAGTCATGGCAGTCTGATTGTTTTTTTACACATGCTATCTTTTTTATTGTATGACCGAAGGCTCCCCGAAAGGTAGATCCTTTATAAGGAGGGAGATAAAAGGAATTAGTAGTTTTTGTTTTAAATTCAAAAAGTGCAAATGTTAACATAATTTTTTCGCGATGCGTGACGCGTGACGCGTGACGCGTGACGTGAAGATTAAACGTTATAATTTATATATTCTTTATATAACTTTATTAATCCTTTTTATATGTTATAATATAATTAATTACCTCGTAATGCGTGATGCATAAGAATATCATTATTTTTCCGTGAAAAAAGAAGGGGTAAAAAAATATGAATAAATTTAAATTTTTCTTACTCTTATTTCTTATTTTTTTAACGTCAGGTGTAATGGCGAAAAATTCTGTTACAGGTAAAAGGATTTATATTCAGGACAGCTCTTACAGGGTTATAGCCTATATAGAACCTGACGGAACAGTTTTCAATAGTTCTGATGCCATCACTGGCTATATAAATTCCGATGGCTCTATACTTAATTCTTCATATTCCTCTATGGGGTATATACAGTCTGACGGAAGAATTTTAAATTCCTCCTATTCCTGTACCGGCTATATCAATAATGACGGGACACTTCTAAATTCTTCTTATTCGGTGAAGGCTTATATAAGAAATAATTATGTCCTGGATGATTCAAACAGAACCATTCTTTATTTCGATACACCTGTTTCAAAAAAAGTGATAGCTGCTTTTTTTATATTTTTTTATTATAGGTAGGAGTGGTAATTTTGCTCAAAATATTATTTTTTTGTATTTTTCTTACATGCTTTTTTCTTCCTGTTTCTGGGTCTGATATGACTTTTCCTGCAGTTCCTCTTGAGAAGCATGATCGTATTCTGATCCTTGCTCCCCATCCCGATGATGAAACAGTCGGCACCGGAGGACTTATTCAGCATGCTCTGGAGAAGAATATACCTGTTCATGTAGTTTTTCTCACAAACGGAGATTTTAATGAGTGGTCTTTTATAATTTACCGTGAAAGACCTGTAATAAGTCATGAAAATGTGCTTAAAATGGGTGAAGTCCGTCATGATGAAGCAGTAAAAGCGACATCAGTCCTTGGACTTTCAGAGAATAATCTCTCTTTCCTGGGATATCCCGATTATGGAACACAGGAAATATGGTGCAAACACTGGGGTGACTCACCTCCCTATGAAAGTTTTCTCACAGGAGCTAAAGAAGTGCCCTACAGTAATTCTTTCAGACCCGGTGCTCCTTATAAAGGAGAAGAAATTCTTAAAGATATTAAAAGAATCATTACAGATTTTAAACCTACAAAGATTTTTGTTACACACAGTGCCGATAACCACCCTGATCACAGGGCTTTCTATCTTTTCACAGGGGCAGCTCTCATGGAACTTGACATGGACATTACTCTTTATCCCTATCTGGTACATTATAATAAATGGCCGGATCCCAGGAAATAAGGAGGAATGATAATGGCACAGCAATTTCAGGCAAAAGGGAAACACTGGGATAAAAATAAAGAACCTGTAAATAAAGATGTATTGAATAACTTTATAAAAACCATAGAGGAGAAAAATTTTCTGGATGATGAAATATTAAAGTCCTCGGAAAAACTGGGAAAATTCTTTGCAGACCTTGGTATAACAAACACACCTTTCAGGAAATTCTTCAATCAATTCAGAATGTTATCAGGTAAATCCATTACAGACCTGAAGATTCAGTTAAGAATTCTTCAGTCCCAGATAGCCTATTCGGTAGGAAGAGCAGAAGGCGGACATGGTTCTGAAACACTTAAAAAAGAATTTAAAGAATTACTGGATAAGTGTATTAATAAGATAATCTCAAGTCACGATGAAAAAGAATATTCGAATTTTATGAAATTTTTCGAATCTCTTTATGCATACTTTTACTATTATTGTCCGAATAAAAGAAGTTAGGAGGCTTTCTTTATGAGTTATAAATTTATCGGGAATGTTATATTATCAGGACTTATAGAATGTATGACAGGACTTCATATAGGTGCGACAGAAGAGGCCTATCAGATAGGAGGTATGGATAATCCCGTAATAAAAGACCCTTTAAGCGGTTATCCCTATATCCCCGGCTCAAGCCTCAAAGGAAAATTGAGAACCATTATGGAATGGGCAAAAGACAGAATAAATACAGGTGAGAGAAATCCAGGAGCAATTCATGAATGTCAGGAAAGAAACTGCCCTGTATGCAGAATATTCGGCACAGGAGCAGACAATTCTGATAAAAGAAAAACTGGCCCTACAAGACTTCTGGTAAGAGACTCCTTCCCTACTGAAAAAACAATAAAGAAATTTGAAACATTAAAAGAACAGAAAGGTGTCCCTGTTGAAATAAAAACAGAGGTCAATATTAACAGAATTACATCAAAACCTCTTTCAGGCCCTCGTTCTCTTGAAAGAATCCCAAAGGGAGCGGAATTTAATTTTGAAATGATTTATTCAGTCTATGATATAAATGATAAAGGTACTGTAGATGTGGAAAACTTAAAAGATCTCATTACAGTGCTGAAATTAATGGAAGAATCTGCACTGGGAGGCGGAGGTTCACGGGGAGCAGGAAGGATAAAATTCAAACTCTATAAAGAAATAGCAATAAAAAAAGTGGAAGATTATGAAAAACCTTTTACACAGGGAGAAAAAACTGACCCCATAGATCTTCAGTCAATCAAAGTGGAAGATATAGTAAAAACCATAAAATCAACATTAGATATGAATTAAGGAGCTGAAGGACTATGATTGTAAAATTAAAACCTTTGTCTCTATTTAAAGGTTCTGCTCTTCCCCGGTCTGATACGATATTCGGAGGCATCTGCTGGGGTCTTGCCATACTCTACAGTGAAAATCTGCTTGTAGAAGTTCTTCAGAGTTTCAGAGATAAAAATCCCCCTTTTATTATTTCTTCTTCTTTTCCCTGGAAAAAAGATACTTATTTCCTCCCGAAACCTCTTACGGCAAATATAGATCCGGGAAATTCCCCCGAAGAAATAAAGAAAGCAAAAGGGATAAAGAAAATTCAGTATATTTCGTCTGAAGTATTTAACAGGCTCATCAATGGTGAACCGAAGATATATCTGAATATGAAGGAACAGGATACCATGGAAAAGATAAAATTCGAAGATATTCCCCATAATACTATAAACAGACTGTCAGATAATTCGGAGCATATCTTCTACTCACAGGAAGGATTTATTAAGGACGGAGGTATTTATTTTTTTATTAAAATATTTGACAGAAGTCTTGAGAAAAAATTAACAGGAGCAATTAACTGGCTTTCAGAAAGAGGCATAGGAGGAGATAGTTCAACCGGGAAAGGACATTTCACTGCAGAATTCACAGACGAAGAGCTTATAAAAGAGCCGGCCCATCCTGACAGATCTATAAATCTTTCTCTATTGTATCTGAGCAAAGAAGACAAAACTCTTATGAAATCGGAAAAAGAAAAATGTTCCTATGAACTGGTCAAAAGGAAAGGCCGGGTGGAAAGCGCCTATTCTCCTTCTACAGATATATGGAAAAGGACTGTTCTCATGTTAAAAGAAGGTTCTCTTCTTCCTGTTAAAGAAGGTTTTTACGGAGAAAATGTTATAGTAAAAGATCTTTCCTGGAAAATATGGCAATATGGCTATGGCTATATGGTAAAGGGGGTAATGTCATGACACAGATCAGAATAGAAGCAGTGACTCCGGTTTTTATAGGCAGAGGAGAGGAAATTACTCCTTTCGATTATGTCCTTACAGACGATAGATTTGCAGTGTTTGATGTGCAGAAATATTTCCGGAAGAAATCCGGAAGGGTTGAAGATTTCTATAGAACGGTAAATAGAAATCCGGGAGAATTTTCTCTGTCAGATTTTTTAAGTAATGATAGAACTGATAGAGACTGCTGGAAATATTCGGTAAAATCTTCTATATTAATAAAGAAAATACTGGAAGAATCAATAAGAGCAAAAAAGCCGGAAATGGCGGTAAAAAGCCATATTAAAGAGGACCTCACAGGGAACCCCTATATACCGGGAAGTTCTATCAAAGGAGCCATAAGGACTGCTTTTCTTTATAATATACTCAGGAAAGATAAAAATCATGTAAAAAAGGAGATGGAAAAACTCATATCAGAGGCAAAGAATGCTTCTTTTCATGACAGAAAATTTATAGAAAAGAAACTGAGAAATCCTTTCTTTCTCTCTGAGCCATTCACAGGAAAATGTGACAGAGCAAATGATGCACAGAAGGATCTATTCAGGTTTCTCACAGTTCAGGATTTTTTCCCGTCAGAAGACTGCATGTCCCTTAACCTTGTAGATACATACAGTATGTATAGTTATAAAGGTTATAAAACAGTATATGAAACAATCAATAAAGGAACTTTACTGGAAGGAAATATAAATGTAAATAAAGACATCTTCCATGAGAAATTCAAATATATAATCTCCTGGGATAATGCTTCTTTAATGGATATTAAAAAACTTTTTCAGATGATAAATTTTTTCACTCTGGATATCCTTGATCATGAAATATGGTTTTTTGAAAACCTTAAAGGTGTCTATCCCGTTAAAGTCAGGGAATTTTATAAGGATTTTATCGAGGAAGTGGGAGATGCAAAAAATAATACTGCCTATCTGTCTATAGGACAGGGCTCCGGGTGGCACAAAATGACAGTGGGATTGCTTCTGAAAGAATTTCTTGATGATGAAGATTTTATAGAATTAAGAGATATTCTTAATCTGGCAAAACACAGGCTGGCCTTTGAGTATCCGAAATCCAGGAAGCTTATCATGGAAAAACCTGGAGAAGGAGTTTTGCCTGTGGGATGGCTGAAGATTACCGATTTAAGCTGTAAGGTTGTGGAGAAGAAACCTGCAGAGAGAATAGAGAAAAAACCTGCCGGGAGAGCGGAAGTGAAAAGAGGGAAAGAGATTGGCCGGGAAAAGGAGAAGGGGAAGGATACAGCCAGTGCGAGTAATGAGGAGCTTTCTAAATTGATGTCTCAATGGAAGAGATAACTATTAGCCACTAACAATTTTCATTATCAGGTAAAAACAGAGGAGGGATTAGAACAATGGGTACATGGGGAGTAAAGACATTTGAAAACGATGGAACATCGGACTGGCTGTGGGAGCTTGAGGAAACCAGTGATAATTCCGCACTCGTAGCCGCATTAAATCCGGAAGAGACTGATTATCTTGATGCAGCAGATGGCGAAATTATTCTTGCAGCGGCGGAAATTATACATGGGATCACACATGAACCTCGTCCCGGTATACCAGAAAACGCCGTAAAGTGGATCAGCAAACACAGGGATTTAGATGTTTCGCTCCTGGTCGCAAAAGCAATCGCAATGATTGATCTTGTTCTCGCCGACAAATCTGAATTGCGCGAGTTATGGGAAGAAAATGAAGATAAATATCATGAGTGGCATGCAAATGTCACGGAACTGCGAAATAAACTCGGCAGTTAACAATTCACGGTGAACTTAACGCCCTTCGGGCGAAATTTAAAGGAGGAATTTTAAAATGTATAAATGTTTTTGTACAGGATTATTTTGTGCAGTGGTTTTTTCATTTATGGTCTGTAATTATGCAGTGGCAGATACTGCGGAAGACTATACCATGTTAACTTATAAGGTTCAATATGACGAGATTGATGAAGTGAAGGCGATTCTCAAGAAAAATCCCAAAGCAGCAACCTATAATAACGGAGAAATTCTGGACTCTGCAGTAGGTAATTTAGTAAACAGTCAAATACTTAAAATGCTCCTCGATGCAGGTGCCAATCCTAATTATAAGCAGCCAATGGGTGGTAAGAATAATTTACTTCATATAGCAATTGATCAATGCACTTCTGATCCTGCTGTATTAAAAAAGGTACTTGCCCATGTAAAACTGCTTGTTGCAAATGGAACAGATGTTAATTATAAACGTGAAAGCGATGGTATGACACCTCTTCATGTTGCCGCAAAGAATGAGAATGTTTCAAAAGATGTTATTTCAGCTCTGTTAGAGGCTAAAAAACTCGATATAAATAAAAGATGCAATATGATAAATGACAGTCAGGGCGGAGACTGGCCTCCTTTATTTTTTGCCGTATCCAGGGCCAATGATCCTACAAAATCCAATAAAGACATAGTTCAGCTTCTTCTAAAAAAGAAAGCAGATATAAAAATGACTACCGGTCAGGGAGAGTTACTTATTAATAAAAACATGACTGCCCTTCATATCCTTGCAATGACTAGCAGTGATCGGGCAGATATTGCAGAAGTTCTTGTTTCAGCCGGAATACCTGTCGATGCTTTTGGCCAGGATCTTGACGGCAGTAATATAACTCCCCTTTGCTGTGCATCAGGTGCAAATAACCCGAAGATATGTAAATTTTTACTTTCTAAAGGTGCAGATATAAATGTTCCGGATTTTGAGGGAGTTACTATTATAGGTCACGCCCGTGGTTATGGAACTGATAAGCATTATGAATCGGCAAAAGTTATAATTGAATGGGCAGACGCCCATCCCGGTCTGGAGAAAAAGTAAATTTTTATTCGGGGCGGACTTTGAGTTCGTCCCGGATAATCTGTCTGAATCACGGCCTTTCTTTAAGAAATAATTCTATCCTTGCTTACGAAGCAGTCTGCCCTGTAACAGAAAAAAGCTAAAAGAAAGTATAAAAGATGAGAATTTGCCCTGATTTCCACACATCCATATAGACGTGTTCGATTAATTCAAGGTTACATCAGGATAATTTTACTAATGTAATTTAAGACATCTTCCAGGGTAATTTCATTTGAGGATAATATAACATCTTTCTCATGCCGGTGGTGGGGAAAGGTTTCGATTTTTTTCCAGTGACTGGCATTATCCCATCGAATAATTAAATTCCCGTCATTATCCTGCCACTGATAAGAATATTTTCTTCCATCTAAAAATAAATAATCCTTTACTATAAAACAAATCCCGTCGATTAAAGATATCCTGGCTTTAAAACGGCAGGTAAGAGGTTCATTTTCCCATAAACTAATCTCATAGTTTTTTATTATGTTTTTATATTTATCAAATACTTCAAACATCAGGGTTTAATTTCTTCCAGTTTTTTTCGCCAGTAAAGAAGATTTTCACAGGCAAACTGCCAGTCCAGCAAATCATCATCCCATTCAGAATTCTCTTCCTCTTCCATAGCTTCAATTTTCTTTTTGAATTCCTGAAAAGTATATCCGTACTTCTTTTCGAAATGTTTACTCTCTATTTCATATTTATTAATCTTTCCATAAATAACTGTGAGAGCATAGTTTTTTAAAACCCCCACAGGAGAAATATCCATATTCTTATAAATATTTTTCAATATCGCTGGAATTTCGAAATCTTCTATAACAGACATTACTAAAACCCCTTATCTGTATAAGTTTCTTCATTTGATTATATCATACCCTGTAAAGAAGAACAAGATTTAGAGTGTGCCCCGTAACAGGAAAAAGATGCAGGAGTTTTATTGGAAGGTTCAAAGAAGTCTATGGCGTAAAAGATGAAAATTTATCAGTATTTCCTGAAATTCATATAGAATTATTCGGTTAAATTCAACATAATGTTTTTGCATACTACCGATCAGAATGTTATAATTATACCGAAATAAACCACGGAAGAAATAAAAGATGACAGAAAAAAAATATTAACCAGAGCAGCAGAAGCTCTGGTGAAAGATTATAATACAGACAAAGAACTTACCATATTTACAGAACCTGACATTGAAGATTTTCAACATTAAAAAAAAGTAAAAGCTCATTTTTCATCAAATGATTCAATTTTTCTCGGTTTTTTTACCAGTTGGAAACAGAATGCCTATAGCAGCCCAGACTATACCAACAAGAAATCCTA